>Ga0256404_1009676_pt1 | contig 13691 bp, 12 predicted proteins | sample RumenRJG_01DNA_FD_185990 | JGI IMG/M metagenome (GOLD analysis project Ga0256404, IMG submission 185990) | Bovine rumen microbial communities from Lethbridge, Alberta, Canada - RJG_01 | ecosystem: Host-associated > Mammals > Digestive system > Stomach > Rumen | place: Canada: Alberta | collected...
ATCATAATTCTCATTTTTCAATTCACAATAGATATGAATTGGAAGAAAAGAATTAAAAAGGGAAGTGCCACAAAGGCACTCCCCCACGAAGAAATTATTTCAGTGTAACAACAACATGACGATAAGGTTCTTCACCTTCACTATGTGTTACAACTTCAGGGTCTTCAGAAAGTGCAGAATGGATTATGCGACGCTCATAAGGATTCATGCTCTCAAGAGCAACCGGACGTTTGGTCTTTTTAACCTTGTAAGCAACATTTCTAGCAAGATTAACAAGAGTATCTTCTCTGCGAGAACGGTAATCTTCTGTATCCATCTTGATACGGATATAAGAATCCGTCTTACGATTAACAGCAAGATTCGTAAGATACTGAACAGAATCAAGGGTCTGTCCTCTCTTACCGATGATGATCCCCATTTCAGGACCTTCAAGATCGATATTGAGAATTCCTTCCGCTTCATCGAATACGAAGCTTTCCTTGACTTCTAGATTCATATTCTCAAAAAGTCCATGTAAGAATTCACTTGCCGTATTCTTAGCAAGTTCAATATCTTCTTCAGAAATTACCTTCTTGTGATGCACCTTCTTAGGAGCAGTCTCCTGAATTTCAGCACTGGGATAAATATCATTTTTCTCAGCAACAGGAGCATCTTCCAGAACCTTTTCATCAGCGGATTTCACTCTGGCACGAATGACAGCATCCTTGCTTCCAAGACCAAGGAAACCTGTGCTTCCCTTTTCAATAACTTCATATTCAATATGGTCGCTGGTTACGCCAAGCATAACAGATGCCTGAGTCAAAGCATCTTCAACAGTCTGACCGGTGTAATTCTGAAATTCCATGACACAACCCCCTTATTTATTTTTATTGTTGTTATTAAAATCATTTACAAGATTTGCCTTTGATGCGAGAGAACCCTTGCGGGCATTCTTTCTCATATCATTTGCTTTCTCAAGACTATCAACAGAATCATTGACATAATTTGCCTTATCGGAAAGCTTATTCTTAGTACTCATATTAGCAGCATTATAAATCTGTGCTCTTCTGATACCACGCTTTTCGGCCTTCTTTGCAGCCTTTTCTTTATTAGCCTCAATAAGGTCAGCAAGATCAATCTTTTCAAAATGCTTATTCAGGATTACCTGCTGAACAGTTCGAACAACTGCACCGATAATCCAGTAGAAAGAAAGACCAACAGGTACTGTAAAAGCAATGAAACCAGACATCAGAGGCATCATAAGATTCATAGTACGCATCTGGGCCATCGTCGGATCGTTAGGATCGGTATTTGTCTGAGCTACCTTCATGTTAATAACCTGAGACAGATAAGAAAATACCGGGAAAAGAAGAGCAACAATAACAACACCAATATTGGAATGAAGATTGCTCTTAATCAGTGCCCAGGGATTATCCTGAATGGTCAGGTTAAAGAGACGGTAAGCATCATCGGATGCATTAATGAAATCCGAGATGTTATAAAATACACGATAGAGTGCAAACAGAATCGGCATCTGAATGAAAAGCTGAAGACAGGATCCCATCATGGAAATACCGTACTTATCATAAACAGCCTGGGTCTCTTCCTGCATTGCTACCATAGAAGCCTGATCTTTTCTGTTCTGATACTTCTCGCGGATCTTAGAAATCTCCGGCTGCATCTTCTTTGAAAGAATCGAGAACTTCTGCTGTCGATAGGTCAGAGGCAAAAGACACATATAGATCAATATGGTAAGAATAGTGATTGCAACAGCAACACTGCCTTTCTCAGGAAAAGGGAGTACATTCGTAAGAAAATAGAAAATTTTATTCAATACCCATCCTAAGAAAATAACGATGGGCCAAAGAATCTTTCCGTATTTCTCGTATCCAACGGCCTGAGAGGAGGATGTTAAAAATAACTTATTCAATTGTAACCTCCAAAATTAAGGGACAGGATCATAACCACCATGAGAAAAAGGATTACACCGAATAATTCTCCAGGCAGCAAGAGCACTTCCCTTCAAAGCTCCATGTTTTTGAATAGCCTCTAATCCGTAACACGAACAAGTCGGGTAGTAAGGACACTTTGTAGTTTTCAGAGGGGAGATGTATTTTTGATAAAGTCTGATTAGAAATATTAAAAATCTTTTCAGCATAAACCCTCACATTCTACTAATTCTCTTCACGGATCAGATTGTGAAGACCTGCAAGCTTTAAAAGCGACTCATCAATTTGGTGATAAGTTGCATGAGCTGCTCTTTTTCTTACAACGACTACAAGATCCCACCCAATGTGGAATCTCTCTTCAGATAGTCTGTAACTTTCTCGGATCAGTCTCGTCAAATGATGTCGTACTACACTGTTTCCTATTTTTTTGCTTACAGAAATTCCAAGACGATTTTCATTAAGACCATTTGGTCTTACATACATCACCAGGTATGAATCTGCCTTTGAGTCCCCATAGTTATAAACGATATGAAAATCTTTATTTTTTTTTAGAGATTCACTGAATTTCATAATGCCTCAAAAAATAGAACTAAATAGAAGAAAAGACCACAAAATGTTTTTGTGGCCGTTCAGATTAACATTATCATATGATTAGACTGTTAAACTCTTTCTTCCTTTTAATCTGCGAGCTGCAAGAACCTTGCGTCCACCTGCGGTGCTCATTCTGGAACGAAAACCGTGAACCTTGGATCTCTGGCGTCTCTTAGGCTGATATGTCATCTTCATAAGGATTCCACCTCCTTTTCTAATCAAAAAACATCAAAACTAATTATATCAGAGGACTAAGTAAAGTCAATTAAAATCTTTGTAAAGTATGATAAATTAAGGCTTTACACAAAGTTATCAACACTTTTTACACATTATCCACGTTAATAACAATTAGTATATTTATCAACACAAATATTAACACTGTGGATAAATAGCTGCTTACTAGCTGTGGAAAAAATGGCATAAGCTCTTATATGCCCTGTATTTAGCCATTTAAAGCCTTCTTGATAAAAATAGAGAATATGTAGAAAAAACTCCTCTAAAAGCCCCCTTCGGTTGATATTTGAACCATTTTAGGGTAATATAAAAACTAGTGAAATTTCGTATTTTGGGGCATTCTAAATAATTTTTGAATGAGTTTCTTCCTATTATATATGCACAAAGGATTAGACTATATAATTTCAATTTCGATATCTAATGGAGTAATAAAATGGAAATAGTTCAGGAAAAGTGGGATGACATCCTTTCCACAATGAAAACAGAATATGATTTATCGGATGTTTCCTATAAGACCTGGGTAGAACCTCTTCATATATATAAGATTGAAGGAGACACAATCTACATTCTTCCAAAAGATGATGCACAGCCTTTTACAATCAACTATATCAAGAAGAAATATGAGGATCTTCTGAAAGTAACAATTGCAGATTTTACTGGAAAAGAATATAACCTTGAATTCATTCTTCCAAAATCTGTTGAAACAGAAGTTCAGACTCCGGTAGCTCGTAACTCTGGTTTAAATCCGAAATATACTTTTGATAGTTTTGTCGTTGGTAACAATAACAAGTTTGCACAGAATGCAGCACTTGCTGTAGCTGAAACACCTGGTGAAGCATACAATCCGCTCTACATCTATGGTGGCCCCGGACTTGGAAAAACCCATCTGATGCATGCGATTGGTAATTACATTCTTACAGAGAATCCTGATAAGAAAGTCTTATATGTTACCAGTGAAGAATTCCTAAATGAAGTCATTGAATCTCTTCGTAGTACAAACAATGCTACTGCAATGACAAAATTCAGAAATAAGTACAGAGCTGTCGATGTTCTTATGATTGATGATATCCAGTTTATTATCGGTAAGGAATCAACTCAGGAAGAATTCTTCCATACTTTTAATACACTTCATTCTGCCGGAAAACAGATTATCCTCACATCTGATCGTCCTCCAAAGGAAATGAAAACCTTGGAAGACAGAATCCGTTCCAGATTCGAATGGGGACTGATGGCGGATATTGGTTATCCGGATTATGAAACTAGAATGGCAATTATCCGTAATAAAGTTGATACAGAACATATCAATCTATCCACGGAAATTCTTCAGTATATCGGTGAGAATATCAAATCCAATATTCGTGAAATTGAAGGTGCTCTGAATAAGTTATCTGCTTTGGCACGTCTGGAGAATAAAGAAATTACCATTGATGTAGCTGTCGAAGAATTACAGAATATCATCTCTCCGGATAAACCAAAAGAAATCACACCTCAGCTTATTGTTGAAGTCGTTGCTGAGCATTATCAGATTTCAATGGACCAGATGACTGGAAAGAATCGTTCCAATGCGATTGCTAAACCTAGACAGATTGCAATGTATCTCTGCAAGCAAATGACAGATTATCCACTGGATGCGATTGGAGCTCTTCTCGGAGGCCGTGATCACTCCACTATCATCCATGGTGCAAACAAGATTGCAGATGAGATTGCAAAGGATTCTGTTCTTCAGGCACAGATTGATACAATTACAAAGAAGATCAATCCAAACTAAGACATAGCTTTACCTTTGAATTGTGAATAAGCTGGGTAATTATCTTGATCAGCCTGTGAAAAGAATGTAGAAGAATTGTTTAAAGTGTGTGAATTAACGTGAAAGCTTTACATTTACGAAGAAAACAGCTCTTCAATATACACACATTATCAAGATAAAAATCACGGATTCCTAACAGTTCAATCAGATTTAACAAATTACGAAAACCTTGTAATAGCAACACTTACGAGACTTCTTAACATATGAACAGTCTATAATAATAGTACTTATAATTATTAATATATTTATTCTTACCTGAACCGGGCGAAAGGAGACCTCATGGAAATCGTTGTCAGCAAAGCTGAACTGATGAAGGGTGTAAATGCAGTTTCAAAAGCTATTCCTACCAGAACAACTGCTCCCATCCTTGAATGCATTAAAATTGACGCATCTACAAATGAAATTCATCTGACTGCTAACGATACTCAGCTTGGTATTGAGACTATCGTTGATGGAACAATTAATGAAAGAGGTATCATTGCAATCCCTGCAAAGAACTTCGAACCGATCGTTCATAAGCTTCCGGATGGAGAAGTAACGATTACTACTAACGAGACCTATAAGACCATCATTAAGTGCGGTAAGGTTAAGTTTGATATCGAGGGACAGTCTGGTGAAGACTTCGCTCCTCTTCCGCTCGTTCCTAAGCAGAGCCCGATCACTATGTCTCAGTTCACGCTTCGTGAAGTTATTCGTCAGACCATCTTCTCCATCTCTGACAATGAAGAGCGTAAGATGATGACTGGTGAGCAGTTCAAGATTGAGAATAACCATCTGAAGGTGGTATCTCTGGATGGTCATAGAATCTCTATCAGAAATGTAGAGCTTAAGGATCAGAACCGCGATGAGGACATTGTTGTCTCCGGAAGAACTCTGAATGAGGTATCGAAGATTATCGGTGGTGGTACCGAAGATATGGTGAATATCTATATCACCGAAGTTCCCAAGGAACGTAAGAATGAAGTCACCCAGCATATATGCTTCGAGTTTGGAAAAACAAGGGTTGTTTCTTCCCTGCTTCCTGGTGAATACTTCAGTATTGATCATATGATTCCCAAGGAATATCAGACCAAAATTAAGCTGAACCGTAAGGAACTCTTAGAGTGTGTTGATCGTTCTCTTCTTCTCGTTAAGGAAGGAGACAAGAAGCCAATCATCATGAATATTACCGATGGCAATGTCGAAATGATGATCAAGTCTGTTGCCGGTGCAATGGATGAAAACATCGATTGCGAAAAAGATGGCGTTGATATTAAGATTGCTTTCAATCCTAAGTTCTTCATTGATGCACTTCGTGCGATTGATGATGAAGATGTTGAGCTGTACTTTGTTAATTCTAAGAGTCCATGCTCCATTAAGGATGAAAAGGATTCTTATCTCTATATGATTCTTCCGGTGAACTTCTAATGGAAAATGTATTTATTCGCCAGGGTGAGGATTTTATTCGTCTTGGACAGGCAATGAAAAAAGCTGGTCTTGCAGGCAGTGGCGTGGATGCGAAGTTCCTTATTCAGGATGGCCTTGTTCAGGTAAACGGTGAAGTTGAAACCCGTCGTGGCAGAAAATTGGTTGATGGGGATACATTTTCTTACGAGAATGAAACCTATCAGGTAAAATGTGAATGATCTTACGATCGATAGAATTACAGAATTTCAGAAATTATGAAAACCTGAGCCTTACATTTTCCGAGGGGACGAATATCTTTTACGGTGATAATGCACAGGGCAAGACGAATCTACTGGAAGCGGTCTATATGTCGGGAACCACGAAGTCACATCGTGGAAACAGAGACCGTGACATGATTCGCTTTGGTCAGGATGAGGCGCACATTCGTACGAATGTGGAAAAGTCTGGACATGAAGAACAGATTGATATTCATCTTCGAAAAACTAAATCGAAGGGAATTGCTGTGAATCATTTTCCAATCAAGAAGGCATCCGATCTCTTTGGAATTCTGAATCTTATATTCTTCTCTCCTGAGGATCTGAACATCATAAAAGATGGTCCTGCGGAGAGGCGTAGATTCATGGATCAGGAGCTTTGCCAGCTGGATAAAATCTATCTTAGTGATCTAAAGAATTACAATAAGGCACTCGATCAGAGAAATCAGCTTCTGAAAGATGTTATAAAAAACAAAGATTTACTCCAAACCCTTGATATCTGGGATAATCAGCTCTGTCAATATGGAAGCAGAATTATTCGACAAAGAAAAGAGTTCGTAAATGAACTGAATGAGATCGTTCATGAGATTCACCTGAACCTTACCCAGAGCAAAGAGGATTTGCTTGTAAAATATGAACCATCCTCCGGTGCAGATGATTTCGAGATGCAGTTGTTCAATGCAAGAGAAAGGGATCTTCATCTCCTGCAGACAACTGTTGGACCGCACCGAGATGATATGTCCATTCAATCGAATAAGATTGATATGAGAAAATATGGTTCTCAGGGACAGCAGAGAACTTCTGCTCTCTCTCTTAAGCTTTCTGAGATACAGCTTGTTGAAAAGACAATTCATGAAAAGCCGGTTCTGCTTTTAGATGATGTTTTATCAGAGCTGGATGAAAAAAGACAAAATGATCTTCTATCCAGTATTAGTGGGATTCAAACATTGATTACCTGCACCGGCTTAGATGATTTTGTAAAGAATAGATTTGAAATCGATCGTTTATTTCATGTTACACAAGGGTCGATTGAAGATAGTAAGTTGGCATGATAGAAAGGTGTGCGTAAATGGCACAGGAATACGGAGCAGATCAGATTCAGATTCTCGAAGGACTGCAGGCTGTCCGGAAACGTCCGGGTATGTACATCGGCAGCACGTCTGAGAGAGGTCTTCACCATCTGGTCTATGAGATTGTGGATAACTCTGTCGACGAAGCACTTGCAGGTTACTGTAAGCATATTGTCGTAGAAATTAACGAAGATAATACCATTACTGTAACAGATGATGGTCGTGGAATCCCTACAGGAATTAACTCCAAAGCTAGAATTCCTGCAGTTGAGGTCGTATTTACGATTCTTCATGCAGGTGGAAAATTCGGTGGTGGAGGATACAAGGTATCCGGTGGTCTTCACGGCGTTGGAGCATCTGTAGTGAATGCTCTCTCTGACTGGCTTGAAGTCGAAATCAGAAGAGATGGAAAAATTTATAAGCAGCGCTATGAGCGTGGTAATACCTGCTATCCACTGAAAGAAATTGGAGAATGCCCTGAGGAAGAGACTGGAACAAAGGTTACTTTCAAACCGGATGGAAGCATCTTCGAAACAACGGTATTTGATTACAATACTCTGAAGATTCGCCTGAGAGAAACTGCATTCCTTACCCGAGCATTGCATATTACTCTGAAGGATCACAGAGTTGGTCAGGAACAGGAAGATGTATTCCATTACGAAGGCGGTATCTCTGAATTCGTTGAATATCTGAACCGTTCCAAGCAGGCTCTCTACCCTGAAGTAATCTATTGCGAAGGTGACCGTGACGGAATTAATGTTCAGGTTGCAGTTCAGCACAATGATTCCTATGAAGAATCCTGCTACTCTTTCGTAAATAACGTTATTACTCCGGAAGGTGGTACTCATCTTGCCGGATTCCGTGGAGCTCTTACCCGAGTAATCAATAACTATGCTCGTGAAAAGGGATTCATCAAAGAAAATGAACCGCCTCTGTCTGGTGAAGATATTCGTGAAGGTATGACAACGATTGTCTCCATCAAGATCGAAGAGCCTCAGTTTGAAGGACAGACCAAGCAGAAGCTTGGTAACTCCGAAGCTCGTAGTGCGGTCGATGGAATTGTATCAGAACAGTTAGGAAGATTTCTTGAGGAGCATCCGGACACAGCAAAGATTATCTGTGAGAAATCTGTTGATTCCCGCAGAGCGCGTGATGCAGCAAGAAAGGCAAGAGACCTGACCAGAAGAAAATCTGCTCTGGATACTACTGCCCTTCCTGGAAAACTTGCAGACTGTACGGATAAGGATCCGAAGAACTGTGAGATTTTCATCGTAGAGGGAGATTCCGCAGGTGGTTCTGCAAAGACGGCAAGATCACGTGCAACACAGGCAATTCTTCCTCTTCGTGGTAAGATTCTGAACGTTGAAAAAGCAAGACTTGAGCGTATCTATGATAATGCTGAGATTCGCTCCATGATTACTGCATTCGGAACTGGTATCCATGATGATTTTGATATCGAAAAGCTTCGCTATGACAAGATCATTATCATGACCGATGCCGATGTCGATGGTGCACATATCGCTACACTTATGCTTACATTCCTGTATCGATTCATGCCGGAACTGATTCGTCAGGGTCATGTTTATCTGGCAACACCTCCTCTCTATAAGATTGAGAAGAATCGTAAAGTCTGGTATGCATACAGCGACGAAGAACTCAACAAGATTATCTTAGAAATCGGTCGTGATACGAATAATAAGATCCAGCGTTATAAGGGACTTGGTGAGATGGATGCAGAACAGCTCTGGGAGACCACAATGGATCCGGAGCACCGTATCTTAAAACGTGTCAACATGAGCGATGACGATGCTTCCGAAGTTGAAGTTACCTTCTCAACCCTTATGGGAGATAAGGTTGAACCCAGACGTGAATTCATTGAAGCAAATGCAAAGTATGTTCAGAACCTGGACATCTAGGAGGGTAATCCGCAATGGATGGAATGGACGATAAGATATTTGATCAGATTCACGAAGTAGATCTGAAAAAGACCATGGAGTCTTCCTACATCGATTATGCGATGAGCGTAATCGTTGCAAGAGCACTTCCTGACGCAAGAGACGGATTAAAGCCGGTTCAGCGCCGAGTTCTCTACTCCATGATCGAACTGAATAATGGACCCGACAAGCCCCATCGTAAGTGTGCGCGTATTGTCGGTGACACAATGGGTAAATACCATCCTCATGGTGATAGCTCAATCTATGGAGCACTTGTCAACATGGCACAGGACTGGAATACAAGATATCCACTTGTTGACGGACACGGTAACTTCGGTTCTGTCGATGGAGATGGAGCTGCAGCTATGCGATACACAGAGGCCCGCCTCTCTAAGGTTGCAATGTGTATGCTGCAGGATATCGATAAGGATACGGTTGATTTCATACCGAACTTCGATGAGACAGAGAAAGAGCCGGTTGTATTACCCGCTCGTTACCCTAACCTTCTCGTAAATGGAGGTACTGGAATCGCAGTTGGTATGGCTACCAATATTCCTCCTCACAACATGCGTGAGGTTATTGCTGCTTGTTCCAAGATGATCAACAATCGCATTGATGAAGACAGAGATACTGAAATTGATGAACTTATCGATGTCGTAAAGGGTCCGGATTTTCCGACGGGTGGTATGATCCTTGGTCATAGCGGAATCGATGAAGCATATCGTACCGGACGTGGCAAGATCAAAGTTCGTGCAATTACCAGTATCGAGCCTATGGCGAACGGTAAGAACCGAATTGTTGTCACCGAACTTCCTTACATGGTAAACAAGGCACGTCTGATCAAGTATATTGCTGATCTTGTACGTGATAAGAAGTTAGATGGAATCACAGATCTTAGAGATGAATCTTCCCGCGAAGGGATGAGAATCTCTATCGAGCTCCGTCGTGATGTAAATCCTAACGTTATGCTGAACAAACTCTTCAAGCATACCCAGCTGCAGGACACCTTCGGTGTTATCATGCTGGCTCTTGTGGATAATCAGCCAAAAATTCTAAATCTCAAAGAGATGCTCGAAGTATACCTCAAGCATCAGGAAGAGGTTATCACTCGTCGTACAAAGTACGAACTCAACAAAAAAGAAGAGCGCGCTCATATCCTGAAGGGACTCCTGATCGCACTCGATAATATCGATGAGGTCATCTCTATCATTCGTGGATCTGAAACAGTTCAGATTGCGCAGGAACAGTTGATGGCTCGCTTCAATCTCTCTGAAATTCAGGCAAAGTCAATCGTAGACATGCGTCTTCGTACTCTGACTGGCTTGGAAAGAGAGAAACTGCAGGCAGAATACGACCAGTTGCAGAAAGAAATCGAGCACCTTAAGGCAATTCTTGCAGATAAGAAGCTTCTTCTAGGTGTTATTCGTGATGAGATGCAGGAATATGCTGATAAGTATGGCGATGATCGTCGTACTGCCATCGGCTATGGTCTTGATGATGATATCTCCACGGAAGATATGATCCCAGATACCAATACAATCATTACCTTTACCAAGGTTGGTTATATTAAGCGAATGACGGAAGATAACTTCAAGGCACAGCACCGTGGTGGTAAAGGAATCAAGGGTATGGAGACACATGAAGACGATTATATCGTCGAAATGATGATGACCACGACCCATCACTATCTTATGTTCTTCACAAATATGGGACGAGTCTATCGTTTGAAGGCATATGAAATTCCCGAAGCATCGAGAACTGCAAGAGGAACCGCAATCGTAAATCTCCTGCAGCTTCAGCCGGAAGAGACAATCACCGCAATGATCTCTATGCGTGCGGATGATGATTCGAAGTATCTGATCATGGCAACGAAGAAAGGTATTATCAAGAGAACAAGACTATCTGAGTATGCCAATATTAGAAAGACCGGACTTACTGCAATCCGTCTTAGAGAAGATGATAAACTGATCGAAGTTAAGAAGACCACTGGAGAAGATGATGTAATGCTCTTCACCAAGTTTGGTATGTGCATCCGATTCAACGAAGATGATGTTCGTTGTACCGGACGTGATTCTATGGGTGTCATCGGTATGTCACTCTTAGATCAGGATGATGTGATCGCTATGCAGCTTGCATCGCAGGGCGAATCCATGATGATCGTTTCAAAGAAGGGTATCGGTAAGTGTACGCTTACAACCGAATTCTCCACCCAGCATCGTGGTGGTAAGGGTGTGAAGTGCTATAAGATTATGGAGAAGACCGGTAATCTTGTAGGTGTTAAGGCAGTTGGTGAAGAAGATGAAATGATGCTGATCACCACCGAAGGAACCGTAATTCGTATTAAGGTTAAGGATACTGCCCTCTCCGGACGAATCACCAGTGGAGTAAAACTGATCAATCTCGATAAGGATGTGGAAGTTGCATCTATCTCCAAAGTTCGTAAGGACGAAAATATGGAAGAAGATGACGATCTCGAGATGGATGAAGAGCAGGACAAAAACAATGATTCTGCCGAAAACAAGGATGAGTCTGTAACTTCAAATGATAATTCTGATGTTGTCGCTCTGGCTGAAAAAGCAATAAAGGCTGCAAAAGAAGAATCTGAAGATGAAGCAGATAATTCGGATGAGGAATAAGTAATACGGGAAGAGGGCAATTACTGCCCTCTTCTTTTGAATTAGTATCGAATGACACGCGCATGAGTATGTGGCGTTTGATTGGATATCTAATGGTTTTCGCGTAGGCGGAGAGTTTTAGATAAAAAAGGAAAAAGAAAATGCTTAGAGAAATCCAGGTAAAAGAGATTACAAAAAATATTCGCGAGATGTGTATTGAAGCGAACTATGATCTGTCGAAAGATATGAAGGACAGACTTCTAGAAGCAAAAGAAAAAGAAGAGTCTCCTATCGGAAAGAAGATATTAGGAGACCTCCAGGAAAATCTTAAAATCGCAAAAGAGGATCAGATTCCAATCTGCCAGGACACCGGAATGGCTGTAGTATTCTTAAAAGTAGGTCAGGATGTCCATTTTGTAGGAGGAAATCTTACAGATGCGATTAATGAAGGTGTAAAAGAAGGATATACAGAAGGGTATCTGAGAAAATCAGTTGTATCTGATCCCATCGAGAGAATAAATACAAAAGATAATACGCCTGCAATTATTCATACAGAAATTGTTGAAGGTGATAAAGTAGAAATTACAGTTGCTCCCAAGGGTTTTGGAAGTGAAAATATGAGCCGGGTCTTCATGTTGAAACCTGCAGATGGTATTGAAGGTGTAAAGAATGCAATTCTTACAGCTGTAGAAGATGCCGGTCCCAACGCCTGCCCGCCTATGGTGGTTGGTGTCGGAGTTGGAGGAACTTTCGAAAAAGCAGCTGAGATGGCAAAAGAAGCACTTGCAAGGAATACAGAAATCGTCCCTGAAAAGGAATGGGTGAGAAATCTCGAAAGTGAGATGCTTGAAAAGATCAATAAATTAGGAATCGGTCCTGCAGGTCTTGGCGGACGCGTTACTGTACTTTCCGTAAATGTAGAGACCTATGCGACACACATCGCTGGTCTTCCTGTGGCAATTAATATCTGCTGTCATGTAAACAGACATACAAGTAGAACAATCTAGAAGAGAAGGAAAAAAAATGGAATATAAGATTACTCTCCCGCTCACGCAGGAAGATGCGGAAAAACTTAGAATCGGTGACTATGTATATCTTTCGGGCCAAATGTATGTTGCCAGAGACGCAGCTCACAAGAGAATGACAGAAACATTAGAACGTGGAGAAGAACTTCCGATTCAACTAAAAGATGAAACAATCTATTATATGGGACCCTCTCCTGCAAGAGAAGGCAGACCGATAGGATCTGCTGGTCCTACAACAGCATCCAGAATGGATAAATATACTCCAAGATTCTTAGACATGGGACTTAGAGGAATGGTCGGCAAAGGAAAGAGAACAAAAGAAGTACTCGATGCTGTCATTCGAAATCATGCGGTATACTTTGCCGCAATTGGTGGTGAAGGTGCTCTTCTATCCAAGAAGATTCTATCGTCAGAAGTTACAGCATACGAAGATCTTGGCGCAGAAGCAATTCGACACATTACTATTTCGGATTTCCCGGTTGTCGTTGTAGCAGATTGCCATGGCGGTAACCTCTATGAAAGTGCAATTAAGGAATATCGAGTTGATTAAAATAAAAAAGGAATCAAAAGAAATCAAATTCGAAACCATGATTGACAAATACTTATTTCTTCGTTAGAATTAGCAATGCGTCATAAATAAGTAATGGAATGAAGCGACTTGGAGAAGTACTCAAGTGGCCGAAGAGGTGCCCCTGCTAAGGGTATAGGTCGGGAAACCGGCGCGAGGGTTCAAATCCCTCCTTCTCCGTTAACCAGATACGCAAGTATCTGGTTATTTTATGCCTATCCATCGGACGTCAATAACTCATCAAACTCTATAAAAACG
>Ga0256404_1009677_pt1 | contig 13691 bp, 18 predicted proteins | sample RumenRJG_01DNA_FD_185990 | JGI IMG/M metagenome (GOLD analysis project Ga0256404, IMG submission 185990) | Bovine rumen microbial communities from Lethbridge, Alberta, Canada - RJG_01 | ecosystem: Host-associated > Mammals > Digestive system > Stomach > Rumen | place: Canada: Alberta | collected...
GTTGAGTCAATAATCGGGCTACCACAGGAATATCCTTATGATTCATACTAATAGATCGATGGAGGAGGTAGCGTTATGCAGCACGAATGCAAAATCACTGTTCTGGAAAAGAAGTGTTTTACCGATTATCAGGAGAAGTATCTGGCTGATCCCAAGTCCGGCCCCTGTCCATTTTTCAATGTGGGAGACACATTCCTGCTCAAGCGCACACCACAGCAAGACGATTTCTACCACCTGATGGATGGCAAATTCTGCGGCGAGGCATGGGACGCCGTCAGCCGCTATGTCTACACTGCGTTGCAGGGCGGTTCCATCATGAAGGGCTGGGCGAATGATGACAGGATCATGATCGCCTGCTGCAACGATGGGACGAGGCCGGTCATATTCAAGATCGAGCGCATTGACATTCCCGAAAATGATGAGGAAAAGGAATGGCTGGCAAAGCAGAACTTTTCCAATTCTGCGGACGATGCCTATACCGGCTGACAGTCCATCCGTACACGGATTACACGAATTACACGGATTACACGCCGTACACGCGGTACACGGCAAATCCGGGGAAAACCACGGGAAACCGAATCCCGGCTTGGCTGATCCGAAAGATTCACAAACGAACCCGGCCCATGATGCAGGCCCAACCGTGTATTCACTACGACGTACCCGGCAGCGCCCGCAAGGCCCTGGCCAGCGCCATCGGCGAGATGATCGGCACATACCCCAGCTACCAGGCCGCTCCCAGCTTCGCCTACATCATCGGCGAATACACACTGGATCGGAACGGCGTATTGACCGGCCCGCGCAATTCCCAGCTGCTGCTGACGCTGGATCAGGACGGATACCGCACAAGTAAAACAGACAACCACGATCCCGGCACGATGCCGGGTGTGGTTGTCCTTGCCTTGTATTACAGCGTACTGATATGTTTATTTCTTCTGCCTTAGCCTATCGAAAAATTGCCTGATCTCCTGACGTTTATTTTCTACCATAGCGTTCCATTCCGCCTTCTTTTCCGCCCGGAGCTTTGCCCGCGCTTCCTTTGCCATTTTGCGCTCAAGGGCCTGCGCTTTTTCGACTTCCTCAGCAACCTCCGCAGCGTCATGCTGGATGATTTCTACCTTGAAAGGATCAAACGCGCGCTCAAACCGCATTTCATCGTCTTCCTGAACCAACGCAATCAGTGCTGTGCCGCCATCGCGTATATCCGTGCATACCTGCTCGATCAGCGAAGCGCTCTGCATCGCGTCATCAGCATCCACTGTGCTTCCAACCAATGCGCCCATGCTGCCGCCAAACAGTACGCCCAGAGGGCCACCCAATATGCCAACCAGGCTGCCGATCAATGAGCCATATGCCGCATCATCCGTGGTGTCGATGCCTGTATCAAAGCCATCTTTTAAGACGATATGCCCGTTTTCTTTCTTGATCAGACTGGCCGCAGATACGAAATACCCACTCCCGTCTGGATGGCGCTTTATTTCCGACAAAGCCTGATATGCTTCGCTCTCCACATCGAAATTGACTGTAATTACGCTTTCCTTCACCGTTTTTCGCCTCGTTTTCTACATGTACATTAAAAGGGAAGCCCCTGCCGGAGCAAATCCGGCAGGGGCGGGTTCTATTTTATCCCTCAATCATGATGACCTTTTTCTCGGGAAGCTTCTTTTCTTCCTTCTTGGGGATATTCAGGCTCAGCACGCCATGCTCCAGCTTTGCGCCGATGTCCGCCTCCGTAAGGGTATCGCCCACATAGAAGCTCCTCTGCATCGTACCGGCCCAACGCTCCTGGCGGATAACCTTGCCCTTCTTCGTAGTCTCGTCCTTATCGAAGCCCTTCGAGGCAGTCACAGTCAGGTAGCCGTTCTGCAGCTCCAACGTGATGTCTTCCTTCTTGAAGCCCGGCAGATCAATATCTACTTCGTAGTGATCCTCGTGCTCATGCACATCCGTCTTCATTTCGCGGGCGGCGTTTTTACCGTACAGCTGACGATCCATTCGCCGCATCTCACGATCCCAGTCACCAAAGAATTCGTCAAACAGGTTTTCACCAAAGATACTCGGCATCAACATAACTCTTACCTCCTTTGACCCTCTTGCGCTGGTCGCGCACCTGCTGTTGGTGTGCTCCCTTTCGGGTGGCATCCTCGGGCAGGCTGTCGTGTCGGCGTCGGTCTTTGTATGTTGTTACCCTGAACCTCCGGGGCTCTTTCTTTCCTTCCCCCTCGGTTCGTATATTATTATACTCATTTTGTTAGCGCTGTCAAGAGGTGAGTGCTAATTTGATGGTAAACAATTCGTGAACGGATTGCAGAGAATCATTCAATCCAGAATAATTTGATTCGCTCCGGGAATAATCGTGTGAATGCGGGATTATTTGGAAGCCGATGGCATACTATATTATTGTTGGCGAATAGTATAATCACCCCAAAAGATAACAACGATCCCGGCACGATGCCGGGTGTGGTTGTCCTTGCTTTTTCCGTTATTCCGCCAGTACGGATTTGATGAACGCAATCATTCGATCAAATGCATCCTTCGCCACTTCATCTACTCGTTCGGACGAGACAAAGCAATGCTGCTTTTCTATTCCGCGTTCCGCCAGGTGGTCGACCAGCTCGTGCCTGACCGAGGCATCTTCCAAGGCGGCATCCATCAATCTCATATCCGCGTGGTATTCGCTGCCCAATAAGACACACGGGGGATAATTGGCGTCGATCCATCCAATATTGTTGTAGCGGCGGACTTCATCTTTGCTTACGAAGATGGAGCCCCGGATATAATTGCCGACAAGGACTTTGGTGCCGAGCGAGAAATGCTCATAGTCCAGCGGCGCGTCGTCGATCACCAGCGCCTTGACCTGCGCGGGCTGCAAGGCTGGTTCTATGTCCAGCAGCTGCGCATAGGCTGGGTTTGTGATGATGCTGCCCAGCTGGCTCGTCATGATCGCACCGGCGGACGATCCCATGATGACGACGCGATTCATGTTCAGATGGTATTCATCCGCGTGCTCCATCAGGAATTGAAACGCCATGTTGGCCTGGATCAGCGGAACCGGGAAATGGTATTCCGGCACAAGCGCATAGTCGATATTGACCAGATTGAATCCTTCCGCGCATATGTCATCCAGCAGGGCGGTCGCGTCGCTGCCCGCCAGTGGATCACCGACGCTCTTGCTGCCGCCGAAGAATCCACCGCCGTGAAAGTAGATGAGGGTGGGCCTTTGTTCGGCTGTGTCGGCGTTCGGATAGGTGATGTCCAGATAGCTGTTGGGGTAGACGTCCGAATACCCGATTTCCGTAATGATATACTGCCCGTTTTCCTTTATGCCCTCTGTCGGATCGCCGAGCGGACTGAACAGGTTTTTCGTGTTGACCGTGTTCTGCGACAGCTTCTGTATGGCCCCGACGATGATCTGCGTGTGCGACATGAGGAAGAAATACCCGCCGACAGCAATGATCAGAATGATCGCCAGCGCCTTCAAAAAGCCGTGCCTCCGTTTTCCTTGTTTCTTTCTCATAGATTCTTCTCCACATCCTGCCAATAATCGTTATGAAGGATCTCCGCGTCCTCGCCCACAAAGACCTTCGCGGCTTCGGGATCGCCCTTCAACTGATACATCATCCAGGCCGTCATGTATCCGTCGCTCCGGGCAAGCATGTCCTCGTGTTCAGCCCCTGTGGCTCGTCCCCGCACCTTTGCCACCGAATCCGGCAGGGCGTTGTAGTTTTCGACCAGCGAGGAGAGCGGAGCGACGCCCGCGTATTCCTTCGTCGGGTCGGCTTTGCCGTTGTCATCTGAAGAGCCTGTTCCCGCAGCCATAAAATATGGGATTCGTATCTTACTCACATCATAGTGCCATCCGAAATTGCCCGCCATGAACTGATACGCCGCGCTCCCAGTGAAAATGGCCTTGTATATGGAGCCGTTTTCATACTCCGACACAGCCGCCAGCGCGCCGGCCCCGCCCTGGGAGAATCCGACGATGCCGATACTGTCTTCATCAATCCGCCCATACAGCGGGTGGTCTTTCGGCAGATTCAGGATGTAATCCAGTGTGATGGAGGCGGTTTCGCCGGTTCCAGCCTGTGGGTCTTCATTGCCGATCACGACAAATCCCCAGGAGGCCAGGCGCTTGAACCAGCCCTCATACTTATAGGCCGGTGTATTGCTGGCGTTGACAACGAGGATAGCGGGATACAGGGCGTCTGTATCCGTTGCCTCAGAGGGATACCAAACGCGAATCTTTCCGATGCGCTGATCATCGGACGGTGTATCCACCGAGGATACCGCGTATCCGCCGGGCTGTGAATACTTCTGCTCCAACGGGCAGGGTGATGAGAACTCTGTATAGTAATCTTCCCTGACCGAAGGTTTTTTCGACTGGATATACCCCTTCACGACCAATGCGGCAACAACCACAACCGCGACCAGAATGACGATCCCCAGCACCTTCATAACCCTTTTCATGGAACCTTCCCTGAAAAAGCATTACAACGAGAGTAACCAAACTGCGTGTGGGGCATTATCCGGTACTACCATTCCAATCGATAGCTCCAGCTGCCCAGTCGATGGCCCCTGTATTCAAACCAGCGCTCATCGAATTCCCGAAAGCCGTTTTTCTGATAAAATCTGCGGTTCTCCTGTGAGTTGGTGAACAAACACAGCCCGTTCCCGCCACGATCCCGCGCAAAGGGGATGAGGCATTCCTGAAGCATCGCGCTGCCGAGGCCACGGCCCTTTGCGGACGGCTCAACGGTCAATAGGTTCAAATACCAGGTTTTTCCGGCCAGGCCGTGACATGGCTCGCCGGCCTTGCCCTCCATAGCATTCCAGGCGGCGACATCCCGTATGCCGCCCCGCAGGAAGCATTTGCCGAAGCCCGCCTTCATGTAGGCCAGGGCGGATGGCTTCACATATTCCGGGGGACAGAGCATGGCCAAAGCAACGATAGCGCCGTCATCTTTGGCGGTAAAGAACGTGGCCGGGCCATCGTTGATCCGCAGCTCGATTTCCATCATGGTGTCGAGAAAACGCTCCCGCCTGCGGGCATCCGGGATGTAGTCGGTGAAATACTCGTAGTCCATGAAGGCCCGCGCCGCCAGAGACGCGCATGCCGTGCGTTCATCCTTGCGCATCCTGTCATAGCTCAGCATTGCCCGGCCTCCCTCCTCAGGTATTCGATGAGGTCATCAAAGCCGCCGTGGGGCCAGCGGGCAATATCGGCATCATCCTTGTTGATGAGGCAGTCCGTGAGCAGGAATACCTTCATACCCAGCGTTTCCGCGACCATGTCCTCGCCCACATCGTTGCCCACCATCAGGCAATCCGGTCCTTCCAGCGCCATGCGCCGCAGGATCTCGGCGTAATAGGCCGGATTGGGCTTGCAGTAACCGATATTCTCATAGGTGGTGTAGAACTCAAAATCCTCCGGCTCCAAGCCTGCCCAGCGGATGCGGCTCTCCGTAGCCACGGCGGGAAACAGCGGGTTTGTGGCCAGCGCTACCCGAAAGCCAAGGGCCCTGGATAGTTCCACAACTTCCTTTGCCTTGGGGTTGCAGCCGCACAGGGTCTTCGACTGCTGGAATTCATTGGCGTAGAACGCGTTGAACAGCGGTTTGTCCCTGAGCGCGTCCTCGCCGTATATGCTCGAAAAACAGCGCCAAAATACTTCTTCATTGCTGCATGAGCCGTCGTTTTTCACCATTGCGCCGGTGCCCTTCCACACTGCCTTGACCAGCTGATCCGGGTCGTAACCGTGTCCCGCCAGCTTCCGGCAGAGCAAATTGAAGTAACCGTGGGTAAACACATCCTGATCCATCGGCAGGAGCGTGCCGTCCAGATCAAACAATACGGCTTTCAGCATACAATTCACCTTTCAATACGCTTCGAGGAAGAAAATATCATGCAATATATCGTCATGCTTTGGCTGGCCTCAACCGTTTGTATGACAGCTCGAGCAAGCCTATATTTACCACTACAAAGACCATCAGGTAAACCGGCATAATGCCGATGCCTATCGCCTGCTGGAGATGCCCGAAAACCATCGGCATAAACGTGCTCCCCACGTAGGCAGACGCCATTTGCAAGCCGATGACCGCTGCGCTGTACCGCTTGCCGAAGTTCGACGGCGCCATGTGCTGGATCGCGGGATAGATCGGCCCCATCCCCGTTCCGATGACGACAAATCCAACGGCCGCAACGGCGTAGCCCGGGGTGGGGATCAACACGAGGAGTATCCCCAATACTTCAACCGCCACGCCGATTCGGATCAGCAGCTTGTCGCCAAGCCTGTTGGATATGAATCCGGACAGCAACCTGCCCAGCATCAGGCCTCCGAATATCAGGGAGCCGAAGGAGGCAATGGTCTCGTCGCTCAGTCCCGCCTTCGTCCCCGCAAAATAACTGGGCGTCCAGAGAAAGCAGGTGGCTTCTCCCGCGCTGTACGCAAAAAAGGCGATCAGCGTCAGCAATACGCCGGGAACCGCCAACGTCCGACCGATGCCCGCGCTCTCGCGTATTTCAGAATCGTCCTGACTGTCGTTTTTGCGCCACAGGGGAAGCGACAGCACGCACACCAACAGTATCCCCAACTGGATGTAAGATGTCCACCGATAGCCCTCGTTCCACCGCGCCAATTTAAGCGCGAGCGACATGATGCAGGGACTGATGACCGCACCGACGCCATAGAAGCAGTTCAGGAAATTCATGACCGATGAGGAATAGTGATTGGCGACATAGTGGTTGCACGCCGCGTCGATCGATCCCGCGCCAAGGCCATAGGGAACAGCGAACAGGAACAGCATCCAATACCGGCCGGATATGGAAAACCCCATCAGCCCAGCGATGGTCAGAAAGATGGATACAATGACGATCCATTTCGTGTGGAACCTGCGGATCAGCCTCGGACTCAGCAATGCGGAAATGATCGTCATGAAGGAAATGGTCATGGATACGTATCCCGCATAGGACGAGGGGACGCCAAATGCGACCTGCATCTTCGGCCATCCTGAGCCAAGCAAAGAGTCCGGAAGCCCCAAACTGATGAAGATCAGGTAGATGACAGCCAGAAGTAAACCGCCCATTTTTCGGTATCCTCCCCCGCGAAAAACAATAACACCAAGATTGACAAGCATTTCGGAATCTGATACTATAGTATCATTCATCTGTTAACAACACGATCATTCAAGAAAAATGATACGATTTGCCGCTTATCGTATCATGGAAAGGTACCATGTCCAATTATGTCACGGAGGCTCTTGGCCGGGCCTTGCTGGATTTGATGCGGGAGAAGAGCATCGAGAAGATCACTGTCGATGAGTTGACGACGCGGGCGAAGCTCGGTCGGGCGACCTACTTCCGCAATTTCAACGCCAAGGAAGAAATCATCACTCAGTACATCGTCATACTGTGGCGGGCTTATGAAAGAACGCATCACCTCAAGGATTATCGCATAGACGATCCCTATCGCGTGCGTCTGTATTTTGAGTTCTGCCTGTCGATGCGGGCAGACAATGACGTCATCATGACCCAGAACCGATCCTCCGCCATCCTGTCGGCCTACGAAATCATATTCTACGATTACGACGAGCCCATGACCAGCGATACTTTCGAGCGCGCTTACATGGCCTATGGGCTATTCGGTGTTTTCCTTAAATGGGCCAAGGATGGATACAGACAAACCGTTGAAGATATGACAAGCATGTTTCTGGCACTCCACATGCAAAGCGACATTATTTATACGGAGTAAACCGCCAGGCGTATTACATTCCCGGCAAAGATCAGGCTTCCACCTCACATTGTTGGCTTCCATTGCAGACAGCTTTCTATCAACCGCCGGAAGCTCTCCTCAAACCGCCGGTCGTCCTCATCGGTGCGCTTCGCCGGGCCTTTCAAATGGTTCTTGCTCTTGCGCCGTGCGACCTTTGCCATGTGACGCTCCATCAGCAGGCCGTCGATATTCTCATCCGTGTACCATCGTCCGCTCTGATGAATGGCTTTCGCACCCTTGCCCAGCGCCAACGCTGCAACACCGTAATCCTGCGTGACAACGATGTCCCCCCTTTGGCAGAGGTTGATCAGCGCGATATCCACCGCGTCCGCCCCGGCACCGATAACACGGATTCGTCATCAGGGGACGTCATATTTTCGCGGTTGATGTCCGATCTTTCACATGATATAATGATCTGACAATTCAACCGGAGGCATGGCATATGATACCCAATCAGTATCTATGGGTACAGGCGCGGGACCGACTGGTCACCGCCGTCACCGGCATCGGTTTCTCCGCCGAGCTGGCCGAGCTAATGGCCAAACAGCTGGGAAGCCCTAAGGCCATCGACCGGATGACGTCCTACGTCTATCAGGCACGGCCTCGTACCGAGGAGATGCTGGTGGACGAGATGCTCGCCATCTGCGCTGAGATCGAGACCTGGCGGGAAAAGAAGGAAAGCCAGGAAGCACAGGCCCGGTACAACGCCAGGCTGAATTACAAGAAGTGGGAACCCGATGAGGAGGAATGAGGCTATGAAGAAGTTCATCCCGAAGGAAAAGCTGGGCAAGAAGGCCCGCAAGCAGCTCGACAGCGAGCATCGCACCACCTGGACGTTTTCCCCGGTGACGAAAAAGGTGGAAAGCAAAAAGCTCTACAACCGCAAAAGATAAGCCCATGACCGCTATGATGACTACGGCATGGGCTTTTCTTATGGGTTCAGACAAAGCTGCGCCTGATCTGTTCGATAAACCTTTCTGCGATTGGTGTGAATGCCTGATATCTATTCCATATCAAATACAGTTTGCTTTCCAGCCGGGGCTCCAGTGGCCTGAAAGTAAGCCCGCTGCTTTCCGAAACATCCACCAGATGCCGGAAGGACAACTGGTACCCCAGACCCTTCCTGACAAACATGGAGGCGTTATAGGCAAGACGGAAGGAGCCTTCCAAGTGAAGCTCGGGGAACCGGTCTCCTGCCCATTTTCGAATGTCGCCCTCCCAGCCCTGTTTGGAGGTGAACAGCGGCAGGCCAATGAGATCATCCACGCGGATGGTCTCTTTTTGTGCCAATGGGTCCTTCACCGGAAGGATGAGTCCCCAGGTATCGCCCTCCGGGAAAGCGATGGCATCATACTTCTTCCCGTTTGGCGCGTCGCAGATCACGGCAAAATCCAGCAGGCCCTTGTCCAGCTTTTCCGTCACCTGTTCGGTGTCGCCGCTGGTGATGTGGTATTTAAGACCCGGATACTGCGCCTTGAGGACGCGCAGTTCCCTGGCGAGATAGCGAATCTGGTAGGATTCCGCGAGGCCAAAACACAGTTCGCCGCCGGTGATGTCGTCCAGCGACAGGAACTCCCTTTCGATCTTGTCTGCCATGGTCACCAGATCTTCGGCACGATCCCGCAGCAGCACGCCCTCTTCCGTCAAGGCGATACTGAAGCTGTGACGCGTAAACAGCTTCTTGCCCAGCTCATCCTCCAGCGCCTTCAGCGCCTTGGAGAGCGTCGGCTGGGTGACATGAAGCAGCTCCGCCGCCCGAGTCATGTTCTCCTCCCGGGCCACCGCCAGAAAGTATCGCAGGGTGCGTATTTCCACAGATCATCCCTCCGTTATTCTGATTTAGAATATCATGATATTCATTATAACCATTAGCGAAGCCCTTTGCAAGCATGTATAATAGGACTGCAAGCCAATGAGATGAAGGTACCGCATTGATGAACGTACAAAAGGAAAACCTGGTGATTGCGCTGTCCGACGCGGGTTTCAGCCAGGATGCCATCGAAAAGGCAGAGCGGCTTTGGGAGGCAGGTCGCGCCAGGGACTTGATCCGGCACCTTCGCCTCTGCCGGTGCGAGCTGATGGACATTCTGCACGAAAGCCAGAAGCGCGTGGATCGCGTGGACGCCCTGATCCGGCAAACCGAGAAGACAATGGAGACGAAATAGAGAAAGGAAGACAACGACCATGATCAAGCCCGAAGCATTGAAACTGACCCAGGAGTGGGACAAGACCTTCCCGAAGAGCGACAAGGTGGAGCACAGCAAGGCGACGTTTGTGAACCGCTACGGCATCACGCTGGCGGCGGACATGTATGCGCCCAAGGGCGCGGAGGGCAGGTTGCCCGCCATCGCGGTGTGCGGCCCCTTCGGTGCGGTGAAGGAGCAGTGCTCCGGGCTGTACGCACAGACGATGGCCGAGCGCGGCTTTGTGACCCTCGCGTTTGACCCGTCCTTCACCGGCGAGAGCGGCGGCCAGCCCCGCTACATGGCCTCCCCGGACATCAACACCGAGGACTTCATGGCGGCGGTGGACTTCCTGTCGCTGAACGAGAAGGTCGACCCGGAGCGTATCGGCATCATCGGGATCTGCGGCTGGGGCGGCATGGCTATCAACACCGCCGCGCTGGACACCCGCATCAAGGCCACAGTGGCATCCACGATGTACGACATGACCCGTGTGAACGCCAAAGGCTACTTCGATTCCGAGGACAGCGAGGAAGCCCGCTACCAGAAGAAGGCCGCCATGTGCGCCCAGCGGCTTGAGGATTTGAAGGCCGGCGAATACAAGCTGGGCGGAGGCGTGGTGGACCCGCTTCCGGAGGACGCGCCCTTCTTCGTGAAGGACTACTATGACTACTACAAGACGCCCCGCGGATACCATCCCCGCTCGCTGAACTCCAACGGCGGCTGGAACGTGATTGGCTGCGAGAGCTTCATCAACCAGCCCATCCTGAAATACTCCAACGAGATCCGCTCCGCGGTGATGGTGCTGCACGGCGACGCGGCCCACTCTTGCTACTTTGGAAAGGACGCCTATGCCGACATGGTGAAGGACAGCAAGTATGCCGCCAACAAGGAGCTCGTACTGATCCCCGGCGCGGTGCACACCGACCTGTACGACGGCGGTGGCAAGGGCGCCATCCCCTTCGACAGAATCGAGGTGTTCTTTGAAAAGAATATGCGGTAAAGGGCTGTTGTCTCTACTGGCGGCCATCGCGTTGCTGCTGTGGCCGCTGGCGGGCATAGCGGAGGGAAATGACATGACCGGCGTCTTCGATTTTGAAAACAGAAAGGTTCGCCTGAACAGCGGCTACGACATGCCCATCCTGGGTCTGGGGACCTATGCCCTCGACTATGATACCTGCGTCAGCTCCGTCATGGCTCTGCTGGAAAACGGCGGCAGGCTCATCGACACGGCTTACATGTACGGCAATGAGGATGCGGTTGGCGAGGGCGTCCGCCGGGGCATGGAGGAATATGGCATCCCCCGGGGGGACATCTTCGTCATCACCAAGATATATCCCAATCAGTTCAGCGATCCCGAGGCGGCCATCGACATGGCTTTGGAGAAACTGGACATCGGATACATCGACATGATGCTGCTGCACCACCCCGGCGCAAATGACGTGAAGGCCTACAAGGCCATTGAGAAATACGTCGAAGCTGGCAAAATCCACTCCCTGGGCCTGTCCAACTGGTATGTGGAGGAATTGACGGAGTTCCTGCCGCTGGTGACGATCATGCCCGCATTGGTGCAGAACGAGATCCATCCTTACTATCAGGAGCAGGACGTGGTGCCGTTCATCCAGGAGAAGGGTATCGTCGTCCAATGCTGCCGTTACTTGAAAACGTATTTCCCTTTTCCCTTGCCCGTTACCGCTTCGATCAAGCCCAGTTGAAGCAACTTTTTCAACAGCTCCGACGCGGGAGAAGCGGTCAGCCCCAGGGTCCGCATAACGTCTGTCCTGCCGAATACCGCGTCGTGTCCAAACGCCGCAAACAGTTTCCCAATGTGTGCTTTCGTCTTCGGCTTGACGCCGTCCGGCATTCCAATGTCCTGTTTTTGAGTTTGAATGTCCTGTTTTTCAGGTGCAATGTCCTGTTTCCCCAGTACTCCGCTGATATGCATATCCCTGTTGTGCAGTTCGTTCCGCTCACTCAGCAGCAGATTTCTCAGGAAGCGTTCAAGGTACTCTGTGGTCTCCCTGACACCGCTGATGTAGTTGTTATAGTTGGCCCGAACCAGCGCGTTTCTGAAATACCACGCGTTTTCGGCAAAGATATCGTTGGTCACATCAAAACCCAGCGTTCTCAGGTACTTGATGAAGAAGACTGCTGTGGTGCGCGTGTTGCCTTCGCCAAAGGCGTGAATCTGCCACAAACGGGCAACAAAATGAGCCAGGTGACCAATGACAGAATCCATGTCATCAAGCGGATATCGGTACTCCCTCTCCATTTGCAGGTCATATTCCAGCGTTGCCATGATTTCCGGCGCGCTGCCGTACTGCACGGATTCCCCGTCCAACACCCATTCCCGTTTGGAAATGTTATAATCCCTGACTTCCCCGGCATGGGGATAGATGCCCGCGAAAGGCCGGCGATGGATCCCCAGATACTGCACTACCGAAAAGCTGAACGCATTTTCAGCCAGCAGCATCGCGATGCGGGCCGACACCTGGTCGGCCTCCTGGGTACGGTCCTCCCCCTGCTTTTCGGATTCACGATAGTAGCTTTCGATCAGACGAGCGGCCTCGGGCAGCGTGATTCTTCCTTCAATGTTGTCCTGCGCCGTCTGGCGGAGGTACTTCGAGGTCTTGAGCCCATCCACGGCCTGCAGGCCGATCGCCGTATACCAGGCATAGCCCAGCTCCCGCCTGCCGGGCTCGACGTGCCCGATATACTCCGAAAACGGGTCTTTTCGAATATCGCTCATGAAGCCAACCTCTGATCTCTACCGGCCAACGCCGGCTGCCACTTTGATATTACCATGAACAGGACATAAAAGCAACGTCCTTTTTCATGGTCGCGGATTTCCCCTTTTTTCCCAAATCTCCCCGGTCGATCTCATTTTCCAAAATAGCCCGCGATTTCCCGCATCCGCCCGCTCTGCGCCACATGGAAGGGGCAGCGCTGATCGCAGTGGCCGCAGCCCACGCAGTCCCCGGCGGTCTTGTCCAGCTTGGCGTAGTGCTCCGCCGCCATGCCGTCCCCGGCCCTCGCCAGGTCGTAATACTTGTTGATCAGGGCGATGTCCAGGCCCATCGGACAGGGCTGGCAGTGGTTGCAGTACACGCACTTGCCGCCCGCCTCCACGGGCGCGAAGCCGCCGATGACGCTGTAATCCAGCGCCTCCTCCGGCTGCTCGTGGTAGGCCAGCAGCGTCTCCACTTCCCTCACCGATTGCGCGCCGGGCAGCACCGTCAGCACGCCGGGCTTGTCCAGGGCGTAGCGGAGGCACTGGTACGGCGTCAGCGCCCGCTTGAAGGGCGACTGCGCCGCGTCCAGCAGCTGCCCGCCGGAAAAGGGCTTCATCACCGAGATGCCCACGCCGTCCCGCTCGCAGCGGCGATAGATCGCCGCGCGCTCGTCCACGCCGCCGTTGGCAAACTCGCCGTGGCCGTAGTCATAGGCGGGATTGATCGAAAACAGCAGCATGTCCACCGGCGCCTCGTCCAATATCCGCTCGATCACCGCGGGGGTGTGGGAGGACAGGCCGATATGGCGCACCACGCCGCGCTCCTTCATCCGGCGAAGGAAGTCGTAGACGCCGTTCTTCCGGTAAGTCTCCCAGTCCGAAAACTCGTCCTGGCAGTGGATCATGCCATAGTCGATGGTGTCCGTGCCCAGCTCCTTCAGCATCCAGTCCACGGACCGCTTGATCGTCTCCAGCTCCAGCGTCCAGCCGTACTCGCCCTTGGAGTAGTCCG
>Ga0256404_1009680_pt1 | contig 13688 bp, 12 predicted proteins | sample RumenRJG_01DNA_FD_185990 | JGI IMG/M metagenome (GOLD analysis project Ga0256404, IMG submission 185990) | Bovine rumen microbial communities from Lethbridge, Alberta, Canada - RJG_01 | ecosystem: Host-associated > Mammals > Digestive system > Stomach > Rumen | place: Canada: Alberta | collected...
AGTCCCTGTTAAACTAGCTTTTGCTGTGAGACGTTGAACATCACAAGCAATCGATGCGTGGCTCAGTTTGGTAGAGCGCTGCGTTCGGGACGCAGAGGCCGCTGGTTCGAATCCAGTCGCATCGATTAAAAAATCGATCGCCGTAGGGCGGTCGATTTTTTAATTTATCCGAATGAAACGCCCCGGCGGTCTTTGTAAGGCCCGAAGCGGGACGCAGAGGGTCGAAAGGTCCGGTGGACCTTTCGACGGTTCGAATCCAGTCGCAAATCGATCGCCGCAGGGCGGTCGATTTTTTAATTTATCCGAACGAATCGCTCCGGCGGTCTTTGGAAGGCCCGAGGCGGGACGCAGAGGGTCGAAAGGTCCGGTGGACCTTTCGACGGTTCGAATCCAGTGCAAAACGATCGCCGCAGGGCGGTCGATTTTTTAATTTATTCGAACAAAGCCGTGGAGGTGGATGTCTCAAGGAGCAGTTGGAACATTTCAACTATACCGGCGATGGCCGGGACATTCTGGCACGTTATCTAAACGGGGAGGAGAATGAGTGCCCGGATGGGCGGCAGAAAGCAGCAATTTTATATTGGTGATACAGATAAGTTCCTATGGACCTCACTGATGAATGGCGGTGACGGGATTTTTTATACACAAGAGATGGCACAAAACAAAACAATCTGAGACAAAAGAACCGTCAAATTACACAACGATATGCCAGAATAATCATGAAAAATGCGATCTTGATTCTTAATTGCACAAACGATATAACGTAGATAACCGATAACCTAATAAACAAATTACAAAAAAACGGCGAGGTGAGTATCCAATGCCGGTGACAATGAAGGAAATTGCTGATGCTGCAGGCGTTTCCAAAACTACCGTTTCCAAGATCATTAATGGTACAGATAATCACATCAGTGAGGAGACAAAGCGTAGGATACGAAAGCTGATCGAGGAGATGGGATATGTTCCTAATTCTGTAGCCAGAAATCTGCGCTCGCAGCGAACCGGCATGATTGGATTTATTCTTCCGGATATTACGAATCCCTTTTTTCCCATGATGGCGAGAGGAATAGAGGATAAGGCAAAGATGCTGGGTTATGGTGTTGTGATGTGCAATACAGATGACAACGCAGAATCAGAGCTTCAACAGCTAAATTTTCTTACTTCGAAGATGATCGACGGGATTATTTTTATTCGATCGTTGCGAGAAAGCAGTATGAAAAGGGCGCTCCAGTCAAAAGTGCCGATTGTCATTGCAGATCGTGATATCAAAGTTGCAAGCGATGGAATAGGGCAGGTTTTTGTTGATACAGTGGGTGGCATTCAGCTTGCTACGAATGTATTGCTCAATAGCGGCTGCCGGAGAATTGGCTTTATTTCAGCACAACAGGATATTGAAGAAAATCGTTTTGACGGATATCGACGGGCACTCGCGAAAGCTCAGATCTCTTTTGATGAAGGATGGGTTTATACAGATCGATATAACGTGGAAACAGGAAGAGAAGGCATCAAATCTATTTTTCGTCATGGAGGAGCAGACGGTATTGTTTGCGGGAATGACCTGATCGCTTTTGGTGCCATACAGGAGCTGAAAGATGAAGGGTACCAGATTCCTGAGGAAGTAAAGGTTATCGGTTTCGATAATATTTATTTCTCTCAATATACAGAACCTCCGCTGACAACAATAGAACAACCGGCATATGAAATCGGACAGTGTGCTGCGGAAATGCTGATTGAAAACATTTTACATGGAGTTCCACTGGGCAGAAAGATTCTGAATTACAGGCTGGTCAGTCGGAAGAGTGTGTAGCCTTTGCAAGACGTTGGGAGGTAGAGTGTGATGAAGAAAGAGTATAAGACGATTATAAATCCTGAATATGGACCGATGTCTCCGAAGGTGAGTCTGGATCCGGATTTCTTTTCCGGATTTCATCCGGAACACAGAAAGGAGATTGTTGGAAGAGAGGCACGTTTCTATAAAAGTATTACGGATTATTTTTCAGTTGATGATAAACTAAACAAATACTATATCAGTATTTCTTCTTATGATGGAACAGAGATTAAAGTTAAAGTATATGAACCGTTGAAATGTCAGAAAAATGGTCCGGCGTTTGTTTTTATGCATGGTGGCGGATGGATGACATGTTCAGTTGAAACGCATGATTTCGTTCCATCTTACATAGCTGCGAAGGCTCAGATCGTGGTTTTTTCAATTGAGTATCGTCTCGCCCCCGAACATAAGTTTCCAACTGGCCTTGAAGATTGCTACAATGCTGTTTCGTATATAAGAGACCACGCGAATCATTGGTCTCTTGATCCTTCAAAAATATCGGTTGGAGGCGATTCCAGCGGCGGAAACTTCGCAGCCGTTATTTCTCAGATGACTCGGGACAGAGGAAAATTTCATCTTGACAAAGAAGTCTTGATTTATCCCGTTACAGATCTTACAGGAATGATCCCGAAGAAATCTGCCGAGGTTTATGCCCCTGTAGGAGGTGACGATGGGCCGGATTATATGACTATTTATGCAAATCCGGGAGATGACTCAAGAAATCCGTATCTGAGCCCGCTGATGGCTTCGGATTTTTCTTGTCTTCCAGAAACATTGCTGATTAATGGCGAGTGCGATGCTCTACTTGATGATGGACTCATGTATGCTTATGAATTGAAAAAAGCTAATGTTCCGGTGAAATTCAAGATCTTTAAAGGAATGCCTCATGCATTTATTCTTCGGACGTATAAGGAGACCTTTGAAGCTTTAGATCTTATATGTGATTTCCTGAAGGAGAACCATAAGTAACCCAACACTATAAAAGGGAGGTTTTACGATGAAAAGAGCGCTTGTGACAATGATGGCAGCAACACTGGTATTGGGTCTTGGAGGACAGCCGGTGTTTGCAGCAAGCACAGCAGAGTCCTCTGCTGCTGAGACAGCAAAGGGAGATATTCTGATTGGTTTGGCAATGCATAACCAGACAGCAGACTGGGCTGTGCAGTTCAAGGATTCCTTTATTGAAGAAGCCAAGGCCAAAGGAGCAGATGTTTCATGGAATGATGCGAACGCTGTTGCAGCTACTCAGGTTAACAATATTGATGACCTGATTGCACAGAAGGTGGACGTTCTTGTAGTAGACCCGGCTGATTATACTGCTCTTGGACAGGCTCTTCAGCATGCTAAGGATGCAGGTATTCCAGTTGTCAATGTTGATTCGAAGGTAGACGACGCGGATCAGCAGTATGTGGCATCGTTTGTTACCGCTGATTGCTATAAGGGCGGATATACGCTAGGCGAGTATCTGGCAGACAAACTTCCGGATGGAGCAACAGTTGGACAGTTGAATTATCCGCAGATTTCTGTTATTGCTGATCGATTTAAGGGTATGCAGGCAGCTTTTAAGGACAAGAAGCGTGATGACATCAAAATTATTGATAAGACGTGTACGGATCTGAATGCCATCAATACCTATACAGAGGATATGCTGATGGCAAATCCGGAAATCAGCTGCTTCGTCTGCCTGAACGACAACACAGCTCTTTCTTGTTACGCAACGTGCAAGCAGCTGGATCATGCGGATGCACTGGTATATGGCTTCGATGGGTCTCCTGCAGGCAAACAGTCTATCTCTGAGGGACAGATGGCAGGCACGATGGTTTATTCCCCTGTGGATCTTGCTAAGACGGCTGCAGATACGGCATATGCAATTGCAACGGGTGGAGACTATGAGAAGGAGACACTCGTTGATATGTGGTTAATCGATCCAGACAATATTGCCGACAGAGATCTCGAACATTGGGAATAATAGCGTATCGGGCTGATAGAGATTAAGTAGGAATTTCCCCCGTGTCCGTGGCATTGTCCTGTTACATGATGTTCGGATATGGGGGATTTTTTGGGCTTAGCTAAGGGAGGAAATACTGTGGAACAGGATGAACTTCTGGTGATGAAGAACATTCATAAGAGCTTCCCAGGGGTATATGCTTTGAAGGGTGCGAATCTTACTCTTCATAAGGGGGAAGTTCATGCACTGGTTGGAGAGAACGGCGCAGGCAAGTCAACTCTTATGAATGTGCTGGGCGGGATTTACCGAAAGGACAATGGAGAGATTTACATTAAAGGTCAGAAATGCGATATCAGGTCCGTTTCCGATGCAACGCAAAACGGAATCAGCATTATTCATCAGGAAATTGTTCTTGTTCCGCATCTGACCGTTGCAGAAAATATTTTTTTAAACCGTGAACCTAAAAAAGGAAAGCTGATTAATTATAGCGAAATGTATCAGCAGTCAATTGCATTCGCACAAAAAATTGGGATAGATATGAAGGTCGATCAGGAGGTAGCAACTCTGACGATTGCGCAGCAGCAAATGGTGGAAATTGTGAAAGCGGTCTCGTTTGGAGCTGATATCATCGTAATGGACGAGCCAACGTCATCATTGTCAGATAATGAAGTAGATGCACTTTTTCGTATTATCCGTACTCTAAAGACCAGAGGTGCAGGTATTATTTATATCTCTCATAAAATGTCCGAACTTTCAAGAATTGCGGATACTGTTACCGTTATGCGAGACGGTGAGACGGTACGAACGATGAAGGTGAACGAGACTTCAAATGATGAGATCGTGCGTTTGATGGTTGGAAGGGAAATGCATAACTATTATATGCGCACTTATAATCAACCGGGAGAGACGGTTCTGCAAGTCAATCATCTTTGCAGCGGCTCCGTTCATGATGTTTCTTTTGAGGTAAGAAGCGGCGAGATTGTTGGCTTTGCAGGATTGGTGGGAGCTGGGCGGACAGAAACTTTTCAGGCGCTTCTTGGCCTTGATGCAATGATTTCCGGAGAAGTGCGGGTGGGAGGACAAAAAGTCACAATTCATAATCCCGCACAGGCTTATAAGCTGGGGATTGGATATATTCCTGAAAGCAGAAGAGATGAGGGGATTTTTCCTACGATGTCAACCAGATTCAATGCATCGTTGAAAGTACTGCAGAAATTTATTCATGGGATTCGGGTGGACAGCAAGAAAGAAGAAAAAATTGTCAAACGATATTGTGGAGAAATGGATGTCAAGACGCCTTCGCTGGAAACAATGATACAGAATTTGTCAGGCGGAAACCAGCAGAAAGTTGTGATTGCAAGTTGGCTTGCAACAGATCCTAAAATTCTGATTATGGATGAACCTACCAGAGGCATTGATGTCGGGGCAAAGGCGGAAATTTATGCTATTATCAATGAGCTTGCAAAACGAGGCATGGCAATTGTTATGATATCATCAGAACTTCCTGAGATCATTAATATGAGCGACAGGGTGGTGGTGATGAGGACGGGAACCGTTTCCGGAATACTTTCCAGAGATGAAGCAACTCAGGAAAAGATCATGCAATATGCAGTCAATATTTGAGAGGCGATTGTTATGGGCGATGTAAAAAATAAAGATTTCAGTAGTGGCGTGAAAAAGGTTTCGATGCAGTACATGGGGCAGATTATCTTCCTTGTGGCCATGTTTGTTTATCTTTCTTTCGCAACTCCGACCTTTTTTACCGGAATGAACTTAATAAATGTTTCGAGGCAGATTTCAACCAATATGATTGTAAGCTGCGCTATGACCATGATTCTGATAACTGCAGGAATTGATCTGTCGGTTGGATCAGTGATGGCATTGGCTGGTATGGTGGCGGGGTACATGTCGATTGCAGGTTGTCCGTTCTGGTTTTGCCTGATCGTTAGTCTTCTTGCAGGAGCAGCTGCAGGGCTGGTAAACGGTGTGATCCTTGCGAATACAACACTTGCTCCTTTTATTGTAACCTATTGCACACAGAGTATCCTGAGGGGAATGGTATATGTTATTACAACGGCAGGAACGTTGAGACTTGTTGATCAGGATTTTCTTAATTTTGGAGGCGGATCTGTGGGGATTATGCCTTATCCTGTCATCTATATGATTATTGTGATGATCATATCCTATCTTATTCTTCATCGTACAGCGATGGGACGGCATATGTATGCAATCGGTGGAAATCCTAAAGCGGCTAAGTTTGCCGGGATCAACTCAAAAAGCATTATCATCTTTATTTATACCTTATCTGGAGTTCTTGCAGCATTGTCCGGTCTTATCTATACGAGCAGAAATACGTCCATGCAGCCTAGTCTGGGAACCGGAGTTGAAATGGATGCAATTGCTGCTGTAGTATTGGGTGGGACATCAATGGCTGGTGGCCAGGGAGGAATTCTTGGCACGATCCTGGGCGCCATAATTATTGGAATAATCAATAATGGCCTGAATCTGATGCGTATGGATAGTTTCTGGCAGTATATTGCGAAAGGTATCGTCATTCTGATTGCTGTTTATATTGACTACATTAAAGGTATCAGGATGAAAAATGTCAAAAAGCAATCTGCAGGAAAATAATGAAGGCAAGGTGACTGATGATGAAAAAGGGAAAATGCTACAATTCGATGCTTTCAGAAGCAATCAGTAAGATGGGGCATGGCGACATCATCCTGATAGGTGATGCAGGTTGTGCTTGGCCACGTCATGGTCAGACCAAAGTAATAGATCTTGCTTTATGCGATGGAATTCCCAGTGTGACGGACGTATTGAAGGTTATCATGAGTGAATTAGTAGTGGAAGGATACATGATACCGGAAGAAATGAAAGCCCAAAGTCCGTTACAGTATCAGAAATACAGGGAGATATTGGATAGAGAAGAAAATAAAGGAAATAAATTGTATGAAAAAGTTCTTCCGCATACAGAGTTTAAAGATATTTGGCTGAACGGAGGCAGAGAAAAAGAGCAGATGAACGTTTTTGTCCGTACAGGAGAACGATGTCCATACGGATATGTTGCTTTGATTGCCGGGGTGGATTTTTAAATATTTTACAGGGTGGTTTCGATGAAAATTTTAAATTTTGGCTCTTTGAATATTGACTATGTTTATCATGTGGATCATATCATCATGCCTGGAGAGACAGAACTCGCAGGGGATATACGCTTGTTTGCGGGAGGAAAAGGATTGAATCAGTCTGTTGCATTGGCAAGGGCCGGTGCGAATGTCTGGCATGCTGGAATGATCGGGGAGGATGGGGGAGTCCTCAGAGAATTTCTTGAAGAAAACGGCGTCCATACTGATTATCTGAAGACAGATTCGGAAGGGAGAACCGGCCATACGATTATCCAGGTAGATCGAAACGGACAGAACAGTATTGTGCTCTCCGGGGGCACAAACCGAATGATTACAGAAACGATTGCTGACGAGGTGCTGTCGCATTTTGAACAGGGAGATGTGCTGGTTTTACAGAATGAAATCAGCTCGATACCATATATAATAGATCGCGCGGCAGCAATGGGTATGAAGATTGTGATGAATCCGTCGCCTTTTGATGTACACATTGCAGACTGTGATCTTGGGAAGGTTAATCTTTTCCTTATTAATGAAGTGGAGGGCATGCAGATTGCCGGTGTTAGTGATCCCGATGCTATACTTAGGTCGATGGCTGAACTTTACCCCAAAGCGGATGTGGTGCTGACGCTTGGAGCATCTGGTTCGATTTTTTTCGGTGATGGAAAAATCGTGCGCCAACCGATTTTTCATGTGCATGCTGTGGATACCACAGCTGCCGGCGATACATTCACTGGCTTTTTCGTCAGTTCATTTTTTGCCGGACATCCGGTGGAGGAATGCATGAAGTTGGCGTCAAAAGCATCAGCAATTTCAGTTTCGCGCAATGGGGCTGCTCCATCCATCCCATCCCTGATGGAGGTGAGAGAAACGACGCTTTCTTGTAAGAGATGAGGATATTGCAAGACGAAATCTGCAGCTCATGATAGAAATTCTTAGATTGAATGACAGACACCTGGATATAATGAAAAAAGTGGATTTGTAATGGATGATTTGCTTTCTGTGTTAATTGTGGATGATGAACGCTTCATACTCGACGACCTTGCAACAATTGTGAATTGGGAAAGACTTGGCTTCAAAATTGTTGCGACAGCCTTTAACGGACGACAAGGACTAAAAAAGTATAGAGAGTTTCACCCACAATTGATCTTGGCAGATATACGCATGCCATTTATGGATGGAATTGAAATGGTACGGGAAATCCGGAAAAATGACCAGAGCACCCGGATTGTATTGCTTACCGCTTATGAGGATTTTTCTTATGCAAAGGCAGCAATCAGCCTTGGCATTACAGAATATCTCGTGAAGAGCGAGATTGCGGAAAAATCTTTGGAGGAACTTCTTCGGCGAATTCATATTGCGATTGATCAAGACAGTCAACGGAATCGTATTGTGGCAGACCGGATGCTGGAGCAGTTCTTTGTGGCAGATGAGTCTTCTGAGAAAACGAAAGAACAGAAATCAGAAAGAAATTATTTTTATACAAAGCCTGGATATGTAATCATGGTGGAACAGGATCTTCCAATTCCGATTAGTGCGGAGCCGATTCTTCCTGGTATTATCATTCCACGCTTACGAATTGCGAATGCAGTTCAGAATCTTGATTTTGGCATCTGGAAGCTGGAGGCTGTTACTTCGCTTCCACAAGGACAGATTGTGGTTTTGCTTAATGGAAGAACGGATACGATACTCTCCAATCCGATACAGGAACTTTTTAAGTGTGCGGAAAAGATTACGACATCTTTGTCAGAACAGTTAAAATGCAGTGTTTCAGCTTACGTTGTAAATCATAGAATCTCTCCGATTGAATTAAAGCACTATTGTGATGCTCATAAGTCTATTTTCGATGAAAAATATATAACAGGAGCTGGACGGATTCACATTTGTGATTATCCATGCTTTTCTGAACAACATGGACTTTCCGATGCGATTTGTCATGCAGAGTATCAATATGATGTAGTTGAACATATAGTTGGCCGGGATCAGATTGAGAAATATCTGAAGGGTGTTTTTGCAACATTTAGTGACCAGAATCCTGCGCTTATCACTACGGTCTGTCAGAATTTCTACCGGCAACTCCGAAGTATGTTTGAAAAAATACCAGAAAAAAGTAAGTTTGAGGAGATTTCATTTGATTGTAATTGGAGAGAATGGTTGGATATTTCGCATATCAGAGAGTGGTTAATCAATAGATTCTGTGAGGCATCAGAATGGATTATCATGAAGGATGGGACCTATTCAGGAGCGGTATCATCGGTCATTAGGTATATTCATGGACATTATGAGAAACCGGACCTTTCGATCCAGGAAATAGCAGGGACGGTTCATCTGTCGGTCGGCTATTTGAGCTCTATTTTTCGGAAAGAGACGGGCATGACAATCAAAAATTATCTTACAGAATTGAGAATAAACAAAGCCCAGGAACTGTTAGAAAAAGATGGAATGAAGATAGGAGATGTCAGCAGAATGGTCGGATACCGGTCAAGCCAATATTTCAGTCAGGCTTTTTATAAAAGCGTCGGTATTTTGCCGACGGAATATCGAAGAAAAAACTAGTGAGATTTGTAGAATAAAGTAAACGTTGTGTTATGAGAAAAACAAATCAAGTATCTTTCAATCGCCAGATTTCGGAACGTATTGTCCGAAGCGGTCTGGTATCATTTGCGGTTACCATTATTACTGTTTTTTTGGTTGCCTATCCTATTCTTCGAACCCGAGCGATTCAAGACAACAAAAATGTTTTGAAAGCGGCTGTTCAGCGAATGGAGAATTCGCTTGGGGTCGCAGATGAGTATGTACAGAGCCTTGCACTTGTGGTAGAACAAAATGAAAAAATTCTGAATTACTTTGATAATCCTACTGATTCGAATAAAGCTTTGGCAGAGCTGGCGCTGAATAGTCTTAATAGCAACCACTCGAATGTCAGGGGATTGGCTATATGCAGCGAAGAGGGAGCTATGATTGACTCTCTTACCAATTTGTCTGATACTGATCGTGACACGTTGGAATCTTTTTTTATGAATGATTTCAATTCTTCTTCTTTCGGACAATCATTTTCAGCCGTATACGAATCCAGAGTGGGAAGAAATGTATATACGACAACTTTGTACTCACGGAATTTCTATATCCGCAATCGCTGGTATACGGTGCTCCTTTTTCTTTCACTGAATAATTTGAAAAGTGAAATCCGCTCTATGGCGCATTCCAGCCTGGATGTTTTTTATTTATTTGACGGATATCATAACCACTTTATGACACAGGGATCAGAAAGCAATATCGAAAAATGTCAGATGCGGGCAAAGAATATTGCTTCCAATTCATATGAGTCGCAAGGGGGCAATCTGATTTTCGTATATCAATCCGTTCGATACCCGTTCGGGATTGTATCCATGGTGAGATTAGAAACTTTATTGGCGCAGTTGACTTCAACGTTTCTCTCTTTGATTTTGGCAATTTTGTGTTTTCTTATCTTGACGCTGTTTACAACTTCAGCAAGTATCAGAGCGGCTATATTACCCATCATCAATTTGGCAGAACATATGAGACGTGCTGTCAGAGGCCATCTGGACTGTAAAGTAGAGACAACCCGACAGGATGAGATCGGCCTTCTTGAGAGATCATATAATAAGATGCTTGATGATCTGCGACGTAGTATCGATATTATCAGTCAAAAAGAAGCCTATGAACAGCGTCAGCGTTTCAGCCTTCTTGTCAGTCAGATAGATCCTCATTTTATTTGCAATACATTGAATAGTATTAATTATCTTGCCCGTCATGGACGAGATGATGATATTGTGAAGGTAAATACAGCCCTTAATACAATTCTGCGCGATCGACTGAGAGTTAGAGATATTGAGATTATGGATAGCCTGAGCCACGAAATGGAGGTGGTCAGGCAATACCTTGTCATTGAGAGATTTATGTATGGCGGTGCACTTCAAGTTGTATGGGATGTGGATAATAGCCTGATGGAACAAGAAATACCCAAAAATATGATCCAGCCTCTTGTGGAAAATGCATTATTCCACGGCTTGGTTGATGAGGAGACAGGTGAACTGAATGGAGAAATCCGGATTTCTGCTAAAGTTGGCCCAGATCAGAGCGTCGTACTGATGGTTCAGGACAACGGGATAGGAATGGATGAGGAAACGTTAGAGAAAACAAGGAGTGAGAAATTTTCCATCAATGATCGAGGTACCAAAATAGGATTTTCGAATATACGTGGCAGACTTTTTTATTTATACGGAAATGACCGGGGACTTACGATTGAGAGTGAGTATGGACTCGGAACAACTGTATCAATCGTGTTCCCGCATATGGATGAAGTACGTACAACCGAACTGTGGGAAAAATTTAGGGAGTCGCCCGTTTCGACGGTACAGGCAGATCATGAGGTATAATCGGATTTTTCAACGAAAAAGAACGGTTGGAGGAGTGAAGTAACAGTCATCCATTCATTGATTGATAATAAGTCTGAGCACAGGCCGCTGTTTGCGCCTGTGCTTTTTTCGTGAAGTGAATATCAGACAGGATGTACAGTGAAGACGCAAAAATGAACCGATTAATAGTAATTGCGACGCTTTGAGTGCGAATTAATATGGAAGAAAATGCCAAAGTGCTTGGAAAGTGCATGCTGCTAACGACTGATATTGGAAAAGTGAACAAAATATGAAAAAATTCATCTTTAGATCAAATGAATGTCTTCTTACAATGAGAATGTAAAAACAAATACGCAAATGCAGCGGGTAGTGTCAAGTCATCTATGAAAACCCAGAGCCAAAGAAAAAGGCTCCAACGAACCTTGAAAATCTGTAGATATAGTCTGCTGAAGGCTCTCCGAGGGCTTAGGGCGCTGCCCTAAGAACCGGCAAGGGACTCGTCCCTTGACCCGGATCCTGGGCTCCGCCCAGACCCGTCCTCGCCGGAAGCAGGGAAAGGCGCAGCGGCCCCTTTCCCTTTACAAGAGGATCATCCGTGAACCTTATGTCAAGGGACTTTCGCGGCATATCCTCGCGGCTGAAGCCGCTCCGGTATTCCGCGGTTCCCTTGACAACGGTTCCGCTCTCTGCTTATCCGGCAGCCTCCTGCATCTTTTTAATGGTCTGCTGGCCAAGGAAGATCAACAGCTGCCATTTTCCCGGCATGTTTTCGCCGTTTGCAATGATGTCATTACGAACCGGCGGCTGGAATTTATGCAGTTTATGCGGCCGCAGAAAGTTGTAGTAAGCCACCCATAGCGCGAGGTCGTAGTTGGCACCATCGTAGTTATTGAAGCCGTTAGTGGGGCGATAGGAGGTCTTATAAGTGCGGTTGAGACGTTCGATCATCTGCTTATAAGGCCGGAATTCCGTAGAAACAGCATCATCGTTTGTAAGGCCGAGGACCTGGGTAATCTCAAACTTGAACTTCTCACCAAACTCATGGAAGAATTGCTGGGCGGCGAGAGGATAGGCACTATAACCATCCGCGATGAAACGGAAGTTCCCGGGAAGTTTTTTTAGATGCTGAAAGGCCATGCGCATGGCCATGATGCAGGGACCGACACTGCGGCTGTCAGATACCTGATAGCCGATCACAGCCCGGGTTGCCGCATTGATGATCAGCCAGATAAAGCCTTTGATGCCGCGGACTTTGATGTAAGTCTCATCAGCAACAAAGGCAGAGCCCTTTTCGTAAGGGTATGTATCAACAAACGGTTTCACGCAGACGGCGGCAGTCTTACAGTAGTTGGCAACCATCTGGTGGGATATGGAGATGCCGTGGATGTCCTTCAGGGCCTGCACGGTTTTGCGTAGTGACAGGCCGAGATTCACCCGGTAGGAAAGACACAGGGACATGATATAAGCATTGTTTTTGCTGAATTTCAGCGAGGACGCATTCTTCGGCAGGGTGGTGATGTCCATCTTGAAGAAATCGATCGTGAACTCACGGTAGATGTAATGCAGCTTATACTTGTTTTTACCATAATCCTCGTCCAGATCTGCCCTGTCAACCTTCTTAAGGTTGTGCAGGTAGTAAGGGCATTTAGGATTCACGCATTTATGGATGATGAAGTGCTTCCGGTCTTTCTTACGAACCAGCGCATGGGAGCAGTAAGGACACTTGAGGGAAAGGGTTTTGGAGAAACGGTTCTCATCTGGCGAAAAGAGGGTTCCGCAGACCTTGCACATCAACTGGCCGGCTTTGCCGTTGTTACGGTACAGGTAAGGCTGAGGCGCTTTGCAGGCGGGGCAGGTGCAATGCTCCGGGATATCGCACTCAGAGCGGCGGCGGACAGGCTGAACGGGTTTTCCGTATTTCCACGCGTAGTAGCGATTGAGATCCTGCCAGTCCCAATCCTGGTGATGGTAGATGATCCTGGGAAGCTGGTCCACCTTGAATTTCTGATACCTGGGGGAATGGGAATCATCAAAGGTCCACTGCTTAAGCGGGATATATCTGCAGATAAAGTTAACCAGCCAGCAGTTTTGCTGATAAAGCTGATGGCACAACTGAAGAAGATAAAGTATAATGTTCACGAGCATTGCCTCTTTTGTGTAGTGAAGGTTTGGTCGCTGACATTATACCAAAAAGGGAGGACAATGCTCTTTTTATTTGCACCTCCCGTAAAATCAAGAGATTCGCACTATAAACAGGTGGTGAATTTGACACTACCTTAGATATTTTGGAGGTCTAATTATGATTTGGTTTGTTTTGCTTATTGTAGCCGCAGTGATGGGCGTGGTGATTTATTTCGCTATGAAATCCCACAATAAGATGGTAGCTGACGGCAAGATTATTAGCAGACGCA
>Ga0256404_1009681_pt1 | contig 13687 bp, 14 predicted proteins | sample RumenRJG_01DNA_FD_185990 | JGI IMG/M metagenome (GOLD analysis project Ga0256404, IMG submission 185990) | Bovine rumen microbial communities from Lethbridge, Alberta, Canada - RJG_01 | ecosystem: Host-associated > Mammals > Digestive system > Stomach > Rumen | place: Canada: Alberta | collected...
CAAACAGAACAAGATAAAGCAAAAGCAGAAAAAGAACTTCAAAAATCAAGAGAAAAATTAGATGAATTGTATAATGAAAAGCAGCAAATAGACAATGCAAAAGCAATACGTGATGCAGCTCAGGCAAAAATTAACGGTGGTACTACTCCCAGGCAATGATGTTCATCCAAGAGTTAATACAACACCGGCAAGTACCAATACACCATCTGGAAGTACAACCTCAACAAGTAGTACTGTAACACCAGGTAGCAGAACAACACCTCCAGCAGATACTACAAGTGATGAAAATTTTCCTAATTTATTACCTGAGGTAGTCGTAACAGGTAAACGTATGGCAAATGGAGAAACCAGAGAAGCTACAGCAGATGACGGAATAAAGGTTAAAATAACCAAAGTTGCTGATGGACAATATACTGTAGCTGATGCAAGTGGAAAAATCATAAAACAAGGTGGTACAAATGTTTTAGAAGGTTATGGCTTTGATAATTTAACACAGTAATTATAATTTAGTAATAATAAACAAATAAAAAGCTCAAGATTATTTTAATTTCTTGAGCTTTTTATTATTTTCTTGTATTTTATTCTCTGAATGAAAACAGAATTATTTTACGTTTTTAACTCCGTCAAACATCTGTTTTATACCATCAACAGAGGATAATACTCCTGTTGCTTCATAAGGCATGTAAACAACTTTGTTATTTTGTCCTGATGCAATACCCTTTAGTGTTTCTAAATATTTCATAGCTATTAAATATTGGTCAGGTTTACCATTGTTACCTATTGCATCAATTATCATTTGTACTGCCTGCTTTTCACCTTCAGCTTCCAATACTCTTGCTTTTGCAATACCGTCTGCTTTTAAGATTGCAGCTTGTTTTTCACCTTCTGCTCTGTTAATTGCAGCTTCTTTTTCACCTTGTGCTTTTAAAATCATTGACTGTTTTTGTCCTTCGGATTCAAGTATAACAGCACGTTTTTCTCTCTCTGCCTTCATTTGTTTTTCCATTGCTTGTTGTATATCTGCAGGTGGATTAATATCTTGAAGTTCTACTCTATTTACTTTTACACCCCATTTGCTTGTAGCATCATCAAGTATTTGTCTTAATTCTTTGTTAATTTTATCTCTTGAAATAAGAGTTTCATCCAAATCTAATTGACCTACAAGGTTTCTTAAGTTTGTTTGTGTTAATTTTTCGATTGCATCTATTAAATTTGATATTTCATATACTGCTGATTTTGCATCAACTATTTGAAAATATAAAAGAGCATTTATACTAATTGTAACATTATCCTTTGTGATTACGTTTTGTCTTTTAAAATCATGAACAGACTCTCTTTTATCAATTCTATGTAAAACTTTCGTATATGAATATACCTGTCCTTCAGGGCCTATTTGTGATACTTTCCAATTCATGTTTGCAGGTGTATCAACAAATGGGATAATAAAATTTAAACCAGGTGTAAGTGTTCTGTGATACTTTCCGAAACGTTCTATAATTACTTCTTCCATTTGTTGAACAATGACAACACCTTTTAAAATATATACTACTGCTAGTACAAATACCATAGTCATTAAAAAAGACATTTAATTTTCTCCTTATAAAACTTATTATCTAACTCTCTTAACATACATTGTAAGTTGTTCATTTCTTACAATTTCAACTTCACATCCTTCTGCAAAAACATCATTTTGTTCTATAGAACGAGCATCCCAGCGTTCACCGTAAATAGATATAGCACCGTCAGAATTTGTAACCTCTTTTATTACTTTTGCTTTTTTACCTATATATTGTCCTGAAATACCTGTTTCTTTAGACTTTTCATCTTCTTGTTTATCTTTTGCCAAGAATGGGCGAAAGATAAGAAGTGATAAAACAGATGAAACCGCAAAAATCAAAACCAAAACAGAAACGGAACTGATAAATCCCGAAAAAATTGAGGTTATAAATGCGCCAATTGCCATTGCAAGAAAGAATTGAAACGGAAAAAATAATTCCAATAACAAAAATAACAAGCCGGCAAAAATGCAAAACTGCCATAATGTCATAGAAAATTATTCTCCGATAACTTCGTTCATTTCTTTAACCATAGCATCAATATCTATGCCATGAACTTTAGCTCCTGCTTCCAAATTTTCAAAATGTGCTGCAGCACAGCCAATACATCCCATTCCAAATTTTTGAAAAATTTCAACTGTTTCAGGGTGTTCTTGTACAATATCCATAATTCCCATTTCTTTTGTTATTTTTGACATATTTTTACTCCTTTTGTTGACTTTAAAAAAAACATCATTAAATAAATTATATAACAAAATAGATTATATAACAAAAATGGAAAAGGGGAAGAGGATTATGGAACAATTTTTAAAAAACTTTTTTAATGACAATTCTTTATGCGTTGGCTTATGCGATTTATCAAGAAAAACTGATGAAATTTTAACAGCAAATGTTTATAAATCAGAAAATTTATTAAAACCGCAAGCTGCACCTGAATATATTAAGCCGCAACAAAAAATTGAAGAACCACAAATTCAGAAAGCAAAACAAACATTAGCACAATACTTTTTAGCACAACAACAGGAATATGCTGAAAAACAAAAAGTTTTACAACAAAATCAAATGCAAAATACAATAGTTAATCAAACTGTAAATGTTGTAAAAACTCAACCTCAAGATACATTAAAAAAACAAGCAGAGAACAGCAGATTAAGCTGGGCTGCACAATATCTTAATTCAAAACCAAATAATTTTGTTCCTCAAAAACAAGAAGTAAAAAATATTATACCAAAAACAACGACAATAATAGAAGGAAGCAGAAAAAAAGTTATTTCTGCAGCTGTCCCAACAAGGATAGTCGGAAGGTAAAAAGGAAGTAAGTGTTGCAAAAACCTTGAAAGTTTATGAGCTTTTAAGGTTTTTTGCGTATAGCTGTATATATAAAACCTGCATAAATATCATTTGCATAATTTGTTTTTTGATTTAAAATTAATGTGTTAGTTACTTCAAAAAAGGAGATTTCAAATGAGTGAAAGAAAATTGGTTGGAACAGAAGAAATGTTTAAAAAAGCTCTTGCAGGAAAATATGCAATAGGTGCTTATAATGTAAATAACATGGAAATTGTTCAAGGTATTACAGAAGCAGCTGAAGAAACACGCTCTCCTATTATATTGCAAGTTTCTGCAGGTGCAAGAAAATATGCAAACCAAACATATTTAGTAAAATTAGTAGAAGCAGCTTTAGCAACAACAACAGTTCCTATAGCTTTGCACTTGGATCACGGAGCTGATTTTGAAATTTGCAAATCTTGTATTGATGGCGGATTTTCATCAGTTATGATTGACGGAAGCAGATTTCCATTAGAAGAAAATATTAAAGTTACAAAACAAGTTGTAGATTATGCTCATGCTCACGGAGTTTCAGTTGAAGCAGAACTTGGTAAATTAGCAGGTGTTGAAGATGATGTAAAAGTTAAAGCAGCAGATTCAACTTATACAGATCCTGCAGAAGCAGCAAGATTTGTAAAAGAAACAGGTTGTGATTCATTGGCTATTGCAATCGGAACTTCTCACGGTGCTTATAAATTTACAGGTGCAGCAAAATTAGACTTTGATAGATTGAAAGCTTGTAAAGAAGCAATTAATGATGCTGCAGGTTACGATTTCCCTATTGTATTACACGGTTCTTCTTCAGTTCCTCAAGACCTTGTAGAAAAATGTAATAAATATGGCGGTAACTTGCCAAATGCTCAAGGTGTTCCTGAAGATATGTTGAACTATGCATCTAAACATGGTGTTGCTAAGATTAACATTGATACAGACTTACGTCTTGCCTTAACTTCAACTATCAGAGAATTCTTTGTTGAACATCCTGATAAATTCGATCCTAGAGAATACTTAGGACCTGGCAGAACTGCTGTTAAAGAACTTGTTATCCACAAAATGAGAGATGTATTAGGTACAGCAGGTCATGCTGATGACTAATTAAAATTTCTGAACAGAGGGTGTCTAAAAAAGTCGAAATTTACAGAAAAAAGGAGATGTTTCGCTATCACTCAACATGACAAAGTCGTCATTTTGAGGATGAAATCCGATGAATCTTCGTAGAATGACTTTATAGATACCCTCTGTTTTTTTATGAATTGTTAAAGTCAGTTTACAATTAAGCAATTTTTATTTTTTTTTTACTTTTAATACAAGTACTAGTTTAGGTTCTTATGCAAATTCTTAATATTGGATTAAAAATTCCACAAATAAAATTTAAATCAAATTGTGTTAATTATTCAAAAACAAATCTAAAATCAGATGTTTTTGAATCTTCAAAGCCATCTCTTAAACAAGTTGTTACAGAACTGAAACAGATAAAAACATCTTCAGGAAAAGAAAGATTTTCTAAAGATGAAATTAGTGATTTCTCTGAAATGTATAAGAAAAACAAAATCGATTTTGAAACAGTAAAAACTTTTGCTGATACAAATTTAAATATGTATAATATGAGTTCAATTTATAAAATGTATCAAAAATCTTTAAAAGATAATATTGATATGAAAAAAAATACTTACGGTTTAATCCGTAGTGAAGTAAAAAATATTGAAGCTCAAGGACATGAAGCATCTGTTTGTGAAAGCATGTTCGATAATAAAAATGAATTTGTTATAAAGGATAAAACTGATAATATAGATTTTACTTATTCCAAAAATGGAGAAAAACTTGCAAAATCATATTTTGAAGATAAGGAAATTGAAGGAAAAACAATACGTAAAGTTACAACTGAGGATTACAGAGCAAATTCTGTAAATGTTGCATTCAAAAATACTGAAAAAAATAAATACACAAATAGAGTAGAAAGAAGTTATACGTATAAAGAAATTATTGATTATAAGGATGATAACGGAAATACAAAATATAAAAAAGTTTCGACAAAATCAAAAGATGTTCCGGGAAATGTTAATATACAAATGATATATCCTGACGGAAAAATAAAGGATATAGTAAAATCATCAAAAGATGAAAAAACAGGTATTGTTACGATTAAAAAAGATATGATTTCTCCTGACGGAACAAAAACTCAATACTTATATGAGGATGATCCGCAAGGGAACAGGATTATTGATTATAAAATAACTGATAATAACGGTAAGGTTTTATATCAAAATTCTCAAACCTTTGAAAAGGTTACTGATACAAAGTTTATCAGTTCAAATGACGGAAGAAAATATGAAATAAATATTGATAATCAATCTATTTCTGTTAAGGATACGGGACTTGGTAAAGAAGAAACAATAAAATTTAAAAAGAAGATAGAAAAATTCAATAGAGAAGAAATGATAAATCTTTTGAAAAAAGTTCCGGGTAATATGCTTATGGAAGCGGCACAGGATGTAAAAAAATATAATGGGCTGCAAAAAGATGAAGCAACGCTTGCATATTCTATACCGAGCCAAAAAATAATCGCATCTGCCGATAATTTATTTATATTTTTACATGAATTAGGTCATATAAAAGATTCTGAAACGTTAAAAAGTAAAGACAGAATAGAAAGACATAATGAAGAAATGCAATATTCCGGTAATAAAAAAATACAAAATACTTATATGGAAGAATTAAGTAATTTTGTAAAAAAATACCCTCATGAACAAAGAAAAGAAGCAGGTTACTTTTTGGAAAATGAAGGTCATTATGGCGGTAAATGGGGTGCATTGTGCGAAGTTGTGGCTGAAACAAATGCAATAGGTTCTGCTGTTACCAATGAATGCTCTGATGAGATTATATTACGAGCAGAATATCTTCAAGAAAACTTTCCTAAGACAATTGCTGAAATCAAAAATGCAATGCGTTGGAAAGATGATATTGATGCTATAGAGTTTTATGGTACGTAAAGTGTTAAGGATTTTTTATGAGTGATTTTAGTATAAGTTTTTCTGAAGTTAAATCAAACCAACAATATAATAGTTTAAAATCAAAAACAGAAGCTCAAAGTTTATCGGATGTGAGCATTTTTTCAGCAGATAATAATCCGGATAATGCTCCTAAGACATTAACAAAAGAAGAACTAAAAACACAAAAAAAACAACAGAAAGCAGAAGCAAAAGCAGAACGTAAAAGGATAGCAAATACTCCTGATGGGGTAATTCAAGGAGGAAAGCAGGGTTCAACAGCAGGAGATTGCTGGCTTTTAGCAGAAATGAATTCAATGTCAAAAACCGATTGGGGTAAAAAAGCCCTAAAAGAAGCTATAACAACAGATGATGAAGGTAATTTTACGGTTCATTTTAAGGGAATAAATAAAGATATAAAAATTACTAAAAAAGAATTTGAAAAAGCTCAAAAAAATTCTGATTACTCATCAGGAGATGCAGATGCACTTTTGTTAGAAATTGCTGTTGAACGACATTTTAGTGAAACAAACCTAAATAACGGTTCGATAAAGGGTAATGATTTAGCAGGAGAAGACTCTTTACAGTATTTATTAACGGGTAAAAAAGGCAGGCAAACATATCAATCACATGAAATGGAAATAGTATTAAAAGCTATGGGTGAAAAGTCTGAAAATAATAACGGTATTTCTGCAACTTATATTTATCATGACAATAATCCTGATAATGCAGGAGATATGGATCATGCAATGTCAATTCAAAGGGTTATATTAGATGATAAAGGAAATATTGATAAGGTTGTTGTTTTAGATTCATATCATCCTGAAAAAACACAAGAATTAAGCTATAAAACGTTTATAAATAATGTGAAACTCTTTGGTTATGTTACTACACCTGAAGAGAAATCAAAATAGAAAAGAATCTGTTTTATATTTATTCCAAGTAATCTTTAAAATTTTTATGTTTTATTCGATAACCGCATCCTTCCGGAAATTTTGCGTAAAATCTCGTTTTCTTTCCGGGATATTTTCTGCACATAGGAAGCCGTTTGTTATAAACAGTACATAAGCCCTCAGGTGATACAAGTTTACATGCAAATATCAACCTGCCGTCATCATCTTTACCTTTTATATAAAATCTCTTGTATGCTGGAAAAAGAAATTGCATTATTTTAAATTCTTTTTCGGTATAAGTATCTACACTATACATATAGTTACAGCACTTACCACATTTATTACATTCGCCCTCTATATCATAAACTATACGTTCAGGAACAAAATAAGAGCGAACTTCATTTATAAATGATACAATAAAATCAAACATGCTGTTTACAATTCACTTTTTCATATATAATAGTTATAAATGTATTATAAAACTGAAATATATTAAAGGCAATATTATAAATGTATAATTTTATTGTACCTAAACAAATAAAAAAAGCTAAAAAAAATAAATTCAAAACAGCAATTATATATGGCATTAGTATGTTCTTGGCAATAGCTATAGCCGGTATGGTAGCGTTTAAGTTGTATTTATTATCGCTTCCTCCAATAAATAATTTAGAGGAATTTAAACCAAACATTATTACCAGATTTTATTCCGCAGATGGAGAAATAATTAAGACCTTTACTGCTTATACATTTAAAAGTGTTGAATTGGAAGAAATTCCAGAAACAATGATACAGGCGATAATTGCAACAGAAGATAAAAATTTTTATCACCATGACGGATATGATTTATTTGGACTAGCACGTTCTATTATTGCTAATGTAATGGCAGGACGTGTTGTTCAAGGGGCAAGTACAATAACACAGCAGCTTTCAAGAATATTATTTTTATCTAACGAAAAAACTTTTGATAGAAAGATAAAAGAATTTATTATTGCTGCAAGAATTGAAAAAACAATATCAAAAGATAAAATCTTGGAAATGTATTTGAATAATGTGTATTTAGGTTCAGGAGCTTATGGTGTTGAAGGTGCATCTCAAATATACTTCAACAAGCATTTATCTGAATTAACACTTGGAGAAACAGCTTTGATTGCTGGTTTACCTCAAGCACCGTCTGTATATTCTCCGTTTAATAATATAGAACTTGCACAAAAAAGAAGAAATCAAGTTTTAAAACGTATGTATAAAATGAGATACATAGATAAAGAACAGTATAAAGCTGCAAAACATGAAAGGATTGTTTTGGGTTCTTTACCTCAATTTTATACTTTTAACAAAGCGCCATATTTTTGTGATTATGCAATGAATGAACTTGAAAAACTCGGATTTGATGAAACAGATATATCTCAAGGCGGATATAAAATAGTTACAACACTGGATTATAAAACACAAGATGCCGCAAATAAAGCTGTTATAAAAGAAATGGATGCTTGGGGTTTAAAAAAAGATAATCAGCAGGCAGCTTTAATGACATTAAACCATACTAACGGAAAAATAATTGCTTATGTAGGTGGAAAAGACTATACAAAATCTCAATTTGATAGAGTTACACAAGCCATAAGACCACCCGGCTCTGCATTTAAACCATTTGTTTATGCTGCAGCTATTGAAAAGGGCTTAACTCCAAACGATATGGTTCAAGACTTACCTGTAAAAATAGTTAATTGGGCGCCTCATAATTATGGCAATAAATATCGAGGAGAAATTCCTTTATATACGGCATTGATGATATCATCAAATGTATGTGCTGCAAGACTTATAGAATATGTTGGTATAAGACCTGTTATACAATTAGCAAGAGTAATGGGTATAACTACACCTCTTGAATACGACTATACGATTGCATTAGGTTCAAATGGTGTAAAATTGTTTGAAATGACAAGAGCATACGGAGTATTTGCAAATGGCGGATATAAAGTTGAGCCATATGCTATAGAAAGTATTGAAACTTCTCGTGGAAAAGTAATTTATACTGCACCTAAAGCAAGGTCATCTAAAGTTATGGCTGTAGAAACAGCAGCAGCAATGACTGCAATGTTAAAAATGGTAATCTCAAACGGTACAGGTATGTCTGCTAATATTGGAAAACCTGCTGCTGCAAAAACAGGTACTACAGATGATTCAAAAGATGCAACATTCTTCGGTTATACTCCTGATTTAGTTACAGGAGTATGGGTTGGTAATGATGATAATAAAAACTTGGGTAATATAACAGGTGGAACAGTTCCTGCTATTATATGGAAAGATGTTATGAAAGTTGCAACCGCTCCTTATGGTAATAAAGATTTTGGCTATGATAAAATAGAACTTAAACCGTTCAAAATTGGAAAAAGTGTTGTAATTAGCCCTGATTCCGCTCAAAAAGAATTTAATAAAGAAGAAGATGAATTAAATAATACTACCGCTGATACCAATAATAGCGGTAATAGTAATGAAGCTGTGCCGGAAAATATTGAAAATCAAAGTGAAAACAATAGTGAAAATGTTATAACAGAACCTGCAAAAGTAAATGTAACAAAATTAAATGTACCAAAACCTAAACGTCAATCTAAGAAAGTTGATGTAAAGCCGGTTAAGGTGGATATGCCGGGTAGTTCTTCAACTGAAACTAACTTGGCACCAATTCCTCCTGCTAGTCCAATCAGATAGAAGTTTTTAAGTAAAAAAGGATAATAATTATGACGGAAGAAATGACTACAACAAAAGAAGAAACAAAAAATGCCTCTATTTCACCTAAGGAAAATATCAGACAGGCAAGAGTTCAAAAGTTGGCTGATTTTGCGGATTTGGGAATAAATCCGTATCCTTATAAATATGAAAAATCAGCAACTGCTCAAGAATTACAGGATAAATATAAAGATTTGCCTGCCGGAGAAGAAACTGATGATGAATGTTCTGTTGCCGGACGTGTTATGGCAATAAGAAATACAGGCATGTTTATTGATTTAATGGATGCATCAGGAAAAATTCAGATTTTTACACACAAACAAAATGTAGGTGCTGACAAGTTTAAACAATTAAAGCTTATAGATGTTGGTGATATTATGGGCTTTAAAGGTACTATCAGAAGAACACCTCGTGGTGAACTATCCATTAAAACAACAGAATATACAATACTTTCAAAATCATTGTTATCTTTGCCTGAAAAATTTCACGGTTTAACTGACGTTGAAACAAAGTACAGACAACGTTATGTAGATTTGATTGTTAATGAAACAACAAGAGATACATTCAGAAAGAGAAGTTTGATAATTTCAAAAATACGAGAATATCTTGCAAATTTGAATTATCTTGAAGTAGAAACACCTATTTTACAAACGATTGCTTCAGGAGCTAATGCAAGACCGTTTAACACTCATCACAATGCTCTTGATATGGATATGACAATGCGTATTGCATTAGAACTTTATTTAAAACGTTTAATTGTAGGCGGAGTATCAGAAAGAGTTTATGAAATAGGAAAATGCTTCAGAAATGAGGGTATCGATACACGTCATAATCCTGAATTTACAATGATAGAACTATATCAAGCTTATGCTGATTATAATGATATGATGACATTAACGGAAAATATGGTTGCTTATGTTGCACAAGAAGTATTGGGAACTACAAAAATTACTTACGGTGAAAATGAAATTGATTTAACACCTCCTTGGGACAGAAAGACAATGTTAGGTGCTGTAAAAGAATATACAGGGCTTGATTTTAATGAATGTTTTACTGCTGATGAAGCAAGAAAAATGGCAGAATCCGTAGGTGTTCATACTGATGAAAATGATTCTTGGGGTAAAGTAATTGATAAGATATTTGAAGAAAAGGTAGAACCACATCTTATACAACCTATTCATATTACGGATTATCCAAGAGAAATATCTCCTCTTGCAAAAGTTCACAGAGATAATAAACGATTAACCGAGCGTTTTGAAACGAGAGTTAATGGTTGGGAAATTGCAAATGCATTCTCTGAATTAACTGATCCAATTGATCAGAGAGCGAGATTTGAAGCACAAGCTTTAGAAAAGGCAAACGGAGATGAAGAAGCAATGGAAATTGATGAGGACTTTATTGAGGCACTTGAATACGGTATGCCTCCTACAGGCGGAATGGGAATGGGCATTGATCGGCTTGTAATGTTACTTACAAACTCTATGACAATAAGAGATGTAATTGCTTTCCCTACAATGAAACCTATTGAAAAATAGTAAAATAAAAGTTATAAACAAATCCAATTATCAGGTAGAATGTCGAATCCGTTTCGGCATTCTACAGTTTTTTGCCAATATTTTGGTGCAATAACTACTTTTTCTTTGTTATTGTTAAGCCATGCACCCCACCAGCTGAATGAAGAATTTGCAATAACATTATGCTTACAATTTTTCATCAACTCTAAATCAAAATACCCTTGTTTACCTGAATTAACATCTACAAAAACTGTTTCATATTTAAATTTGTATTCTTTTTTTATTCTGTTAATATCATCCGAAAATATAAATAATACCGGCTTTTCGTTCGTTATATTTACAATTTTTTCTATTCCTTCAAAATAATATTGAGGTGTTATTGTACCAAAAATATCAGAAACTCTTTTCTTTAAATAATCTCCCATTCTGAAATGTACGGAAACTGAGTTTGTATTTTTTATTTTTTCCAATATTTCATTATTTTTTTTATTTAGATTTTTTTTCAATTCAAAATCGGATAAAAGAGTTTCCCTTATATCCATAAAATATTTTTCTGTCTGAAAAAAACCGCTAATGTACGCAGGTGCTTCTTTTTCTAATAAATCGGGTTCGTAAACAAAACATTTTTTTTCATTGAAATGTTTATATTCATTAAATTTCATCTCGGTTAAATTATTTCTTAAATTTCTGAAAGGTATAGTCTTTCTTAAAAATTTATTAAAAAAACTTTTTTTGACAAGCTTTAAATCTTTTGTCAATTTAAAACAACCAAGTTTTAATGTTTCTCTACTATCATCAAAGCAAGGCATTATGTTAGTTTGTTTTTGATATGCCCTGCCAAATGCCCATTGAAACATTTGGTTTGCCATTCTGCCGTCAAATTTAATTATAACTTGTTCATCTTTATTCATTATCCAACCTTAATATGAAGCCCTAATAAATGTAAAACCTTATGCATTCCCTTATTTTTAATAGGCATACAGTTTTTTTCGACAAATCTTACAAAACTGTTACGCTGTCTTACATAGGGCTTATTTCCTTTTTCTATAATATTTATTAAAAAGTTTGATAATTTTTTTCTGTAATCAAAATCAAAATTTTCCTGCATTGCAGGTTGTCTAAGCATTTCCATATACTTGTCATTGTTATTATCTAATTCTTTTACAACTTCAATAACTTCATCAAAATTTTTATAATCATTGCAATTTATGAAAGCTTTCGGATTAAAGTCCTCACAAACTGCAGGATTACCCATGTATATAGGAATAGAATTTGCCATTAATGGCTGATACAATTTTTCTGTTGTATATCCATTCGTAAATCTGTTTTCAAAGGCAATTGTAAATTTATAATTTTTTAATAACTCTATCTTACTCTCAGCCCAATTTCCTGTACGGGATTCAAAATTCAAATCTATATTATGCAAAACTTTACCTGCACAGTCAACAAATTTATACTCTTGCAGTTTTTTACAAAAATCTATTCTTAATTTTGCACCTTCACCGTTTTTTGAGTTTGAATATATGAAATTACAAAATTTTCTGTTAGCAAGTGAATTATCTAAATTTTCTTTGTTTTGAATTTCAGGTGTGAGTTTAAAGAAATATTCAGGAAATCTAAGGTATCTATCATCAAATTTTATATTATTAAAACCTATACCATAATCAGTTTCATTAAAATCAGGTACAATGTTTTCGTTTGTGAAAAATATTTTTACACAATTTGAGAACTTTTTGTAGTTATCTCCAAAGCAAGAATAAAATAAAAAATCCGGCTTATTGGATATTTCAACATTATAATTTTCTCTTAAAATATCAAGAAAAAGATTATTTTCATTATTAAAATAACCTTTTTCCGTATCAATAAAATTTATTTTTATAGTTTTTGTCATAATATATTAATTACGTTCCCAATATTTATCAAGCCATTTTGTAGCTTTGATAAATCTAAAACCACATTTTCCGAAATAACCTTTATAAGCTTGTTCAGGATTTGGCTTGCCGTGAAAAATGAGAATTTTTGCTTCTTCCGGATCACGAGGTGCTTTAATCCAATTCATCGGAAATTTTTGCAGACAACATCTTTTAAAACTAACGCACCAATCTTTATCCCAATATTGTAAAATACCTCTTTCGTACATTTCATAAGATAAAAATGCCTGTTCATTTTGGAAATGTCGTCTTATTGCAGTACCTAAACCGTAAAAATGGTCTAAGATTTCAGGATATTTTCCTATTTCAAATCTGAATACAGAGGAATTTCCGATAATGTCATTAGGAAAATCCCAATCTTTTATTATTCTGAAATCTCCGTCAACTTCAAAAAATGCATCAATGTTTTGTCGGATTACAATATCTAAATCTAAAAATAAAGCTGTACCGTGTAAATCTGAAAGTTCTTTATTGAAAACAGTTAATTTTTTCCACATTCTATCCGGTATACCATCCTCTTTTAAAGGTGGTATCGGTCTTATTTCTATGTTTTCATTAATACCTGTTCCGTCATCTGTGAAACATACAAATCTGTGAGGTATAGTTATATTTTTTTCAACCATTTTATAAAGTCGGTTGACATATCCTGCATCAAATTTCTTACCCCATTTCATACAGATAATATTTTTATCGCTATCCATTAAAATCTCCTTGTAATAATATAATTAAACCTGAAACATAGGTTTTTGTAAA
>Ga0256404_1009683_pt1 | contig 13681 bp, 13 predicted proteins | sample RumenRJG_01DNA_FD_185990 | JGI IMG/M metagenome (GOLD analysis project Ga0256404, IMG submission 185990) | Bovine rumen microbial communities from Lethbridge, Alberta, Canada - RJG_01 | ecosystem: Host-associated > Mammals > Digestive system > Stomach > Rumen | place: Canada: Alberta | collected...
AGCCTGACTCCCCAGCTGATCGATCTGTTCACGCGCCGTTTCGGGTCACAGGTAGGAGTCACCCACAGTAAAATGACCGATAAAGAACGGTCGGTCATGTGGGAAAAAGCCCGGAAGGGGTTCTATCGGGTCGTCATCGGGCCCAGAAGCGCCTTGTTTACGCCTCTTCGGCAATTGGGACTGGTCATCCTGGACGAGGAACACGAGCCCAGCTACCGGTCGGAACAAATGTCTCCTCACTATCATGCCAGAGACGTAGCCGAGATGCTGTGCCGCAATAAGCAGATCCCTATGGTGCTGGGGTCGGCGACTCCCAGTATCGAAACCTATTTCCGCACCAGTCAGGGACGGCTGGACCTTCCCGCCGATCAGCAGAAAGAGGACAGTCCGCTGACACTTCTGACCCTGTCCCACCGGGCCGTCCGGTCCGCCAGCCTTCCCAGGGTAGAGTTGGTAGACATGAGGCGGGAACTGGCCAAAGGCAATACCAGTATGTTCTGCGACCGACTGGCCTACAAGATCCGGGACCGCATCCTGAAAAAAGAGCAGACCATTCTTTTTCTGAACCGCAAAGGCTACGCGACTTTCGTCAACTGCCGCAAGTGCGGATTTGTTTTGAAATGTCCCAACTGCAATCTTCCTTATACCTACCATAAAGAGGCGGACCGTTTGATCTGCCACCATTGCGGAAAAGAGGTCATGCTTCCCAAGACCTGTCCTGTCTGCGGTTCCAAATATATCCGCCAGTTCGGCGTCGGGACCGAGAGGGTGGAAGAAGCCTGCCGGCAGCTGTTTCCCGATGCCGGCATCGTGCGGATGGATATGGGCACTATGAAAAAAAGGGAAGATTATGAAAATGTCTACAAGCGCTTCCGGTCCGGACAGGGAGATATCCTGATCGGCACACAGATGGTCGCCAAGGGGTTTGATTTTCCCGGTGTGACCCTGGTAGGAGTGCTGGCCGCCGACTCCGGCCTTTACGAAAGCGATTTTCACTGTACTGAGCGCACTTTTCAGCTGCTGACCCAGGTGGCCGGCAGAGCGGGACGGGCCGATAAACAAGGCGAGGTGCTGATCCAGACCTACAGCCCCGATCATTACTGCATCCAATGTGTGAAAAACCAGGACTACCGGGAATTTTATCATCAGGAGCTGGAAGCCAGACGCATCATGGAGTGCCCGCCTTTTACTCATCTGGCTCAGATTCTGGTGACCGGGCCGAATGAGGGAAAAGTACGGGCAGCCGTCTCTGATCTGGGCCGCCTGTGCCGCCGCCTGGCTGCGGGAAGGCCGATCGAGGTGCTGGGACCTTCTCCGGCCTCACTGACCCGCATCAATAATGTTTTTCGTTACAAACTGCTGGTCAAATGCAGGGAAGAAGCCCGTCTCAGGGCTTATGTTTCCTACTGCCTGGACCATTTTACAGAGGCTGACAGCCGTACGCAGATCTTTGCGGACATCGATCCGCTTTCACTGGAGTAACTACTCGTTCAAATAAATGGAGGAATCTTATGGCTCTTCGCAATATTCGCATCAATGATGATCCTATCCTTCGCATGGTCAGCCGCCCGGTCGAAACTGTCGACCGCCGCACACAGATCCTGATCGAGGATATGTTCGAAACCATGTATGACGCGGGCGGCGTCGGTCTGGCGGCCGTCCAGGTAGGTGTATTAAAAAGAGTGATCGTGATCGATACCGGCGAGGAAGGGGAGAAACTGGTCCTGATCAACCCCGAGATCCTCAAGACCGACGGCGTCCAGACCGGCGAGGAAGGCTGTCTTAGTTTTCCCGGAAAAGCGGGAATCGTGACCCGTCCCGATATCGTGACCGTCAAGGCCATGGATGAGAAGGGAAACTGGTATACCAAAACGGGCAAGGATCTTCTGGCCCGGGCCTTCTGCCATGAGATCGACCATTTGAACGGAGATCTGTATATCGACAAAGTCCAGAAGTGGGTCGAGCGCTGAGATGAGGATCGTGTATATGGGGACGCCCCAGATCGCGGCGGACGTTCTTAAAAAGCTTTTAGACCGTTTCACGGGACCGGACAGAGAGATAACAAAAGAACCATTCGAATTAGCCGCTGTCGTGACACAGCCGGATAAACCGGTCGGACGCAGACAGGTGCTGACTCCGTCCCCGGTCAAGACCCTGGCCTTACAATACGGATATCCCGTCCTGCAGCCCAAGCGCATCAAGCGTCCCATCCCCGCTCAAAAATTAAAAGACCTGAAGCCGGATCTGATCCTGGTCACCGCTTACGGACAGATCCTCTCGGAAGAGATCCTGGAGATCCCCCGGCTTGGCTGCATCAACGTGCATACTTCGCTGCTGCCGGCCCTTAGGGGTGCGGCTCCCATCCAGTGGTCGATCGTACGCGGCATGAAAGAGACCGGTGTCACTCTTATGTATATGGATAAGGGGATGGATACGGGCGATATCATCGTTCAGCAGAGCGTCCCCATCACAAAGGAGGATACCGCATCGTCGCTGACCGCTAAACTTACCCGAAGCGGGGCCTTGCTTTTGTCGGATCTTACGGCAGACCTTCTGAACGGGAAGACCCTTCCCCGCCGCAGACAGGATCCTTCTCTTGCTACCATGGCTCCCATCATTCAGAAAGAGGACGGAGAGATCGACTGGGATAAAGATGCCTTCGCCGCAGACTGCAAGGTGAGGGGCTTTGAAGGCTGGCCGGGTGCCTATACCTATCTGGACGGGGCAAAGCTGACCATTCTGGAAAGCCTTCCTGTAAAGACGCAGGAGCAGGGTCCCTATAAAGCCGGGGACATTCTTCAGGAATATCTGGAAGGCAAACATCCCCAGCTTGTGATCAAATGTTCTCAAGGCGCTCTCAAGATCGTCCGCCTGCAGCTGCAGGGAAAAAAACCGATGGCGGCCGATGCCTTTTTAAGAGGTGTCCGCAGCCTTCCGGATCACGTGACTCATTCGTAAGGAGACCCTTATGTATTATGATTATACTTACATCCTTCTGGTGCTGCCCACCGTCATTTTCGCGCTGATCGCGCAGGCTATGGTCAAGTCCCGCTTTGCGACTTATTCCAAAGTCGCGAACCGCAGGGGCCTTACCGGTAAGGATGTGGCTCAGGCCATTTTGAACGGAGCAGGCATTTATGATGTGACCATCCAGCCAATTCAGGGAAGTCTGACCGATAACTATGACCCGCGCAGCAAGGAAGTCCATCTGTCCGAGTCGGTCTACAACGCTACGTCGATCGCGGCTGCCGGAGTCGCAGCCCATGAGTGCGGCCATGCTATCCAGCATCACGTCGGCTATGGACCGCTGACTCTGCGCAATGCGATCATTCCCATTACCAATATCGGATCCCGTATGTCCATGCCTTTGATCCTGATCGGGCTTGTGGTAGAAGGTCTGGCTCAGACGGTGAATGGCAGCGATTTCGGCTATACCCTGATCATGATCGGTATTTTTGCCTTCGGTCTGTCGGTATTGTTCCAGCTCATCACGCTGCCGGTCGAGTTCAATGCTTCCCACCGGGCCCTTAAGATCCTTGGTTCATCCAACCTGCTGGATCAGACAGAGCTGTCCGGGGCCAGGAAAGTCCTTTGGGCGGCGGCTATGACCTATGTGGCAGCTATGGCTCAGTCCCTTGCTTATTTCCTGAGGCTGATCATCCTGTTCGGAGGACGGCGGCGTGACGATTGATATCCGGCGTGCAGCGGTTTTATCGGTACGCAGGATCATCGATCAGTCAGGATATGCCTCTTTAGTCATCAGTCAGACCTTGGACAGTTTCGGTCCTCAGGCGGATGACAGGGACAGGCGCTTTTACACCAACCTGGTCTATACGACAGTTTCCCATCGGGAAACCATCGACGGCTATATCGCTGCTTCCTCCAAAGTCTCCTTGAAGAAGATGGATTCCTTTGTCCGGAACGTACTCAGGGTCGGCGTCTGCCAGCTCTTGTATTTCGATGAGGTACGGCCTTACGCGGCTGTCAACGAGTCGGTGCGTCTGGTCCGAAGCAGCCGGCTGAAAAATCTGGCTCCTTTTACCAACGCGGTGCTGCGTTCGGTTCAGCGGACCATAGAAGGTCAGGATCAGGCTAAAAGTAAAGGGCAGGCCTCGCCGGATATAGATCTGCCGGGCTGGGTCCTTGAAGGCCTGGTCCGGGACTATGGGGAAAAGACAGCTCAGAAGATCAAAGAGGGGTTTTCGGGTCCCCATCCTCTGTGCCTGCGCATCAACCGTTTGAAAGGACCGGCCGCCGGGACCATGCAGGCTATCCGCCAGTGGGCGGACGGAAAAGCGGATATCATTCCCGGCAGCGCCATACCGGAGGCTGTCTTTCTGATAAGACGCACCGGAGGGGAAAGCCTGGGAAATATCGAGGAATTCGATGCTTACCGTCAGGGAATGGTAACGGTCCAGGATGAGAGCAGTATGATCGCGGCGTCTTTAGTGGAAGCAGGACCCAATGATAAGGTCCTGGATCTGTGCGCGGCTCCCGGCGGCAAATCGCTGATGATGGCTGACCGCATGGACGATCGTGGACTGATCGTAAGCAGGGATATCCATCCCGGCAGAGTCCGCCTGATCCGGGAAAATGCAGCCCGCATGGGTGCTTCGATCATCCGGGCGGAAGTTTCGGATGCCACCCGGCCCAGGCCTGAGGATAAGGCTGCTTTTGATAAAGTTTTACTGGATGCACCCTGTTCGGGCCTTGGCATTGTCCGGTCCAAGCCGGACATCCTGCTGCACCGGAGGAAAGAGGATCTGGAGCAGCTTGAAACGCTGCAGTCAGAAATGCTGGAAACAGCCGCTCAGGCCGTCAGGACAGGCGGACGCCTGGTTTACAGTACCTGTACCCTGCGCAAAAAAGAAAATCAGGATCAGGTGGCGGCCTTTTTGAGCCGGCATCCGGAATTTACCCTGATCGATCTGGAAAAGGAAATGACGGAAAATGGGTCCAGGCTTAGCGACGCCGTGTATGACCGATGCCTGACCATGCTTCCTGTCGCAAAGGGACGGGAAGGATTTTTCGCGGCGGCTATGATCCGGACCCGCTGAAAGGAGAACTTATGAGCTTTGATACGCTGAGTCTTACCATGAAAGAGTGGAAGGCCTACCTGGACAGGATCGGCGAAAAACCGTACAGGGCTAAAAGCATTTATCACTGGCTGCACCAAAAACATGCGGCTTCTTATGATGAGATGACAGACCTTTCTCTTTCTCTTCGGGAGAGACTGAAAAAGGAAATGCCCCTTTACCTTCCCAAAGTGGATCAGGTGCAGCGGTCAGAAGACGGAAGCGTATCTAAGTTTCTGGTTCGGCTATCGGATGATAAAGCAGTCGAATGTGTGTTGATGGACTACCGTTTCGGCCTTTCTCTGTGCATTTCATCGCAGGCCGGCTGCCGGATGGGCTGCCGTTTCTGTGCTTCGACTCTGGCAGGGCTGGAACGGTCCCTGACAGCCGGTGAGATGCTGGGACAGATCTACACCGTCGAGAGGTACGAAAACTGCCATATCTCCCACGTTGTGGTTATGGGCTGCGGCGAACCCTTCGACAATTTCACACAGGTAATGCGTTTCCTGACGATGATCAATGATCCGGATGGCCATAACATGAGCGTCCGCAATATCACAGTCTCCACCTGCGGGCTTCCGGATAAGATCCGCGAGTTTGCGGACCTGAAGACCGGGGTGACCATGGCGGTCTCACTGCATGCTCCCAATGACCAGACCCGCAGCCGTATCATGAAAGTGGCAAAGGCCGTCAGCATGAAAGATCTGATGGACGCCTGCGCTTATTACGCTCATACGACCAACGACCGGATCACGTTCGAATATCTGCTGATCAAAAATCTGAACGATTCCAAAGCAGACGCTCTGGAACTGGCCCATCTTTTGGAGAAGAACCTGGGAGGACAAAGCCCCAGCGGCGGCAAGCTTTACCATGTTAATCTGATCCCGGTCAATCCCGTCAAAGAATGCGGCTTTGACCGACCTTCCGAAAATACTATCCGTGTCTTTAAAGAGACGCTGGAAATGTGCCGGGTCCCGGTGACCAGGCGCCGTGAAATGGGCAGCGGGATCGACGCCGCCTGCGGACAGCTCAGAGCCAAGACCGGCCGGACCGATCGTCATACGAATCCTTCAAAGGAGTAAACCTGTCATGAGTATGGAACCTACAGCCGCTGTTTCTGCGGCGGCGCAAAGCGACATCGGCCTGGTCAGACCTTTGAACCAGGACCGGGTCTTCTTCAGCCTTGAGCCGGTGGGTGTCCTGCCGGATCTGTTCGTCGTTGCGGACGGCATGGGAGGACACAAAGCGGGAGATCTGGCTTCCAGCGAGGCGGTCCGGTATTTTGTGGACTATATCCGTCAGCATTCTTCCGAGGCAGACGACATGGTCCTTCTGATGAAAGCAGCGCTTGAGATCACAAACCGCTATATCTATTATCTGTCCAAGGAATCGCCGGACTATGAAGGTATGGGAACGACCTTTGTTGCCTGCACCCTTGTCGGCAATAAATTATATGTGATCAATGTCGGGGACAGCCGCCTTTACGTGGTAAATAAAGCGGAAGGGATAAGGCCCATGACATTGTCCCAGGTCACGGAAGATCATTCCGTGGTCGATATGCTGCTGAAAAAGGGGCTGATCACCGAAGACGAGGCCCGCGTCCATCCTCAGAAAAACATGATCACCCGGGCGATAGGCATCGAAGAAGAGGTACAGGTCGATCACTTTGAACTGGACACCAGCAACCTTCTAAGGATCCTGATGTGTACCGACGGCCTCAGCAATATGCTGACCGATCTGGAGCTTTTGAGTATCCTGACCGAGGCCACCGACAAAGGCTTAAGCAACGTTCAGGATACGGTAAACGAGCTGATACGGCGGGCAAATGAGAAGGGCGGCAAGGACAATGTCACCGCGCTTGTCATCGATCTGGGAAATCAATCGGAAGACAGTGATAAAGGGTCCCAGGTAACGCAGACAGAGACAGAAAAGACAGGTATGAAAGGAGAAGAGGATGCTTGAGGCAGGACGGGTCTTAGGCCGCCGCTACGAGATCATCAGCGAGATCGGCTCGGGCGGCATGGCAAACGTGTATAAAGCGCGCGATCAAAAGTTAGACCGGCTGGTGGCTATCAAAGTGCTGAAGCAGGAATTTACCATGGATAACACGATCCTGGAAAAATTCCGCAAGGAAGCCCTTGCCGCAGGCGGGCTCAATCATCCCAATATCGTATCGGTCTATGATATGGGCCATGAGCTGGGCAGTGAATATATCGTCATGGAGCTGATCGACGGGATCACTCTGAAAGAATATATCCGCAAGAGAGGGCATCTGACTTCGGAAGAGATCATCAAGATCTCCATCCGGGTGGCGGAAGCTCTGAAAGCAGCTCACGAAAACGGCATCATCCACCGGGATATCAAACCGCAGAATATCATGGTCACTCCTTCGGGGGAGGTCAAGGTGACGGATTTCGGTATTGCCAAGGGGGTTTCATCGACCACGGTCACGGCTTCGGGGGAGACCTTGGGGTCGGTTCATTATCTGTCACCCGAACAGGCCCGGGGCAGTAAGGTAGACGCCCGGAGCGACCTTTATTCACTGGGTATCACCATGTACGAAATGGCAACCAGCCAGCTGCCTTTTACAGCAGACACGCCGGTGGCCGTCGCCATGAAGCAGCTGAATGAGATGCTGCCCAACCCCATGGCCAAAGCGCCGGATCTGTGGCCGGGCCTTGCGGATATCATCATCCGTCTGACCCAGAAAAGACCGGATGCCCGCTATCAGTCGGCTGCCGATCTGATCGTGGACATGAAACGCCTCTATCAGAATCCTGCTCTGCGTCTTCCCAGGGTAACAGGTTCCGCTCCCCGGCAGCCTGTGAAAAACGGTCAGTATCCGTCTTCCCATACCAGGCGGGAGGTCCGTTCGGATACCCAGAATACCCGGATGCCGGGTCTGATGGAAGAAGAAAGAAGAAGGGCCGAGAATGCCCGCAGACGGGAATTGGAACGGCAGCGCCGCAAAAAACGCAAGCAGTCGGTGATCACCATTGCGATTTTAAGTGTTATTGCCGTCATCGCCCTGGTCGTACTGTTATGGCTGCTGATCCGGAACGGAAAAGCACAGATGAGTCCCGATTCATCGCAGACGGTCATCGAAAGTTTGATCGAAAGCAAGGCAGGATCGAAGTCAGACAGTTCTGCTTCTGAAATCAGTACGGAAAGTTCCGACTCAGAGGCGTCGACCGAAGTTGAAACTATGCCAAGTATGTCCGGAATCACCTATGAAGAGGCGCAGCAGATCGCTGCTGATCATAATCTGACCATCAGCGTGGAAGCGGAAAACAATGATTCGGTCCAGGCTGGCAATGTGATCTCTCAGGAGCCTCTTGCCGACCAGCCGGTGCCAGATAACCGGGTCGTGATCCTGCATGTCAGTCTGGGAGCTCAAAACAGTCTGGCCCAGGTACCTCCTGTCGAGGGGATGACCCAGGACGAAGCCGTCGCGGCCTTGACCAATGCCATGCTGACTCCCGGTGAGATTACGACAGCTTACAGCGACAGCGTGGCCAAGGGAGTCGTGATCAGTCAGGGCATAGAGAGCGGCAGCCAGGTCTCCAGCGGAACTGCCGTGGATCTGACCGTGAGTCTGGGGCCGGAGGAGACCAGTAAGTCACAGACGACAAATGCGGGCTCCGTTACCATAACCCAGCCTTTCAGTAAAGAAGACGACCAGGGTATGCTGGTAGTGATGGCTTATGATGCAGACGGCCAGGCAACCGTCATCTATCAAAGTCAGATCACTTATAAGACTTTCAGTGATCTGGGAGGGTCTCTGACCGTCAATTATCCGGCCGGAACGACCCGTATTGCCGCTGTCCTTAACGGAGAAACGATCCTTGATGAATCCATCAGCAACTGAGGAAGGGTTAGTGACCGCCGGAGTCGGCGGGAATTACGACGTCTGGCTGCCGGAACAAGACCGGATGGTAACGGTCAAGGCCCGCGGACTCTTTCGCAAACAGGGCATTTCACCCTTGATCGGCGACAGGGTTTCGGTTTCCCAAGATGGTTTTCTGGAAACCATCCATACCAGGACCAATCAAATGGTACGTCCGGCCTGCGCAAACGTGGATCAGCTGATGGTCGTTTTCAGCTTTCACGATCCCGAACCGCATTTTATGATTTTGGACAAATTCCTGGTCGAAAGCCAGTATCAGGGCATCCTGCCTTTGATCGTGTTTACCAAGTCCGATCTTTCCAACGGGAAAGATACGGTGCTGGACGCTGAAAAAGCTTACCGTCAGGCCGGCTATCAGGTTTATCAGGTCACGACCCGAAATGAGGGGGATCAGGCTGTCTGTCCGGATCTGACCGCCCTTAAGGCAATGCTGGCCGGTAAGGTCACGGTCCTGGCCGGTCCGTCCGGCGGCGGTAAATCTTCTTTGATCAACGCCCTTACCGGGTCAAAACAGGAAGTAGGAGAGCTGAGCCGTAAGATCAGCCGGGGCAAAAATACGACCCGGCACGCCCGTCTTCTGAAAACAGAGGGCGGAGGTTGGATCGCGGACACTCCCGGTTTTACTTCGTTTTATACCTTTCACATTCCTTCGGATCAGCTGGACCGCTATTACCCGGAATTTGTTCCTTATCTTGACTGCCGCTATCCGGACTGCCGCCATATCAGCGAACCGGGCTGCAAAGTCATTGAAGCCGTCGGGAAAGGGGCCGTTTCGCCCTTCCGCTACCGCAGTTACTGCAGTCTGTATGATGAAGTCTGCCGCTACGAAAAAGAGCACCCGCATTATAAGGAGGATCTATGAGTCAAGCCAGGATCGTACCTTCCATCTTGTCATCGGATTTCGGGAACATCCGGGAAGAGGTCAAAGCCGTTGTCGACGCCGGATGCCGGCTGGTCCACCTGGATGTCATGGATGGTAATTTTGTCCCTGCCATTACCTTTGGCCACGCGACTGTGTCGATGCTGAGAGAGTCTTTCGATATTCCTTTTGATGTCCATCTGATGGTCCGGGACCCCGAAGCCAAGCTGGATCTGTTTGCAAATGCCCTGGGGAGCGGGTCGGACAGCCCCGGATTCAGGGACGGAGAAGATAATATTATAACCGTTCATCAGGAAGTCTGCCCTCATCTTCACCGTACCATCGAAAAGATCCGCACCTATCCGCATATGAAAGCGGGAGTCGCTTTAAACCCGGGAACACCGGTCAGCAGCCTGGAGGCTGTATTCAAGGACATTGACATGGTCCTTCTGATGACCGTAGACCCGGGAGCCGGCGGGCAGCCCATTATTGAGGATGCTTTGGACAAGATCAGCCAGGTAAGGGAACTGGAAGAGAAAAAGGACCACAAGGTCCTGATCGAACTGGACGGAGGCATCAAGCCCGGCAATCTGGACAAGACACGGGACGCAGACCTTCTGGTGATGGGTTCGGCGGTGTACTCGGATAAGAATCCGGAAACGGCTGCCGCGAATTTCATCAAAGTTCAAAAGAAGCTGGATCAGATCCGGCTGGCCTTGCTGGGAAAGTGTGTCCGCTGATATGGATCGTTTTCTGATATTGGTAGGGGGAGAGCTGCACGAATCGCCCCGGATCCGGCAGCTGGCCGGATTGTCCTACCGAAAGATCATCGCCGGCGACTCGGGTCTTATGTGGGCTTACCGTCTGGGTATCGTGCCGGACCAGATGCTGGGAGATTTTGATTCGGTTTCGGGTCCGGTCCTGGAATATTTTCTGGACAAAAAAATCCCTCACAAAGAGTATCCTGCCCGCAAGGACTATACCGATTCGGAGCTGGCTTTGTCGGTTGCCCTGGATCAGGCCGGGCCGGGTGACAAGGTCGTCATACTGGGAGGACTGGGAGGCCGTCTTGACCATACCTTGTCCAATATCTTTCTTTTGCTAAGAGGAGAGAAAGAAAATGTCGATGTCCTTCTGTGTGACGGTTTCAATGAGGTACAGCTGATCCGGGGACCTTCCGTGACTCACTGGGATCCTATGCCTTCTATGAAGTATTTCTCGCTGATCCCCTTTGAGGGACCGGCCAGGGGAGTCACTCTGGAAGGATTTTCCTATCCTTTGGACAAAGGCTGTCTTCTGCCCGGCTATACGCTCGGTAACAGCAATGAAGTGCTGGAAGGAGGAGGGACAGTCACTCTTGAGGAGGGCTCGCTCCTGGTAGTTCGCTGCGCGGACCGAAAAGATCTGTACGGGGATCGCAAAGAAAATGAAATTTAGACTTGCATTCGAGCACGGTTTTTGATACAATACCATTGCTGTGTTTTTAGCGAATACGTTCGGTTAAGGGATATTTCCTCGGCCGGTTCCGTGTAATGGCTTATGCGGACATATATATCGTAATTTACGCAAGATGAAGAATGAAGGAGGTTACGTATCATGGCAAAATGTGATATCTGTGGGAAGGGACTTCTGTTCGGAAACAAAGTCAGCCATTCGCATAGAAGATCGAACAAAGCTTGGAAACCGAATATCCGCACCGTCAAAGCAAATGTAAACGGTACGGTTAAAACGCTCCATGTATGCACCAACTGCCTGAAATCCGGCAAGGTTGAGCGTGCTTGATCATTCTCATCTTTAATTATATGAAGATACAGACGGCCTGGTCTTTTGACCAGGCCGTTTTTGTGCAAAAAAACAGCCGTCCTTGAAATCGCTCAGGGGCAGCTGTTTTTGTTTGATCTCAGGACCTTTCTGATCTCAGGACTCAGTGCCTGCAGGAGTTTTTTGCACGCCTTCTACCGTATCCAGAATGTTTTTCAGTGCCTGGACATATTCAGCCCCGATATGGGTAAGCGTATGATTTTTGATGGTGATATAACCGATGTCCATGTCACTGTTGGTGTTTTCCTCGTCGGAAGCAAAGGGGACCGATATAAAGTCGTTGCCGTTGAGTTCTTCGCTGATGATACCGGGGCATAGGGTATACCCGTTCAGACCGACCATCAGGTTCAGATTAGTGGCGCGATCGTTGGTATGGATCATGCGGGGATAGTTGTTGTAGCTGAGGATCTCTTCCGCATAATAGGCGGATGGATTGTTGCCCTGGTCGAAAGACAGGCAGGGGTAGTCGGTTAGCATGTCAAAACTGATGGAGGAACATTTGGCCAAAGGATGGTTCTTATAGAGGTAAACAAATGCCTCTACATCGATCAGATGATGAAATTCCAGATTGCTGGCGGCCAGCTGCCGGTTAATGACTTTACGGTTAAAATCCGACAGGTAAAGGATGCCGATCTCGCTGCGCATGGAAGCGGTATCGTCGATAACTTCCTGGGTCCTTTTTTCCATGATGGAAAAGTCATATTTATTGGTGTCATACTGGCGGACCAGATCGACAAAGGCTTTTACTGCGAAGGAATAGTGCTGGGTCGACACGGAAAACTTGCGTTTGATCTGGGCTGGATCACTGTAGGTCTTCTGCAGATCGTCAAATTGGGAATAGACCTGCTGGGCCCGCTGGATGAACTCACGACCGTCGTTAGTCAGGGTCATGCCGTGACCGGACCGGTTAAAGATGGTGATCCCCAGCGATTTTTCCAGCTCTCTGAGAGCATTGGTCAGGGAGGGTTGTGAAACGAATAATTTTTCTGCCGCTTTATTGATGGAGCCTGTTTCGGCGATCTCAAGGGCGTAGCGGATCTGTTGTATCGTCATAGTCGTACCTTATACTTTTAAGATTTGCCAAGTGTCATAATGGAATAATAAATTCATTATAGCATAGTGCTCCAAGCACGGAAAAGGGCTAAGGCAGTCTTCCCGGTTTGTTTATATTGTTTTTACGGTTAATTTCGTATATAATCAAAGACGATTCTTACGGGATCTACCTTACATAGGAGGTTACAGGATGGCAGCGAAATACACGACCGATATCGGCAGTATCATAATTGATGATGAAGTCATTGCAAAAACGGCCGGCATGGCAGCTCTTGATTGCTACGGTGTTGTCGGCATGGCTTCTACCAATGTCAAAGACGGCTTGGTACAGCTGCTGTTGGGCGACAGCCTGACAAAAGGCATTAAGGTTTCTTCAGATGGTGATGCGGTCAGCATCGAGTTTCATATCATCGTTGAATACGGCACCAACATTTCAACGATCGCCGATAACCTGATCAGCAATGTCAAATACAGTGTAAAAGATCTTCTAGGCATCGACGTGGCGGATGTGACGGTCTTCGTCGAAGGCATCCGTACCGATAAACAGGAAAAAGCATGATTAGGTGGAGGCTTTTAGAGTGAACAGCATTCAGGCAGATAAGTTCCGGCAGATGGTTGTCGTAGGTGCCAATAAACTGGAAGAAAACAAGAAAATGGTCGACGAGATGAATGTGTTCCCGGTACCCGACGGGGATACCGGCACCAACATGTCGCTGACAGTTACATCAGCTGTAAAAGAAGTCCTGGGATCCGGGTCCGATTCGGTGTCGGATCTTGCCAAGGCCGTTTCTTCGGGAGCGCTCAGAGGGGCCCGCGGAAATTCCGGCGTTATCCTGTCCCAGCTTTTCAGAGGCTTTTATAAGGGAATCAAGGGATCGAACGATATCAATGCCGTCGCCTTTGCTACCGGTATGCAGAAGGGTGTCGAAACGGCCTATAAAGCGGTCATGAAACCGAAGGAAGGCA
>Ga0256404_1009684_pt1 | contig 13680 bp, 7 predicted proteins | sample RumenRJG_01DNA_FD_185990 | JGI IMG/M metagenome (GOLD analysis project Ga0256404, IMG submission 185990) | Bovine rumen microbial communities from Lethbridge, Alberta, Canada - RJG_01 | ecosystem: Host-associated > Mammals > Digestive system > Stomach > Rumen | place: Canada: Alberta | collected...
CACAGTTATCTTAAGTATATTATATAAAATTAGAGAGAAATTAAAAAGAAGGAATATGATAATATACTAGTCAGTATTAAATACAAAATCTCTCTTGTAACTGACTATATATATCATACAAGGTTTAAATGAAAAAAGAGATAATCAATATTTTCCATTATTTAATTGCAAAATACCATTTTTAAATGGTGGGTTATTTGAACCACTTAACAATTATCGTTGGTCAAGTGCATATTTTAATATTCCAAATACTATATTTAGTAATGATAATAAGGATGGTATTTTAGATTTTTTAGATCTTTATAACTTTACTATTGATGAAGAAGAACCTCTAGAAAAAGAAGTTGCAGTAGATCCAGAAATGCTAGGAAAAATCTTTGAAAACTTGCTAGAAGTAAATGATAGAAAATCTAAAGGTGCTTTTTATACACCAAGAGAAATTGTTTATTATATGTGTCAAGAAAGTCTTGCAAATTATCTAACAAATAAAATAAGTGTTAATTATGACGAAATAATTAATTTTATTAAATATGGAGATTTGATAACTCAATTAGATTTAGAAAAGTACAATAATTCTAATGATATTAGTAATTTTACTATTGGTAAAACTATTTATGATAACTTATTAGAAATTGATGATGCATTAATTAATGTTAAAATTGCAGATCCAGCTGTTGGATCTGGGGCTTTTCCTTTAGGTATGTTGACTGAAATTATCAAGATAAGAAGTAATCTATCAAATTATATGAGTATTAAAAATGAACTTAATTTAAGTGAAAGCAATAAAATTAAAAATATTGAACAGAATAAAAGAAAATTATTTGATATGAAATTACAAACGATTGAAAATTGTATATATGCAGTTGATATTGAAACAAGTGCGATTGATATTACAAAACTTAGACTATGGTTATCTCTTATAGTTGATTATCCTAATGAAGAAGAGCCAAGACCTTTGCCAAATTTAGATTGTAAGATAATGCAAGGAAATAGTCTGGTTGATGAATTTGATGGTGTACCATTATTCAGTGAAAAAATATTGATGAATAATTTAAAAAATTATAAAAGAAAAGATTCTGATACATTTGAAGTTAGGGATATTCATATACAACAAACTTTACAATTAGATGAAAATTCAATAGATTTAAATAGTTACATTGAAAAAATGCTCTTATTACAAAAAGAATATTTTAAAACATCAGATAATAAATTAAAAAAAGAATTAAAAAACAAAATTGATTCTATTCAATTTGGTATGATAGAAGAATCATTAAAAAATAATCCAGATAAATTAAAAAAAATTAAAGAGGAAGAAAATAAAAAAAGTAAACCATGGTTTGTTTGGAGATTGGAATTTTTTGATGTCTTTAAAAACAATGGTGGCTTTGATATTGTTATCGGTAATCCACCTTATGTACAATTGCAAAAAGATAATGGAAAATTAGCCGATGAATTAAAAAATCAAGGATATGAAACTTTTACTAGATCTGGTGATATATATTGCTTGTTTTACGAGAAAGGTATTAATCTATTGAAGGAAAATGGAATTGAGTGCTTTATTACTTCTAATAAATGGTTAAGGACTGGTTATGGAGAAAAATTAAGAGAGTTTTTAAGTAAAACAAATCCATTACTTTTAATTAATTTTTGTGGTAACAAAGTTTTTGAATCGGCTCAAGTTGATGTAAATATACTTATTACTGAAAAATCAAAAAACAAAAAATGTACAAAGACATCCGAAATACATGAAAATTATAAAGGAAATTTAGAAACAAGTATAAGCAACTCTATTGTAGTAAATTCATATACTGATAGTTCTAATTGGGTACTTATGTCTAATATTGAAAGTAGTATTAAAAATAAAGTAGAAAAATATGGAAAAAAACTTTCTGATTGGAATATTGCAATTAATTATGGTATAAAAACTGGATATAATGAAGCATTTTTAATTAATCAAGAAACTTATAATTACTTAATAAATATTGATGATAAAAATAAAGAAATATTAAAACCTATTCTTAGAGGAAGAGATATTAGACAATATAATTGTAATTTTTCTAATTTATGGATGATTGTTACTCATAATGGGTATGGAAATAACAAAAGAATAGATATAGATGATTATCCAGATATAAAAAGATATATGGATCAATTTCACGAAAAATTAGAAAAAAGATATGATAAAGGTGATACTATATATAATTTAAGAAATTGTGCATATATGGACGATTTATCTAAACCAAAAATTATGTATAGTGAGATTGTTAGAGAACCACAATTTTATTATGATAATGGTTATTACTATCCAGAAGCATCTACATTTTTTATATCTGGTGAAAAACTTGAATATATAATTTGTGCTTTAAATTCCAAAATAACTGGTAATATTTTTAAATCCTTTTATGCAGGAGGAGGACTTGGTGAAAAGGGTTATAGATACAAAAAGACATTTTTAGTTACACTGCCACTTCCAGAAATTGATGAAAATGAATATAATTTATTTAAAAATTATTTAAAGCAAATAAATTATAATTTGTCTAATGGTTTATCTATTGAAAAAGAAACAACTGAGATAGATGAATTAATATGCAATAAATATCATTTTACTAGTGATGAAAAGGATTATTTAACTAAAGTATCAGAATAAAAAAAGAAATAGTCATTAAAGATTATTTCTTTTTTGGTTTCCTATCTATTCTAGTAAAATTAGTTATATGACTTTTATCATATCTTATAAGTTCTGATGCAGTCATATTAAGTTTAGAATCTAGTTTAGCATTCATTCCATCAGCTATTTTATCTAGCATATCAATAGTAGGTTTTCTTCTACAATTTTCTAGTTCATTGATATAGACTAAATTACTGCCAACCTTTTCTGCAAACTTTTCTTGAGATAAGTTATATTTTAGTCTGTAATATCTTAAATTCATAGATAGTATTTCTTTACTACTTTTTACCAAGTTCTTACCTCACTTTCTTCATATTTAATTTTATACAAGTGTTTAATAAATGTCTTTTGCACAAGTGTTTAAGTCAAAGTATTGATTTTTGATTAAAAAGAATATAAAATTGTATATAGCAGTACATTATTTATGGAGGTAAGAAATGAAGAAAAAAGAAAAAAGTTCTGATGAGTTATTAGCAGAAGTATATGTATCTACTTATAAGCATTTACATGACTCTACTCTTAATACAATTAGTTTTTATGAAAACCAATATAAAATGTATGAAAATTTAATAGATACTCATAAAGATATGGAACCAATTAAGTTATTTAAAAAATCTCATCAAAAATGGCAAGATGAATTAGATAGATTAATAAAGTGTTATGATGATGCATGGACTAACTTTATTAATGAGTGCAAAGAATTAGAAGAAGTAGAACAATTAGCAGTAATGTCTTAAATGGTTATAAAAGTGTCTTAAAGTGTAATTAAGTAAACTATTTGATAATAAAATTGCATTTTAGACATTAAAATATACATTTTAAGCAAAATTTATTGACAAAACTTTTAAAAAAATATTTCCATATTTATTCAAATGTGTAATAATATATGTGAAAATGATTTTGAGGTGTAATATTATGAAAGCAGTATCCAATAATATTATTAATTATTTAAAATCTATTAATGTATCTGGAAGTAATAAACACGAAGAATATGAAAATGATGATTATATCATAAGCACATTGATGGTAACTATTAAAAGTGAAACATTAAAAAGTACTTGTGATAAATATTCTGTATGTTTAGTATGTGTAGATAAGAAGAAAAATATTACTTATGATAATTTAAAATTAAAAGAATTCTATGATATAAATAGTGCAAATAATTATTATAATGAATTAAAAGAATCAATGAAAGATATTGATATTAAAACTATAATTGAAACTAATATTTAGGTATTAGTTTTTTTATGCATTTTAGTACTTTGGCAAAAAAAAGCAAAAAAAAGTCAAAAAAAGCAAAAAAAAGCAAAAAAAAAATCAACGATTTATCAAATTTATTAAAATAATAATAAATAACAATAATTGAAAATATAATAAAAATATGGTACTATAAAAATATAATCAAGGAGGAAATATGAAAAAGTTAAACTGGAAAAATATAACAATTATCTTAGGAATCACATCTATACTTTATATAGTACTATTAAAAACAATAGATGTAAGACCAATCGGTCCTTACCATACAAAGGTTGGTTTCGCAACAATCAATAACTTTGTTCATGTCTATTTACCAAAAAATACACCATGGTATAAAATAACGAAATACTTAGGATATATAACATTTTTAATAGTAGTATATTATGCATGGATAGGATTAAGTCAATTGATAAAATATAAATCAATAAAAAAAGTAGATAAAAAAATAATTCTATTAGGATTATTCTATATACTAGTAGGAATAGTATATTTATTCTTTGAAAAAGTAATTATCAATTACCGACCAATATTAATGAATAAAGAATTAGAAGCATCATTTCCATCATCACATACCATGTTAGCCTTATGTGTATGTGGCTCATCATTGATAATGAGTAAGTATAGAATCAAAGATAAAAAGAAAAAAAGTATATTAGATATGATTACTTGGTCATTAATGATCGTACTAGTAGTAGGAAGAGTTTTATCAGGCGTTCACTGGTTAACAGATATAATAGGTTCAGTAATAATATCAGCTTTCCTATTATCATTACTACTAACATGTATAAAAAAAATAAAGAAATAAAAAGAAGTATCTAATTAGATACATTTTTTTATATATAAAAGGCATCTGTAACTTTACATTAATAGACCAAACAATTTACAAAAAGGAAAAATGTAAAAAGTGTAAATATAAAAAATAAGAATAAAAACAAAAAAATGTAAATTAAAGTAAAATAAATAATATAAAATATATATAAAATAATATTTTTTAATAATAGCAATAAAAACAGTCAATGTGTATAATTAAGTAAATTGACGTAAATAAAATCAAGCAATTATAATTGTATAAATAGACAAAAAAATAAAAAAGATATATATTAATCCATATTAATCGTATATATAATAACAAAAAAGCCAAATGACAATCACAAAATTAAGTGTTTTATTTCATTGTAAAGTAGATAAAAAAATAATTTGCTATAATAATTATAAAAACAAATAAAAATATAAAGAAAGGAGAATTAGATGGCAAATACTAAATTAATAATTAATACAAATAATTTAAAGAACAATATAAATAACATAAAATCTTACGTTGGAGCAAAAACAATGATGCCAATTATAAAAGCAAATGGCTATGGCACATATATAAACAAAAAATTAGATATAATTAATGAATTTGAAATAGTAGGAGTAGCAGAAGTCCAAGAAGGAATAGAAATAAGAAAACTAGGCTATAAAAAAGAAATATTCATATTAAATCAACCATCGATATCTGAATTAAATAATATCTATGAAAATCAATTAACAATTGGTCTTAGTAGTCTTCCATTTCTAGAAAAAATAGATAAAGAAATAAAAGTCCATTTAGAGATAGAAACAGGTATGAATAGAACAGGAATCAAATTAGAAGAACTAGATAATTTTATTAAAAAATGTAAGGAAAAACCCTATATCAAAGTTGTAGGAATCTATACACATTTCTCTTCAGCAGATAATGACTTAGAATATACAAATAAACAATTTGAAATCTTTGAAAAAGCCATTGAAATAGTAAAAAAACATTATAATTTAGAATATATTCACTGTAGTGCATCAAATGGCCTATTAAACTTCAAAGAAACCATTTCAAACACTATAAGGCCTGGAATTATATTATACGGATATGAATCATTTGAAGGAAGCAATAAACTATGCCCTGTAAAGCCAATAGCAACTTTAAAAACAGAGATAACATTTATAAAAAATGTGAAAAAAGGAGAAGCCATCAGCTATAATCAAACATTTAAAGCACCATATGATATGATAGTTGGGACAATTCCTATAGGATATGCAGACGGCTTAAAAAGATGCTTATCTAACCAAGGAGAAGTTGTTATTAATAAGAAGAAACATAAAATAATAGGAAACATCTGTATGGATAGCTGTATGATAGATCTAACAGATACTAACTATGATGTAGGAGATAGTGTCTATATCTGGGATAATGATACTATCACAATCGATGAAATAGCAAAAAAATGTAATACAATTAATTATGAAATATTATCAACCATAGGTGAAAGAGTAGAAAGAATATTTGAATAAAAATAGAGCAAAAAATATTTGCTCTTTTTTTGTCGAATTAAAAAAAAGGGGTATTACCCATCCAGATGTATAAAAAAATAAAAAATGGCAAATAATACTATTAGAAAAATGAAAAACATTCATTATTTCTTGACAAAATAAAGAAATCTGATTATTATAGGGAGCCATAAAGAGTTTTTATGTGCTTTTTAAAATTACATTATATTATGAAAATCTTTATTCATAAGATAGAGGGGAGAGGTATTATAAATGAACAAAGATAAAAAGAAACAGTCTAAGTTATTTGTAATTTATGGAATAATTGTAACAATTATTATTGGTATTTTTGCAATTAGTCCATTCAAAATTTCAAATATTATGACAAACTCTAAAAAGGTTAATGCCGCTGGAGATATTCCTGCGCATGAAAAAACAAGAACCAGTAACAATGATGGTACCTATAAAATATCATTAAGTGTAACTGGAGATGTTACAAAAAAGCCAAATAAAGCAAATGTCATCGTAATACTTGATAGTTCAGGTAGTATGAATAATCGTACTGGAGGAACAGGAAGTATAAGAAGACTAGCAGCCGCTAAAAACGCCGTTAACTCTTTAGCTAATAATTTATTAGCATACAACTCTAAAGAAGGCTATCCAGCAGATACAATCCAAATGGCCCTAGTAGATTTTAATAATCATGCTAACCAAGTTGGAAATATCACAACATCTGCTAGAACCTTTAATGGATATGTAAATGGGTTAACCTCAGGTGGAGGTACCAACTGGGAAGCAGCATTATCAACAGCAAACAGTATTAGTTTTGGTGATGATGATCAAACCTATGTAATATTTGTTTCTGATGGTAATCCAACATTCAGAGATACTAAAAACGGTTGGAATGACTGGACAGGCGGAGAATATCAAGCATGGGGTTCTGGAGAAGAAACAACTCAAAACATCACCCGTTGTTATACAACAGCTTTACCAAAAGCCCAAGAAATAGTTACAGCAGGTAAGAAATTCTATACAATTGGAGCATATGGAGACGTTGACCGTATGCAATCATTAACAACAGGAGCAGGAGCACCAGCAGGAAACTATTATAGCGCAGCAAATACTACAGCATTAGAAGCAGCATTAGAGTCAATCATGAATGAAATTTCTCAATCTGGTATTGCCAATGCTGAAATAGTAGATGGAACTACCAATAAAGTAGCATCTTCAACAGAAATCTTTGAATTACTAGAAGTAGATACTACTAGTTTCAAATACTATAAAAATGGTGTAGAATGGACATCAGAAGAAGATCCAGCTCCACCAGCAGCAACTTTAGATCCAGCAACTGGAAAAGTAACTTGGGATTTAAAATCAATAGGGTTATTAGAAAATGGAGTAAAATATGAAGTTACATTTGATGTATATCCATCACAATACACCTATGACTTAATAGCAGATTTAAAAAATGAAACTAAACAATATAATTTATTACCAAGTGTAATAAAAGAATATTTACATGACTTAGGAAATGGAAACTATTCTTTAGAAACAAATACAGTAGCAACATTATCATATGATGATACAAGAACAGAAGATGAAGAACAACCTGTAGAATATGATAATCCACCAGCAGTTGCAACAACAGCTGACACAATCTCAATTGAAAAAGAATGGGATAACACATTAGATTCTAGACAAAAAGAAGCTGTAGAAGTTAATTTACAAAGAGATGGTGTAGATTTCTACCCAGCAAACTTAAATGAAGCTAATAATTGGAAATTAAATAATATCTACATGGCAACAGGATTAGCTAGATTAAAAAATGGAGTATTAACTGTATTAGATATAGGACATGATTATAAATTTGCAGAATTAGGAGCAGCATCTTATAACTGGGAATTAGAAACAGAAACAGTTCACCCAATGCTAATTAATGGAGTATTAACAAAACTTATATTAGTAGAAGATAGTGCTAGTATTCCTTCACAAATGAGTAGTTCTAATTATTATAAAGATGATAATACAGAATATTTCAAATTAGCAAACGGAAAAGTATATAAAGCAGCTGGAACAGATGCTAAAATAAAAGCTACAAACCATCGTAGAAGTAATTTAAATATCAAAAAAGTAATTGAAGCAGCAAATGAAGCAAGTATAGACCAAAATCAAGAATTTACATTTACCATAAATGTAACACAAAAAGATGAAGAAAATAGACAAGTACCAGATGACACAACAACAATCAACGATGATTTATGGTTTAATATACGTGATAATAATAATCAAGATGTCACATTAGATGAAGAACCAACAGGATGGCAAAAAGATCCAAATTCAACATATTACCACGCACCTAATGGAACTCAATTAGTAGTTAAATTAAAAAATGGTTATAATATGCGTTTTACAAATTTATTATCTAACACAGACTTTACAATTGTTGAGGAAAATTTAGATAAATATACTCTAAGTAAAATTGAATCTAATGATGATAAAAATGAATCAAATATCGCAACAAGAACTTTAAATGGACAAATAAAAAATGATAATACATCATATCAAGTAACATATACAAATGTTTATCAAAAAGTAAATATTCCAGTTGAAAAGAAATGGTTAAACGATGTCAATGATGGTGTACAACCAAAAGAAATAACAGTTGACCTATATGCAAATGGAGAAAAAGTAGAAAATCAAACAGCAACCATTAAAGCAAGTGAAGACTGGAAATACACTTGGAAAGATCTTGATAGATATAGTAATGGAGAAGAAATAAATTATACTATTAAAGAAATAAATAATAATATAAGCACCCATTATACAACAACTTATGAAGGTAATTATAAAAATGGATTTACAATTACCAATACAAGAAGACCTGAAGATATTTCAGTAGAAGTAAAAGCTAAAAAAGAATGGGACGATAAAAATAACCAAGATGGAATTAGACCAGACTCAGTAATATTTGAAATAAATGATGAAGATAAAACTCAAATCATATTAGATGGAACATCAGATCAAGATGGTCAAGGAGAATACAATGCTTGGGAAGCTACATTTAAAAATTTACCAAAATATAAAAATGGAATTGAAATTGAATATCAAGTAGAAGAAGTTAAGACTAATGTGTTAACAGGTACCGATGGACCAACTACATATTCAATTAACAAAACTGGAGATTATAAATCATCAATCACAATTACTAATAAACATACTCCACAAGTAACAGAAGTTACAGTGACCAAAGTATGGAAAGATAAAGATGACCAAGATGGTTATCGTCCAGATGACATCAATGTAATTTTACTAGCTGATGGTAAAGAAGCTGGTAATGCTACCTTATCAGAAGATAATGATTGGACTCATACATTTGATAAACTTGATAAGAAAGCTAATGGAAAAGATATTAAATATACAGTTCAAGAAGTTGAAGTAGATGAATATCAATCAGCTATCTCAGGAGACCAAGCAACTGGTTATACTATTACCAATACTCATGAAACTGAACAAACAGAAGTAAAAGTAACTAAAGTTTGGAATGATAAAGATAATCAAGATGGTTATCGTCCAGATGACATCAATGTAATTTTACTAGCTGATGGTAAAGAAGCTGGTAAAGCTACATTATCAGAAGCAAATAATTGGACTCATACATTTGATAAACTTGATAAGAAAGCTAATGGAAAAGATATTAAATATACAGTCCAAGAAGTTGAAGTAGATGAATATAAATCAGCTATCTCAGGAGACCAAGCAACTGGTTATACTATTACCAATACTCATGAAACTGAACAAACTCAAGTAAAAGTAACTAAAGTTTGGAATGATAAAGATGACCAAGATGGTAAAAGACCAAGTGAGATTTCAGTAGTACTTCTAGCTAATGAAGAACCAGCTGGAAACGCTACATTATCATCAAGAAATGATTGGACTTACACATTTACTGGACTTGATAAATATGAAAACGGTCAAGAAATTGACTATACAGTACAAGAAGTAAAAGTTAATGGATATCAATCAGCTACTACTGGTAATAAAGCTAGTGGTTATACCATTACCAATACTCATGAACCAGAATTAGTAGATAAAGAAATCACTAAAACTTGGGATGATAATAGTAACCAAGATGGTAAAAGACCAGCTGAAATCACTATTCACTTATTAGCTAATGGAGAAGTAGTTGCTACTGAAAAAATAAGTGGAACAGGAGATGAATGGAAATACACTTTCCATAGTCTACCAAAATATGCTAATGGTAAAGAAATCAAATATACAGTAACAGAAGAAGCTGTTGCTGGATATGAAAAAACAGAAAATGGTTTAACAATCACAAATAAACATACTATTTTAAAAACTAGTGTATGTATCAAGAAAGAATGGGAAGATAAAGATGATCAAGATGGTTATCGTCCAACATCAATCTTTGTTAACTTATTTGCTAACGAGACATTTGTAAAGAAACAAGAAGTAACAGTAAATGAAGATAACAAATGGGAATATACATTCGAAGACTTAGATCAATATGCTAATGGTAAAGAAATCAAATATACAGTAACTGAAGATGAAGTAGACAAATATAGTACAGCTATCTCAGGAGACCAAAAAGATGGTTATACAATTACCAATACTCATGAAACTGAACAAACAGAAGTAAAAGTAACTAAAGTTTGGGATGATAATGATGATCAAGATGGTTTCCGTCCAGATAATATTAATGTTATCTTACTAGCTGATGGTAAAGAAGCTGGTAAAGCTACATTATCTGAAGCAAATGATTGGACTCATACATTTGATAAACTTGATAAGAAAGCTAATGGAAAAGATATTAAATATACAGTTCAAGAAGTTGAAGTAGATGAATATAAATCAGCTATCTCAGGAGACCAAGCAACTGGTTATACTATTACCAATACTCATGAAACTGAACAAACTCAAGTAAAAGTAACTAAAGTTTGGAATGATAAAGATGACCAAGATGGTAAAAGACCAAGTGAGATTTCAGTAGTACTTCTAGCTAATGAAGAACCAGCTGGAAACGCTACATTATCATCAAGAAATGATTGGACTTACACATTTACTGGACTTGATAAATATGAAAACGGTCAAGAAATTGACTATACAGTACAAGAAGTAAAAGTTAATGGATATCAATCAGCTACTACTGGTAATAAAGCTAGTGGTTATACCATTACCAATACTCATGAACCAGAATTAGTAGATAAAGAAATCACTAAAACTTGGGATGATAATAGTAACCAAGATGGTAAAAGACCAGCTGAAATCACTATTCACTTATTAGCTAATGGAGAAGTAGTTGCTACTGAAAAAATAAGTGGAACAGGAGATGAATGGAAATACACTTTCCATAGTCTACCAAAATATGCTAATGGTAAAGAAATCAAATATACAGTAACAGAAGAAGCTGTTGCTGGATATGAAAAAACAGAAAATGGTTTAACAATCACAAATAAACATACTATTTTAAAAACTAGTGTATGTATCAAGAAAGAATGGGAAGATAAAGATGATCAAGATGGTTATCGTCCAACATCAATCTTTGTTAACTTATTTGCTAACGAGACATTTGTAAAGAAACAAGAAGTAACAGTAAATGAAGATAACAAATGGGAATATACATTCGAAGACTTAGATCAATATGCAGATGGTTCTGAAATTGTATATACAATCACTGAAGATGAAGTTAAAGAATATACATCAGCTATCTCAGGAGATCAAAAAGATGGTTATACAATTACCAATACTCATGAAACTGAACAAACAGAAGTAAAAGTAACTAAAGTTTGGGATGATAATGATAATCAAGATGGTAAAAGACCAAGTGAGATTTCAGTAGTACTTCTAGCTAATAAAGAACCTGCTGGAAACGTTACCTTATCTGAAGCAAATAATTGGACTCATACATTTGATAAACTTGATAAGAAAGCTAATGGAAAAGATATTGAATATACAGTTCAAGAAGTTGAAGTAGATAAATATACATCAGCTATCACAGGAGATCAAGCAACTGGTTATACTATTACCAATACTCATACTCCAGAAAAAACAGAAGTACCTGTTATTAAAACATGGGATGAAGAAAAAAATATCTATGGATTTGAAAAGCCTGAAACTATTACAGTTCACTTATTCGCAGATGGAACAGAAATTGCTTCTCATCAAATTAGTAGTAAGGAAAATTGGCAATATACATTTACTGGATTAGATAAGTATAAAGATCAAAAAGAAATAAGCTACACAATTAAAGAAGATTCAATCAGAGACTATGATACCGACATAGTTGACTACAATATTAAAAACACCTATAATCCAGAAACTAAAGATCTAAAAGGAACAAAAACATGGAAAGATAATACTGACCAAGATGGTGCAAGACCAGCTGAAATTACAGTTACACTAATAGGAAAAATCAACAAAGATACTGAAAATGAAAGAATTGTCTACACCGAAGAAAAAGTAGTTTCAGGATCAAACGAAGAAGATGAATGGTACTATACCTTCACTAATATGCCAATTTATTACAATAATCAATTAATTGACTGGACAGTAAAAGAAAATACAGTTGATGGTTATGATACAGAAGAATCTCAATTAGATGTTATAAATACTTATTACCCAGAAAAAGTAAGTTTCACAGTAACAAAAGAATGGGATGACGCAGATGATAATGACCATAAACGTCCAACATCAATTGTAGTAAGATTATATGCAAATGGAGAAGAAATCAAATCTATTGAAATTTCTGAATCTAACAATTGGACTTATTCATTCACAGAATTACCAAAATTCTATAATCATGGAGAACCAATTGAATATACAATCGACGAAGATCCAGTTGAAGAATATGAAAAAGAAATTGAATACACAAATGAATATGAAGCAAATATTACCAACACTCATCCAAAGAGAACAGTATCAATCAACATTGAAAAGATATGGAACGATAATGATGATGAGTTTGGATTCAGACCAGATAGTATTATAGTTGATATATATAGAAATAATGAATTATTTGAAACAGTAACATTAACAGCCGAAGAAGGATGGAAAATCACATTATCAGGATTAGATGAATTTATTAATGGAGAACCATATGTATATACAATTAAAGAAAGACCTGTTGATCAATATACTACATCATATGATAACTACAAAATAATGAATAAAGTAATTGAACCTGAAGAAGAAATTGAAATTATTCCACCAGACACAGGATTAATGGAACAAGAAAATACAAATTATATCTATTTAATCTTAGCTATACTATCAACTTTAAGTTTAGGTTTTTATAAAGTATTCGAATAATAAAAAAAAGGACTATTATGATGTGAACCCCAAGTAGGAGACATTATATAAAAAGGAAAAATCAAGGGCGAACTTTAGTGAGTTCATCTAGACCCTTGATTTTTATTATGTAATTATAATATTTATTCAAATAAAGCTTGTCT
>Ga0256404_1009685_pt1 | contig 13680 bp, 12 predicted proteins | sample RumenRJG_01DNA_FD_185990 | JGI IMG/M metagenome (GOLD analysis project Ga0256404, IMG submission 185990) | Bovine rumen microbial communities from Lethbridge, Alberta, Canada - RJG_01 | ecosystem: Host-associated > Mammals > Digestive system > Stomach > Rumen | place: Canada: Alberta | collected...
TGTCGGTTTTTTTCTTGACGCCAAGGCTGGCGCAGGCAAGAAGGATTTTAATCGAGAAACATAAAGAAAATACACAAATCTTGCCATTCTTGCGGGGTCGGTCCATTGAATCCTTTACCATTCAAGGTCACAATATGGCCATGAGGATTTTAGAAAAAGGCGTTACCACAGATTCGGAGATTTTCCTCTACCATAGAACATTACTTGCTCCGAACCCATTTTTCCGGCTGATCAGCATCGCTCACTACACGGTGACTAACCAGTATTCGGTGAGTGAGTTCTCTGTTGACGGATTTGTGTTGCTTCTTGTCGTCCAGGGAGATGGGTACATCACCCAGAACAATGCGACCACCTACATGCATGCCGGCCAGATGATCATGATGAACGGTTACGACCGACCTTCGTTCGGCACCAACCGGGGAATCGAGTATTACAGCATCGTTTTCGAGGGGATCCAGCAGAAGGATCTCTTCGGCTCCCTACGAGTGAAGACCATCTCAGTACCGACCGACGACGTGCTTCCCTGCTTCCTTGCCTTGCTGGAACCATTCCGGGAGGGCAGGCAACCGGACAACGAGTCGATCAACCACCAGTTGACCACCCTGCTCGGCCACTTCACCTCGGAGAACGGGAACCAGAAATTCAAGGTGGTCTACGACTACATCTGCGCGCACCTGAACGAGCGGATCGCCGTCGAGGACCTGGCGAAGATGGTAGGGTTGAGCACCTTCTATTTCATCAGGGCCTTCAACGAAGACTGCGGCATGACCCCGCACGAATACCTGATCAAGCTTCGGGTGTATACCGCGAGCTATCTGCTCAGGGCAAGCTCGATGACGCTCGGGGAAATCACCCAGTGTTGCGGCTTCTCCAACGAGAGCGCATTCAACAACACCTTCAAGAAGGTCATGGGGGTCACACCGATGATCTATCGCAAGAACGCCAAGAAACAGATCCAACAGTAAACCCATGCGCGAGGCGATGGAGGGAATCAGTTCCCTCCAAATTTTTATATCTTTATTTTTTATTTAAGAAATAAACATTATCATTCATTTACAAATGGATGGCGAACCGCTATGATGGACCTATGATCACGATTGCGGTAATGAACCAAAAAGGCGGGGTGGGAAAGACCACGACGAGCGGCGAATTGGCTGCCGGCCTTGTACGCAAGGGCAGGAAAGTGCTCCTGGTCGATGCCGATCCCCAGGGAAACCTGACCTACGAGACAGGGGTGAATCCCGATGATCCCGACATCAAGACGCTGAAGGACCTGTTTGACAAGAAATGCACGTTGCAGGAGGCAATCTACCATACCCGCCGTCACGGCGCGTTGGTTCCCAACAACATCATGATGGCGAGCGCCGACCGCACCTATGTGGGCATCGGCACCATGAAGATCCTCCGCACGGCAATCAAGAAGGCAAGAGGCTGGGACTACTGCGTCATCGATGCTCCCCCTACCCTCGGGATCCTTTCCTGGAACGTGCTGATCGCCGCCGACTATCTGGTCATTCCGGTAAACGCCGCCGCTTTCTCGATCCAGGGATTGGCCGCCCTCTCCGAAACAATCGACGAGGTCAAGCACAGCGAGAACCACGGACTGAAGATCCTCGGCATCCTGCTCACCCGCTACAACGTGAGGACCAAGCTTGGGAAAGAGGCCAGAGAGACACTCGAGCAGATTGCCAGCCACATGAAGACCGAAGTGTTCCGGACGACGATCAGGCAGAGCGTGCAGGTCGAGGTCAGCCAGACACAGCAGACTTCGCTCTTCGACCTGGCGCCCAAGGCGGCCGTCACCCAGGATTACGCGCACTTTGTCGACGAAGTGGAGGAGAAGCTCACATGAAAAAAAGTCTGATGCAGGCATGGACGCAAAGCGAGACCCCTCTCGAGCAAACGGCCGGGCAGCCGATGGAGGCCTCGAGCCGCCGCGGACGCAGTTCCACCATCCAGGCAGACCCGCAGCAGGTCAGGACCACCACCATCCGCCTGAGCGAGGAGAACATCATCTACTGCAACCTGATGAGCAAGCAGACAAAAGGAAGCTCGATGAGCGGCTATATCAACGCACTGATCGAGAAGGACCGCGCCAGCCACCCGAAAGAGTCCCAGAAGGCCAAGAAAATCTACCAAATCCAGCTTCAGTAACCATTTCACGTTGATTGCCGGCTCCCGATTACGATAGGATGAGGCATATGGCTACCACACTTTTCGATGCTCTTCGGGGCAATTGCTATCCAGGCCGCGGTATCGTGGCCGGCATGACGTCGCAAGGCCGTCGCTTTTTCGCCTATTTCCTCACGGGAAGGTCCGAGAACAGCCAGAACCGAATCATGCGGGCGGAGGGAAACAAGGTGTTCACGGCTCCCTTCGACGCGGCAAAGGTCAAGGACCCCTCGCTGATCATCTACCAGTGCGTGGGCGAGCTGGACGGCTGCGTCCTTGTCACCAACGGAGACCAGACCCAGACCATCCTCGAGACCGGCAAGTTCCGCGATGCGCTCGGCAAACGCACCTACGAGCCTGACGCGCCCTCCTACACTCCCCGCATCAGCGCATTGTTGGGAAAGCAGGGGTTTGAGATGGCCATCCTCAGACGGAACCCGAAGGATGGCGGATGCGACCGGGATTTCTTCACCTATGGCTACGTACCCGGCGAAGCGCGCTACATCACCACCTATGTCACCGACGGCAATCCCCTTCCCTCCTGGGCAGGAGAGCCCCGCCAAGTGGCGGTGCCGGGAGCCATCGACGAAATCGGCAGGCAGCTCTGGGCAAGCCTGGATTCCCGTACCAGGATTTCTTTGGTTGTCAGGCAGATCGATGGTTTCCGGCAGCACATGTACAACAAGCATTTGGGAGACTGAGATGCGATCACTCGAACTGAAATATGGATGTAACCCGAACCAGAAGCCTGCACGTGTCTTCATGCAGGACGGCAGCGACCTTCCCTTCACCGTGCTGAATGGAAGACCCGGATATATCAACCTGCTGGACGCGCTGAACGGATGGCAGCTGGTCAGCGAGCTACGGGCGAATCTCCACCTGCCCGCAGCCGCAAGCTTCAAGCATGTCTCGCCGGCCGGCGCGGCGGTGGCTGTTCCTCTCACCCAGACCGAAAGGGGGATGTATTTCGTTTCGGACAAAAGCGATCCGAGTCCGCTCGCCATCGCCTATATCCGTGCACGCGGAGCGGACCGGATGTCCTCGTTCGGCGATTTCGTCAGCCTTTCGGACGTTTGCGACCTTTCTACCGCGAAAGCGATCAAGCGCGAGGTCAGCGATGGCATCATCGCTCCCGGATTCGAGCCGGAGGCCTTGGCACTGCTGAAGCAGAAAAAGCAGGGGCAGTACTGCATCCTGCAGATCGACCCTGGCTACCGGCGCCCGGCGCTCGACCACCGGGAAATCTATGGAATCACCTTCGAGCAACACTACAACGATGCCAAACTGGACGAATCGGCGCTCAGACCGGTCGTCACCGAGAAAAAGGAGATTCCGGACGAGGCCAAAAGGGACCTGATTGTCGCCATGGTCGCCTTGAAGTACACTCAGTCCAACTCGGTCTGCTATGCCTATCACGGCCAGACCATCGGCGTCGGAGCCGGCCAGCAGAGCCGCATCCACTGCACCCGCCTTGCCGGCGACAAGGCCGACCGCTGGTTCCTGCGGCAGAGCGAACGGGCGCTGCACCTCCCCTACCGCATGGATCTTTCCCGCAACGACAAGGACAACGCTGTCGAGCAGTTTTTGGCCGACCATCCCGAAAGCGACGACTGGAGAACTTATTTCACCGAGGAGCCGGAAAAATACCGATGGGAAGAAAAGCGCCAGATACTGGCCGCACACAACGATGTCTCGCTGGCAAGCGACGCTTTCTTTCCTTTCCGTGACAATATCGACCGCGCCCATAGGAGCGGCGTCGGCTACATTGTCCAGCCGGGAGGGTCTCTCCGCGACGACCTGGTGCTTGAGGCCTGCAACCAGTATGGCATGGTCATGGTCTGCAACAGCATCAGGCTCTTTCATCATTAATCTTTCAAACAAAAAGAGATATATGAATGGGGAAGCTTCCGCTTCCCCATGGTTGCATCCGGGTGGACAAGGCGTCAGTAGCCAAGTTTCAGCATGGTGTCGGCCACGTGCTTGAAGGAGGCGGCGTTGGCGCCCCGCACGTAGTCGACCGTACCGTCCGCCCTGCGGCCGTAATCGACGCAGGCCTTGTGGATGGACTGCATGATCTCATGGAGCTTTTCGTCCACTTCCGCCGCGCTCCAGCGATAGTGCATGGCATCCTGGCTCATCTCCAGGCCTGAACAGGCGACACCGCCCGCATTGGCCGCCTTGCCTGGGGCGAAAGCGACCCCATGGCTCTGGAAGTATTCGGTTGCTTCCGGTGTATCGCCCATGTTGCTTGACTCGACGACATACTTGCAGCCGCCAGCGACCAGCGCCTTGGCGTCCGCAAGGTCAAGCTCGTTCTGGCTGGCACAGGGGAACGCCATGTCGCACTTCACGCCCCAAGGCTTCTCGCCGGGGAAGAACTTGGCGCCAAAGCGCCTGGCATACGCTTCCACATTGCCGGTGTTCGAGGCGCGGAGCGCTTCAAGGAAGTCCCATTTCTCCTGGGTTCCGACGCCTTCCTCGTCCAGCACGAATCCTTTGCGTCCGCTCAGGGTGACGACCTTGGCTCCCAACTGGGAAGCCTTCTTGGCGACACCCCAGGCCACGTTGCCGTAACCGCTGATGGCGATGCGCTTGCCTTCGAGCTTGTCGCCACGGTCCTTCAGCATCTCCTCGGCGAAGTAGATGGCACCATAGCCGGTAGCCTCCGGCCGCAGGATCGAGCCGCCAAAACTCATGTCCTTTCCCGTGAGCACGCCGGTGTTCTCGGTCTTGATCTGCTTGTACATGCCGTACATGTAGCCAATCTCGCGTCCCCCGCAGCCAAGGTCTCCGGCCGGGACGTCGGTATCCGGCCCGATATACTTCTGCAGTTCCATCATGTAGGCGCGGCAGAAACGCATGATTTCCCGGTCGCTCTTGCCTGCCGGGTCGAAGTCGCAACCACCTTTGCCGCCACCCATGGGCAGGGTGGTCAGGCTGTTCTTGAAAGTCTGCTCGAAAGCCAGGAACTTCAGGGTGCCCAAGGTCAGGTCTTTCGTAAACCGTGTGCCGCCTTTGTATGGTCCGATCGCGTTGTTGAACTGGACTCTCCATGCACGGTTGACCTCCAGCTCGCCCTTGTCGTTCTCCCATTCGACACGGAACTGCAAAATCCTGTCGGGTTCCGTCATGCGCTCCAGAATACGGTTCTTCTCGTACACAGGGTTGCCGTTGACCAGGTCGATAATGCTGGAAAGCACTCCGCGCACCGCCTGGATGAACTCGGGCTGGTCGGGATTCTTCCGTTGCAGCTCCTTCATAAACGCTTCCAAATCATACATAGGCGCTCACCTCTGGGGACGATGCTATTGAAACACTGTTCCAGTGTCAATAAAAGCAAATTCTTTGAATGTATTTATGTATATCTCATTTTCATTGGTATTAATTTGCATGATTAGCTCATTTTCACGATAATATGCATGAATTTCTCATTTTTCTCTTCAATTTAAATACAGCAGTTGCTTTATTTTTCATGAAAAATTCTGCTCTTTCTTCCTGAATATGCCATTTCCGCTTGGGAAAAATCGCATTTCCCTCTGATTTCCGCAGTTTTTCCTCTCGAACAAACAACCAAAATCCTTCCCGCTTGACGCGTGGAAGGATTGGTGGCTTAGCCGTGGTATCGGGAAAGGAAATCTGCCGTTTTGGGACTCTTCGGATGCCTGAAGATCTCCTCGGGGGTGCCATCCTCCTCAATGCGACCGTCGGCCATGAAGATGACCCGTTTGGACACTTCCTCGGCGAAGCGCATCTCATGGGTGACCACCAGCATCGTCATGCCGCTTTCCGCAAGTTGCTGCATGACCTGGAGCACCTCCCCCACCATTTCCGGGTCAAGGGCGCTGGTCGGCTCATCGAAGAGCAGCACCGCCGGATCCATCGCAAGGGCGCGGGCAATCGCCACACGCTGCTTCTGGCCGCCGGAAAGCTGGCGGGGCTTGGCGTTGATGTAGGCGCCCATGCCGACATGCTCCAGATACTGCAGCGCCTTGGTCCTTGCTGCCGCCTTGTCGCGGCGCAGCACCTTGATCTGGCCGATCATGCAGTTCTCGATCACGCTCATGTTGTTGAACAGGTTGAAGGACTGGAACACCATGCCGACCTTCGAGCGGTAAGCCGCCTCGTCAAGGTCGCTGTCATCCACATCCTTGCCCTCGAAGACAATCCGGCCACTGGTCGGCTCCTCAAGCAGGTTGATGCAGCGCAGCAGCGTGCTCTTGCCTGAACCGGAGGCACCGATGATGGTCGTCACGTCTCCCTGGTTGACCTGGAAGTCGATGTCGCGCAGGACCTCGTGGGAGCCGAAGGTCTTCGAGAGATGATGGATTTCAAGGATGCTCATTACAGGTTCCTCCCGCTCTTGGCGTCATAGGTGGTCATTCCGCTGGTGAACTCCAGGGTATCGGTCGAGGCCAGGTCGTAATCGGCCGGCCCGTCCATCTTCCGCTCTATCGCCCTGAGGATGCGCGAACAGGTGAAGGTCAGGATGAAGTAGATGATCAGCGTCACGGTAGCCGCCTCGAAATAGGTGTACAGAGCGCCGGAAATACTCTTGAACGTGAAGAAGAGCTCGACGGTGCCGATGATGGAAAGGACGCAGGTATCCTTGATGTTGATGATCAGGTTGTTGCCGATCTGCGGCATGATGTTGCGCAGGGCCTGGGGAAGCACCACGTAGAGCATGGTCTGCAGATGGGTCATGCCGATGGCTTTCGCGCCCTCCTTCTGCCCCGGGTCGACGCTGAGGATGCCGCCACGTACCGTCTCGGCCATGTAGGCTCCGGTGTTGACGGAAACGATCAGGATGGCGGCCTGCCACATGCCGAGGTTTACCGAGAAGAGCTGGGCGGCACCATAGTAGATGAAGGCGGCCTGCAGCATCATCGGGGTTCCCCGGAAAAACTCGACATAGGCGGTAAGAAGGGCCTTGACCACTTTGAGAAGCGCCCGTTTGACGACAGAAGCGTGATGTTTCAGCTCGATGGTCTGGACGACACCGACGGCAAATCCGATGACACAGCCAAGGGCCGTGCAGACCACGGCGATAGCCATGGTCGTCCACGTCCCTTTGGCAAGAGAAGCAGCATACGTGTGGAAGATATAGACCACACGTTGCAGGAAATTCATGTCCGCAATCATGCAAGGAACCTCAGTTGGACAAAGGCTGGACGCTGATGGCCTCGTTCATCATGCGGTTGAAGTCATCCACGGTCAGGTCCTTCAGCACATTGTTGATGGCGGCAGTCAGCTCGGGATTCTTCTTGGAGACGGACACGCCGATGTTGATATCCTCCTGGCTGACCTGATAGTCGTCGCTGGTGCCGGTGAAGTCGAGGATCTTCATGTTGGGATAGGCGATCACGGCAGCCTGGGCGGTCGGCATGTCGGTGCAGACCACGTCGACCCTCTTGCTGTTCAGGGCGACCAGCATGGCGGGAGCGGACTCCTGGGCGGCAAGGATGTTGCCGTTCGGAATCTGGGGCAGGCACTTGTCATACCAGATGGTGCCGAGCTGGCTGGTGGCGGTAGCGCCGGCAAGGTCGGAAAGGCCCTTCGCGCCGGCATACTTGCCATCCTTGTTGACCAAGGTTACCACGGAGGCATAGTAGTACGGAGTGGTGAAGTCGACCATCTGCAGGCGCTCGCTGGTGATGGACTGGCCAGCAATGACGCAGTCGACCGTGCCCGACTGGACAGCGGGAACCAGGGAATCCCAGTCAAGCTTGACGATATGCAGCTCCCGGCCGAGCTTGCCGGCAATCAGCTTCGCCATCATGACGTCATACCCATAGGCATATTCGGTCGAGCCATCGATGCGCACCGCGCCGTTGGCGTCAGTCGTCTGCGTCCAGTTGTAGGGAGCGTATCCGCATTCCATCGCGACCTTCAGGGTCGGAGTGGCGCTTGCGGCACCTTGGGCCTTCTCCGCGTTTCCGCTTGCGAACGTCAGGGAACCAGCAAGCAACGCAGCCAAAACCAAAGCAATCTTTTTCATAGGAATATCTCCTTGTCGCGTTCCAGTATGATGGAGATGTTGTATATCGAGAGCAAATTTTAGTCAATATGTTATAAAAATATTTTTATTGTTATTATTATAACATTTATGCAATCTTTTGTGCTTTCTTCAACCAAGAGTTGCCTGCAAGCCGGACAAGGAACAGGATTCCCCTGATGTTGAGCTCCACGCACATGGCGATCCATACCCCTACCAGCCCGAGATGCGGCGCAAGCAATGCGGCGAGCGGAATACGGACCAGCCACATGCTGACCAGGTTCAGGAGTGTGGGCCCGACGGTGTCCCCTGCCCCTCGCATCGCTCCGGTGATGATGATCGAAGCCCCGAACATCGGTTCGGCAAAGGCCTCGATCCGCAGGACAGTCGCGCCGAACGCGCGGATTTCCTCGTCGGGAGAAATCATGCCGATCATCTCGGGGGCGAACAGGAACATCAAGGCCCCGGTGGCAACCATCAGCACCATGCCCAGGATACTGGTCAGCCAGGCGAGCCTACGGGCCATCTCGGGACGTTCGGCTCCTACGCATTGCCCTACGATGGTGGCTGACGCATCCTGCACGCCATACGCGGGCATATAGCAGACGCTCTCCGCCGTCACGGCAAAGGAGTTCGCCGCAAGGGCGACGGCACCCAAGGGACTGACAATCCTGGTACTGACCACCTGGGCCCCGTTCTGCACCAAACGCTCGATCGCCACCGGAATGGAGATGCGGATGGCATGGACGATCTGCCGGGGAACCCAGTGGAGTCTCTCTCCCGGCCGGTTCTTCAACTCGGGGTTGACGCACAGCATCCAGAACAGGAGCGGGATGGCGACGACGACATAACTGAGCAACGTGCCGAGGGCGGCGCCAGCCACCCCGAGCCCGGCGCCAGGAAGCCGGAAAGTGAAGCCGGCAAGGGTGACGGTACGGGAAGGAAAGATGCAAAGCATGTTGAACAGGACGTCGAAAAGACAAAGCAACGTGTTCATTACCCCAGGAAAGCGCATGCGGCCGGTCGACTGGATCATGCCGGTGACCACTCCAGCCAACTGCATCAGCGGGATGGAAAGGCAGACAATCTGGAAATAGCGGGTCGCATCCGGGGCGATAGCGTCTTCCCCGCCTAGCGCATACGGCAGGACGGGACTGGCAAGCAGGCCCAAAGCCATCAGCACTAGGCCGAAACCCAAGGAAACCAGGATGCCCTGGCGGGCAAGGTTCCGCGCGGTTTTCTCATCACGCGCGCCAATCTGCTGCGCGACCAAGACGATGAAACCGGTGGTGAAAGCAAAAGAGAGTCCGCCAAGCAGCCAGGTGCTGGATGCGACAAGCCCGATCGCCGCGCTTTCCATAGGGCCGAGCCGGCCGACCATCGACGCGTCGATGTACTGCATGAATACCGATGAGAGTTGGGCGAGGATTGTCGGCCAGCTGAGCGTAAAGGTCAAAAGCACCGCCTCTTTGCGGGAAAGCGGCCGTTTCTCCTGAAGGAATGCAAGACTCATACCGTGGATGATTCAAGGGATGGGCGATTAGGTCAAGAGGACTTGCTCCCGCTTCGGGAAACGAGTAGGGTGTGAACATGCGCAAATCCTATGCTGTCGACATGACCCGTGGACCTATCGCGAAAGAGTTGGTCCTTTTTTCGCTTCCCCTCTTGGCAGGCAATTTGTTCCAGCAATTCTACAACACCGTTGATTCCATCGTGGTGGGGAACTTTGTCGGCGCGTATGCCCTTGGCGCGGTCACTTCCGTCGGTCCGGTCACCAATACGCTCATCGGCTTCTTCATGGGGCTCGCCACGGGTTCCAGCGTGGTGATCAGCCAGTATTTCGGCGCAAAGGATGCCTGCAGGCTGCGCAAGAGCATCCACACCTCGATCATCATGACCCTGCTGCTGGCCGGGATCTTCATGTGCATCGGCTACGCAGCGACGCCAAAGCTCCTGTCGTTCATGCAGACCCCAGCCGAAGTGGTGCCCGAGGCAATCGTCTATTTGCGCATCTACTTCCTCGGCATTGCCAGCCTGATGCTGTACAACATGGGCAGCGGCATCCTCCGTGCGGTCGGAGACTCCCGCCATCCTCTCTACTACCTGATCCTCTCCTCCCTTCTGAACATCGTCCTCGACCTGCTCTTCGTCATTGGCTTCAAGAAGGGAGTCGCCGGCGTCGCATACGCGACCATCATCAGCCAGTTCATCAGCGACCTGTTCATTTTCGGACAGCTTGCCGCCAGCAAGGAATGCTACAGCATTTCCCTGTCTGAAATGCACCTGGACTTCTCCATCTTCAAAAGGATTTTCTGGATTGGGTTCCCTGCGGGTCTCCAGATGGCGCTCACTTCCTTCAGCAACATCTTCGTCCAGTCCTATATCAACTCGTTCGGAGCCGGGGCGACCAGCGGCTGGGGAGCGTATGGCCGCATCGACTCGTTCATCCTGCTGCCCATGCAGGCCATCGGGCTGGCGGTGACCACCTTCGTCGGCCAGAATGCCGGCGCCCGTTCGGTCGAACGGATCAAACGAGGCATTCGGGACGCGCTCCTGACCGCCGCTGGCGTGACCATACCCCTTTCGCTCTTGATGGTCTCCATCGCCCCACACACGGTACGGTTGTTCAACCAGGATGCGGCGGTCCTCTATTACGGAGCCCTTTTCTTGCGGCTCAACGAGCCCTTCGACGTCTTCTGCTGTTTCAACCAGATTTACGCCGGCGCGCTCCGCGGTACAGGCGACGCGAAGACCCCGATGTGCATCATGCTCTTCTCTTTCGTCCTGTGCCGGCAGGTCTACCTGTTCCTGATCAGCCGTGTCATCCATTCCATCTACCCGATCGCGCTCGGCTATCCCTTCGGGTGGGCGATTTGCTCGCTGACCATGTTCCTGTACTTCAAGAACTCCCACTGGGAACAGAAGCTTTCGCACGAGGCTCATGCATGATTATGCATTTTTATGCAATAATCCATTGAATTGCTGCATGAAAAAACCTATGATGTCCTCGTTGTCGTTTTTTCCGGGAGGTTTCTGAGATGACGTTGGATACCATGTTGACTTTGCTCGCCTTTACCATCTACCTGCTCGCCATGCTGTGCATTGGCTTCATCACCATGAGCGGCAATAAATCCTCCAAGGATTATTTCCTTGGAGGCCACAAGACCGGCCCTTGGCTTACCGCCCTCAGCGCCGAGGCTTCGGATATGAGCAGCTGGCTGCTGATGGGAGTGCCGGGAGTCGCCTATATGACTGGTTGCAAGGGCGAGGCGTTCTGGACGGTGCTCGGCCTGCTGGCAGGAACCTATCTGAACTGGAAAATCGTCGCCAAGCGGCTTCGCACCTACGCGATCCAGGCCGGGGACGCCATCACCATTCCGGAATTCCTGTCCAACCGGGTCCATGACACGAGCGGCCGGATCAAGGCCATTGGCGCGGTGATGATCATCCTGTTTTTCGTCATCTACACGGCAAGCGGCTTCGTCGCCTGCGGCAAGTTGTTCCGTTCAGTCTTCGGCATGAGCTACTATACCGGGCTGGTGATCGGCATCCTGGTCATTGTCGGCTACACGCTCACCGGCGGCTACATGGCGGTGGTCACCACCGACTTCATCCAGGGCTCGCTGATGTTCTTCGCCCTGGTGGTCACCATGGTGCTGGGCTTCAACGAGGCAGGACCCCGTATCGGAGAAGTGCAGGATATGCTGAATCCCTTCGTCAACGCCGACTACGACATCCTCTCCATCATCAGTTTGATGGCATGGGGGCTTGGATATTTCGGCATGCCGCATATTCTGGTCCGGTTCATGGGAATCAAGAGCAACGAGGAGCTTCCCGCCGCACGGCGCATCGCCATGGTGTGGGTCACGGTCTCCATGGCTGTCGCCATGGTCATCGGCGTACTCGCCCATGTGACGTTGCCCGTCCAGTACGCAAGCCAGACCGCGGCGGAGAACGCCTTCATCGACCAGGCGAAAATCTTCTTCCCCACCTTCCTTGCCGGTGTCTTCCTGTGCGCGGTGCTCGCCTCCAGCATGAGCACGGCGGACAGCCAGCTGCTCGTCGCGAGCTCAGCCTTTGCCGAAGACATCTACAAGACGTTCATCCACAAGACCGCCTCGGAGAAGGAGGTGCTCGCCGTCAGCCGTATCGGCATCATCGCGATCACCGTCGTAGCCGTCTTCCTTGCCCTGGACCCCGATTCGTCGGTCTTCTCTATCGTCAGCTACGCGTGGGCAGGTTTCGGCGCCACCTTTGGTCCCTGCATCCTCGCCTCGATCTTCTGGAAACGGACCTCCAGACGCGGCATTATCGCAGGTATGGTCGCCGGTGGCCTCACAATCATCCTGTGGCGCCAGCTCTCCGGAGGCCTGTTCGACCTGTACGAGTTGCTTCCCGGCTTCATCGTCGGATCGCTCATGCTGGTGCTTTTCAGCCTGAGCGAGAAACCGGCCAAGCAGGTCATGGAAGAATTCGAAGCTTTCAAGGCTTCCCTGTAATCATATTTCTCCAAAAGAAAAACGAGATCCTGTCCCCATCCACTCCACAAACCAAATCCAGTTTTTGTGGAGTGGGTATTTTTTGGACACGATTGCAAGATTTGTCCATTTCCTTCCCAAGAATCTGTTGGTACACTTCACGGGAACATATCATTCGAGGGAGAAATGGCATATGGGCAAATTGAAGAATTCCCTTACGGCGACCATCGCGCAAATGGGTATCAATTTCCTTGACAGCGATCCGGAAAAGAATCTTGGCCGCATGCTTGGCTGGGCGGACAAAGTCGACCGGAACGGCACCTATCGGAAGCAGAGGGAGTTCCTCCGCAAGATAGTGGAAGACAAGGACAACAAGTGGCACAAGTTCGTGCTCCAGCTATGGGGCGACACCGACCCGAAGGTGCGCAAGGCCCTGATGAGCAATTTCTTCGTCAACAGCGTCCTGATCGGCAGGGCGAACCAGAAAGCGATCTGTGCCGAAAAGGGCATCAACCTTCCTTGGACCTTGCTGATCGACCCGACTACCGCATGCAACAAGCATTGTACCGGTTGCTGGGCAGCGGAATACGGCCATGCGCTGAACCTGACCTATGAACAGCTAGCCTCCATCGTCAAACAGGGCAAGGAGCTCGGCATCTATTTCTACCTGTTCACCGGTGGAGAGCCGATGGTCCGCAAGCACGACATCATCCGTCTCTGCAAAGAGAATCCCGACTGCGAATTCCTCTCCTTCACCAACGGCTCCCTGGTCGATGAGGAATTCTGCAAGGAGATGCTGGAGGTCGGCAACCTGACGCTGACCCTTTCCGTCGAAGGCTTCGCCAAGCAGAACGACAGCCGTCGCGGGGAAGGTTCGTTCGAAGAGGTCATGCACACCATGGAATTGCTGCACCAGCACAAGTTGCTCTTCGGCGTTTCCGTCTGCTACACCAGCAAGAACACCGAGACCGTCATCAGCGACGATTTCCTGCGCATGTTGCAGGACAAAGGCTGTAAGTACATCTGGTATTTCCACTA
>Ga0256404_1009686_pt1 | contig 13679 bp, 15 predicted proteins | sample RumenRJG_01DNA_FD_185990 | JGI IMG/M metagenome (GOLD analysis project Ga0256404, IMG submission 185990) | Bovine rumen microbial communities from Lethbridge, Alberta, Canada - RJG_01 | ecosystem: Host-associated > Mammals > Digestive system > Stomach > Rumen | place: Canada: Alberta | collected...
AATAACTTAGTCTGATTATCTCTTTGAGAACTGTGGAGCACGACGAGCTGCTTTCAAGCCGTACTTCTTTCTTTCCTTCATTCTTGGGTCTCTTGTCAGGAAGCCTTCCTTCTTGAGAAGTGGACGGAAATCGTCGCTTGCCTGAAGCAGCGCTCTTGAAAGACCGTGTCTGATAGCGCCTGCCTGACCTGTAACTCCGCCGCCTGCAACTGTGCAAACGATGTCATACTTGTCAACGGTGTTTGTAACGCCGAATGGCTGACGAACGATGAGCTTGAGAGTCTCAAGACCAAAATAGTCATCAATATCTCTGCCGTTTATTGTAATTTTACCTGTACCCTCGTAAACACGAACACGGGCAACAGAATGCTTTCTTCTACCGGTGCCATAGAAATATGGCTTCTTTGATTCGTACATCTATATTGCTCCTTTCAATTACAGTTCGTATTTAACAGGCTTCTGAGCAGCGTTGTTATGCTTAGCACCCTTGTAGACTCTGAGTCTCTTTGCGCAAGCTCTGCCAAGAGAGTTGTGTGGGAGCATACCTGTTACAGCGATAGTCATTGCTCTGTCGGATTCCTCAGCCATGAGCTTGGAATACTTGATCTCCTTCAGACCGCCGATCCAGCCTGTGTGCCATCTGTAATACTTGTCCTCAAGCTTCTTGCCTGTGAGAACAGCCTTATCCGAATTGATGATGATAACGTGGTCGCCGCAGTCAGCGTGAGGTGCAAAAGTTGGCTTGTGCTTGCCTCTGAGAATGTGAGCAGCCTTAGCAGCAACTCTACCAAGTGACTGACCCTCTGCGTCGAGAACATACCATGTGCGGTTGATATCCGCAGCCTTTGGCATATAAGTTGACATATGTTTTCCTCCGTTCAAATTTTGAATAGTCAGTTTCCGCAGAAATGCCTGCGGACTCGCAACATTTGATATTATACTAAATGCTGTATGATTTGTCAAGAGTAAAAACGCCGAATTTTTAATTTATACCACTCATTCTCTCTTAATCTCTCTGTTTTTCTCCGTTTCTCTCGATTTCTCGTTTTTCATTTCACTTTTGAACTGTATATTAACAGCCCCGAAAACAAGGCGTTTCGGGGCTGTGTTTTGTGCGATATTACAAGTTGCCGTCGTCCAGCGCTCTTATGAATCCCTCAAAGTCGCTGCCTGCCCAGAAGATATCCTGCTCGTCAATAGAGCAGGGATCTATCGCACAGTAGGTCTGTGTTTCGGGCTTGTAGCCGAAAAGCGAGCCGCCGAGGTCGGTGCCGAAGATGTATATGCCGTCGAGATACTCAAAGATGTTGTAGTCAAGGTTGAACTGCTCAAGCTCCTCAAGCGGTACAAGCTGAAGATACGCGTTCTCGCCGACAGCGCCCTCGCCGCCGTTGTGTGCGTGCATAAATTCAAGATAGTCGCGCGGCAAAGGCATACCGTGGACCTGCGTAATATCGCAGTCGGTAGGCGGATCGAACTCAAATTCGGTAAACAAATCGTTCATATCAATTCTCCTTTTTGGAGCTGTCTGCCGATGATGATTTATCATCTTTTTTGCCGTAGTTTATAAAGACCTCTTTGTAGAAATCCTTTCTGCCGTCTGCATCAAGTGTCTTGCCGTCCTGTTCAACGCCCGTTATCAGAAAAGAGTGAAAGGTGAACCCGTCGTGTTCGAGCTTGAAGATTATTTTGAACTCCTTTGATCCGTGTTCGCCTGTGGCGGTGATCTCATAGCCGTAGTTTTTCTTTTCTGTATGCCAGTCAACTTCTTTTGACGAGTAGGCTTTCACGCACTCGCCGATAGAATACTGACTTCGTCCCGAAAAGTTATCAAGCTGCGTTACAGACGTATTGGGGATCATATCGCTTACGTTTTCAGCGCTCAAGCGCAGACCTTTCACAAGCCCGTTTGTGAGCAGTGCGCCCGCGATAAGCGTTATGCTTGCAACGCACAGCATAGATTCTCCGCCGACGAGCGACTGCCTTTTATAAATGTACAGAGGCGGCAGCAGATATGTTTTGCCAAGTGCGGCGGTGTTTATATCCTGATCAGCGAGCATTCTTTTGTCAAGCGCGCAGGAAACGCACATAAGCACCACTACCAGCACCCACAGCACAACAGCGACCGTGAACGAGTATGCGTATCTTTCCAGGAACAGACCGATCACAGGCAGAAATACCGTGTAAAGAATATATCCGATCGGCACCCTTATTTTATTGGTGATGCCGTCATTGACGCTTGGTGTTTGAACGAACATAATTTGCCTCCGAATAGATGATAACACCATTATATAATATTTTGCGAGAATAATCAAGTAGTCAGTATGTGAAAAATACACAAAAAAACGATTTGATGCTTTGTTAAATTCATAAAGTGCATTGTTGACAAATTAGGTGAATTGGTGTAATATTAACTGTGTGAATTATTAACTCTATAAATATTTTACCGTGTAAAATAAAAAGGAGGGTGAAGATTTGAACCAGGAAGTCGAAAATCGACTGCATAAGCTGATGATAACACACAGAGAACTCAAAACTGCACTAAAGTCGTACAAAGGCGAACACGTCCTGCGATATGGAGAATTCGGTGTGATGATGAGTATGCTGGAGTATGCTGCTCACAGCGGCAAACCGCTTGTTAACACAGGCGTGCCTATGAAGATACTGTCTGATGAGCGCAACTGCACTCCTGCAATGATAACCAAGCTGATAACAGGTCTTGAGGAGCAGGGCTATGTAAGGCGCGAGCTTTCTACCGACGACCGCAGGGGAGTCAAGGTGTGCGTGACGCAAAAAGGCTATGAGATCTGGCAGCAAGAGCATTTGCGGTATCACAGGTGGCTTGATGAAGTCGGCGAAAAAATGGGAATGGACAATATGTACAAGCTGCTGGAGCTTGCCGAGCAGTTTGTGAGATGCTGCAAAGATATGGTCGAACAAAAAGATAAAAAGGAGAAAGACAATGGGTAAACTTATCAAGTATCTGAGAAGATACAAGCTGCAGTGCCTGCTTGTGCTGGTGCTGCTTGTTGTCCAGGCGGTGTGCGACCTTGCGCTGCCTGACTACACAGCAGACATTATGGACACGGGCATAATGCAAAAGGGTGTTGACAGGGTATCGCCCAAGGTAATAAGCGAAAGCTCTATGAACGATATAATGCTGTTCGCGAAGGATGAAGAGAAGGCTGTGATAGACCGCAGCTACGAGCTTATCGACAGTATCAGCGATACAGATACCCTTCCGCTGAAAAGCAAGACTTCAAGCGAAAAGGTGTACAAGCGCACAGCCGATGACAAGGATAAGCTTGACGAGCTTGACAAGGCTATGCAGACACCTATGGCGGTGTGCGCTATGGCAAAGCAGATGGATCTTGACGAGATGAAGCAGGGCGATGCTGCGCAGGGTGCGCCGCAGGGACAGCAGATGTCCCCCGAAATGCTTGAAAAGCTGAAGGGCAAGACGATGCTTGATATGCTGAAAATGAGCGGCAGCGGGATCTCTTTCAGAGAGAGTATGTCTGAAAAGCTGAAAGATATGTCCGATATGTCGATGTCACAGTCTGCAAAGGCATTTGTTCAGCAGGAGTATGAAGCACTCGGAGTTGACCTGAACAAGCTTGAAAAAAACTATCTTTGGACAGCAGGTCTCAAAATGCTCGGTATGGCGGGATTGATAATGCTTTGTACTATCGCAGTCGGTTTCCTCGCTGCAAGGATAGGTGCAGGCATAGGTCTTGACCTGCGTGTTGGCGTGTTCAAAAAGGTCATCAGTTTTTCCAATCAGGAAATGGACAGCTTTTCGACATCAAGCCTTATCACGCGCTCGACCAACGATATACAGCAGATACAGATCGTTCTCACAATTATGCTGAGAATGTGTATGTATGCGCCGATACTTGGCATAGGCGGTATGATGAGAGTGCTTGACACAAATACGAGCATGATGTGGATAATCGGTGTTGCAGTGCTTGCGGTATCGCTGCTTATCGGTGTGCTTATGGTGATCGCTATGCCGAAGTTCAAGATCATGCAGAAAAAGGTCGACAGACTCAACCTCGTAACAAGAGAGATACTTACAGGTCTGCCCGTTATCAGAGCCTTTTCAAGAGAAAAGCACGAGGAGAAGCGCTTTGACGAAACAAACACAGACCTCACAAAGACAATGCTTTTCACGCACAGAACGATGAGCTTTATGTTCCCGTCGATGACGCTTGTTATGAACGGTGTTTCGATACTTATTGTCTGGATAGCGTCAAAGCAGATAGATATGGGCAAGCTGCAGGTGGGCAGTATGACAGCGTTCATCACCTACGCGATGATGATAATAATGTCATTCCTTATGCTGACGATGATCTCGGTTTTCCTGCCAAGAGCAGCAGTTGCAGCCGAGCGTGTTGACGAGGTGCTGACAAGCAAGGCGACCGTCACCGACAAGCCCGATGCCGACAAGGACAGAAAGATCACACAGGGTACAGTCAGATTTGACCACGTTAATTTCAGATACAACAACGCCGATGCCGATGTGCTTGAGGATATCGACTTTACGGCGCAAAAGGGCAAGACTACGGCGATAATCGGAAGTACGGGCAGCGGTAAGTCAACGCTGGTACATCTTATTCCGAGATTCTACGATGTTACCTCGGGCAGCATAACGATAGACGGCGTTGATGTGCGCGACTACACACAGCATAATCTGCGTGAGGCGATAGGCTTTGTTCCGCAAAAGGGCGTGCTGTTCAGCGGCGACATTGATTCAAACCTTGCATTCGGCTGTCCCGATGCCTCGCACGAGCAGCTTGAAAAGGCAGCACAGATAGCTCAGGCGACCGAGTTCATCACCGCAAAGCCCGAGGGCTACAAGTCCGAGATAGCTCAGGGCGGAAACAACGTTTCGGGCGGACAGAAGCAAAGGCTCTCTATCGCAAGAGCGATCGCAAAAAAACCTAAGATACTTATCTTTGATGATTCCTTCTCGGCGCTTGACTTCAAAACGGACGTTGCTCTGCGTAAGGCGCTGGGCGAGAATGTCAAGGACAGCACCATAATCATCGTTGCACAGCGTATCGTTACCATAATGAACGCAGACGAGATAATCGTGCTTGACGAGGGCAGAGTAGCAGGCAAGGGCACACACCTTGAACTGCTCAAAAACTGCGAGGTATATGACCAGATAGTGCGCTCGCAGCTTTCAGAGAGCGAATATAACAAACAGCTTGCACTTGCAGGCGGAAAGGGGGAGAACTGATATGGCAGGACGCAGACACGGACCTCCGGGTGTAACGGTAGAAAAGCCGAAGGACTTTAAAAAGTCTATGGGCAAGCTTATAAAGTATATCGCAAAGTATAAGCTTGGATTGTTCTTTGTGTTTATATTTGCGGTCGGCAGTACTATCTTTGCAATTGTAGGACCAAAGGTACTTGCAAAGGCAACAGATGCCCTCTTTGACGGACTTAAAGAGAAAATACAGGGTACAGGCGGTATCGACTTTGATAAAATAGGCACGATACTTGTCATAATGCTCGGACTTTATCTTCTTTCAGCGGTAATGCAGCTTATACAGGGACTTATAATGTCAAACATCTCACAGACTGTTTCTTATCGGTTAAGAAAGGATATAGCAGCGAAGATAAACCGTCTGCCGATGAACTATTTTGACAGAAAGACAAACGGCGAAGTGCTTTCCAGGGTGACAAACGATGTCGATACGCTTGGTATGTCGCTCAACCAGTCGATAACGCAGATCATCACATCTGTCACGACTCTTATCGGTATACTGATAATGATGCTGACTATCTCCCCGATGCTTACGCTTGTGGCGATCGCAATACTCCCTGTTTCGGGTATCATTATGGGCTTTGTGATGAAGCATTCGCAAAAGTATTTCACACAGCAGCAGGAGTATCTCGGTCACGTCAACGGACAGGTCGAGGAGATATACGGCGGTCATATGGTCGTCAAGGCATTCAACAGAGAAAAGGCAAGCGTTGAGGAGTTTGACAAAGCCAATGCGGTGCTTTACAGATCCGCTTGGCGCTCGCAGTTCTTCTCGGGAATGATGATGCCTGTAATGATGTTTGTAGGCAACCTCGGCTATGTCGCAGTAGCTGTCCTTGGCGCTGTGAAGGCTATGAACGGTACAATGACGGTCGGTGACATCCAGGCGTTTATCCAATACGTCAAGAGCTTTACACAGCCTATCTCGCAGATCGCGCAGGTATCTTCAATGGTACAGTCGGCAGCTGCGGCAGCGGAGAGAGTTTTTGAGTTCCTCGAGGAAGAAGAGGAGCCGCAGAAGGCTGAACAGCACGCTCCCGTTGCGATCGGTGACGTTACCGCAAGTGTAACATTTGACCACGTTAAGTTCGGCTACGATCCTGAAAAGATCATCATTCACGATTTTTCCGCACAGGTCAAAAACGGTCAGAAGATCGCGATCGTCGGACCTACGGGCGCGGGCAAGACCACGCTTGTCAAGCTGCTTATGCGCTTTTACGACCTTAACGGCGGCAGCATAAAGATCGACGGTTACGACATCAATTCGTTTGACCGCAGCGAGCTGCGTGAGGCTTTCGGTATGGTTTTGCAGGATACCTGGCTGTTCAACGGCACGATAATGGACAATATCCGCTATGGACGACTTGATGCTACCGATGAAGAGGTCATCGCGGCAGCTAAGGCGGCACACGTCCACAGATTTATTGAAACTCTCCCGGGCGGCTATAATATGGTTCTCAACGAGGAAGCGTCAAACGTTTCACAGGGACAGAAACAGCTGCTTACTATCGCGCGTGCGATACTTGCAAACAACAAGATACTTATTCTTGACGAGGCAACATCGTCAGTCGATACCAGAACGGAGATACGCATACAGAAGGCTATGGACAATCTGATGAAGGGCAGAACGAGCTTTATCATCGCTCACAGACTTTCAACTATCCGCGATGCAGATGTAATACTCGTTATGCGTGACGGCGATATCGTCGAGCAGGGCAGTCACGACGAGCTTATGGCTCTTGGCGGCTTCTACAGCGAGCTTTATAATTCGCAGTTCGACCAGACAGCTTAACTGTACAAATATTCGGACTCAAAATAAAAAGCGTATGTGTACAATAAAATGTACTCGTACGCTTTTGCTTTACTATTATGCAATTCTTACTTCAATAGCATCATCAGATAATGAGCAGGATCATAATGACTGCGATAACACCAAAGATTATCCCTAAAGCGATCAGGTAATTAGAGCCGTTATCCTGCCGCTTGCCGAATTGGGTGCAGTTGTTACTTGGATCCTGCGGATCGTATAATACCGTAACGGTTTTGGTGTTAAAAGGGTTCGGATAGATTTCATCGGCGCCGTGATACTTAATGCCATTGACCTTAAATTCATAATAAGCCAGGGTGTCCTTTCCACGCCCGGTATCGGGATCTAACTCACCGCAATCCTCAGCGCTCGTTATCACTGCCGTTGTTTTACATTTACAAGCGCTTTTATCTTTTGCCTTTCCCGCTTTGACAAGGCTCCTTTTCGATAGATTCATTACTAACACGGGAGATGATAAAGCAAGAATCGAAAACATAATAGCTATCCACATATTGTACCCCCTGATGAATCATTCCGAAAGCGGAACTCTTACCTCTTATCTCTCACATCTTACTTTTGACTACCACGGCTTGACCGTGCCGACTATCTGCGAGATGTTGTCGATATTGTTATCAATGCAGTACTGCTCAAGCCCGTCGATGATCTTTATCGGCGCATACGGATCGTTGAAGATAGCCGTACCGACCTGAACAGCGCTCGCTCCTGCCATCATTATCTCCACAGCGTCCTCCCAAGTCGCAACGCCGCCCATACCCATAACAGGGATCTTTACCGCGTTTGCGACCTGCCAAACCATTCTCACGGCAACAGGGAATACCGCAGGTCCCGAAAGACCGCCTACGTTGTTTTTGAGTATCGGTCTGCCTGTCTTTATATCAATGCGCATACCAAGCAGCGTGTTTATCAGCGATACCGCGTCAGCGCCGTTTGCCTCAACACTTTTTGCGATGTCGGTGATGCTCGTCACATTCGGCGAGAGCTTGACCATAAGCGGCTTGCTCGTTGCGTCCTTGACTGCGCGCGTCACCTGTCCTGCGATTGTGCAGTCGGTCCCGAAAGCCGCGCCGCCTGCCTTTACATTCGGGCAGGAAATGTTCAGCTCGATCAGGTCAACAGCGCTGCCCTCAAGCATTGCCGCAAGCTCGGCACACTCCTCAACTGTCGCACCTGCGATATTTGCGATTATGCGCGTATCCTTTGTGACGAGGTTGGGCATCTCGTATTCGAGAAATTTCTTAACTCCGCCGTTTTGCAGACCGACTGAGTTTAGCATACCGCTTGGAGTTTCTGCAACTCTCGGTCCGGGGTTTCCCTCGCGTCTGCCCAGCGTTGTGCCTTTGACCGATATTCCGCCGAGGCGTGAAAGCGGGTAGAACTGCTCGTACTCGCGTCCGTAGCCGAAGGTCCCGCTTGCGGGGATAACAGGGTTTTTGAACTGCACACCGCAGAAATCAATGCTCAGTCTGTTCATTCAAAAACCACCTCCTTGCTGTCAAATACAGGTCCGTCCTTGCAGACGTGCGAGTTGAACTCCTCACCGTTTTTAACTGTTCTGCACACGCACACAAGGCACGCGCCCACGCCGCACGCCATTCGCTGTTCGAGCGATACCTCGCAGTAAATGCCGTTTTCGGCAGCGATCCTTGTAACGTTTTTGAGCATCATCATCGGGCCGCAGGCGTAGATTATATCGGGCTTTTCTTTTGCAAGTTCGCTGCTCAGTGCATCTGTCACAAAGCCCTTTAACCCTGCTGTGCCGTCATCGGTGCAAAGGATAGTCTGGTTCCCGTTTGACTTGAAATCGTCCTGCAAAATAACTGCCTGTGCGTTTCTGAAACCGCTTATCACAGTCGCGTTCCCGCCGTACTGCTTTGCGATCTCGACCATCGGGGGAGTGCCGATACCGCCGCCGATGCAGATAGCCTTTTTGCCCTTTTCAAGCACCGTAAAGCCCTTGCCCAGAGGCGCGATAACGTCCACAAGAGCGCCCTTTGCAAGCTGTGATATCTTTTCCGTTCCGTGACCGCGCACCTCAAACACAAGGCGGATAGTTCCCTTGTCCTTATCCACCTCGCAGATTGAGATAGGTCTGCGCAGGAAAAATCCCTCCGCAGCGACTTGTGCGAACTGTCCGGGCATTGTTTCGGCAGCGATCTCGGGACAAAGCACGGTCATATCGAAAATGCCTTTGGCGATCGCCTTTTTTTCGGCAATAATAAACTTACCTTGTTTGTACATATCGTACCTCCAGATCAATTATCTTTGTTTTTGAAAACCAGCGGATCGTTAATAAAACCGCCTCTGAAAAACGAGTTTTCCAGAATATTCAGCGTCACAACGTAAACAGGTCTGCCTTTGCGGATATAAAACAAACCTATGGGATGACCGAACGCTTTGATATCCTCGAAACCGACGCTTACAAGCGTGTCGCCCTTGCTGTATCTGCCCAGCATACCGGCGGTCACGCCCTCGCACCACCCAAAATCACGGCGTTTTATCCTGATTAGGCGTTTGATGTTGCGCCACAGCAGAAAGGCGGTGAACAAAGCGCACATAACGGTGATGCTTATCGGGACAGTAATGTCCGAAACTATCTTTGTTACGATGGAAAGCGCTATATATGCGGCAAAGGGGAGTATCTTGACTATCAGCCACAGCTTGATACTGCGCCGTATCCTGCGCACAGCAGATTCGGGCATTTTGTCACCGCCTTGCCACATCATCGTCACCCCGCATTTCTTTAGTATAATTATAGCCTATTTTGCGCATACTGTCAATAAAAAAGCCCGACATAGCCGGACTTTATCTTTTCTTTTTAAAAACTATCGGGTCGAGGAAGAAACCGCCCTTGAAGAATGCTCTGCCGTATGTGTTGAACATCACCGAATAGACGGGGACACCCTCTTTTTTCCACCATAAAGTCGAATGCAAAGGATAGTTTTTTATCATAATATCGCTGCTGTCTGTTCTGACAAAAACGCCGGGCAGTCCTTCGCCCTTGACCTTTGGTGCAAAAATTCCGCCCGTGACTCCTTCTGCCCACAGGAACTTCCGATTTTTGAGTATCCGCACGTGCTTGATCCCGCTTCGCAAAAAATGCAGCCCGGGCAGCCAAAACAATATAGTTCCAAATGCTATTGGGTTGTGATCTTTCAGATAACCGCAAACAGCAACGCAGGTAATAAGGACTGTCGGGAGCAGAATAAGCGCCGTATAAGTGTAATAAGTGAGCCTGATCGAGCGAATGATATGGTCAACAGCCTCCTGCGGCATTTCGCTTCCGTCGAGCCAATTGGTCGTGTCTTCAAATGGATTTGTCATAGTTACCCCTATCTTTCTGCGGTATGTATCTGTACCCGCAGATATATTATACCCTAAGCCTTGCTCTTTGTCAATAATCAAGCAAAAAGCCCGACATAGTCGGGCTTGGGCTTATTCTACTCTTCGTAATGTCGTAAGTTCTCCATTTGAGTTGCGAAAATCCACAACCAATTCATCAGATGTGAGTTTGCAAATTATACCCAAACTTGTGTAGTGAGATTCAAGATTAGATGCTGGTCCTTTTGTTCCCATATAAAGAGTATCTCCGTCAATTTTATAATATCCATAGAGCTTTTTATTAGTGTTATCTTTCATAATAAATCTGTTATCAGAAGTAAACTCAACTGATAGGTATACATTAGAATTGTAAGTATGATTGGTTTGCGTGTAGTCAATACTTTCCCACTTTCCGATAATAGTGGGTTTAAAGAAAATAAAGTATACGGCAATACCAATACAAATCAGTGCTACTACCAAACTACATAATAGTATAATTCTTGTATGTTTTTTCTTATTTATTTGCTGGACTTGTCCGTTGAATGATGCGCCACAATTACTACAAAAGGTTTCTGAATCATTGAGAACAGTACCGCAATATCCGCAGAATTTAGACATAAAAATAACCTCCCAATATTACTATACCTATATTATGGCACAATTTGTTCCGCTTGTCAATGGCTCAAAATGTTCCGTGGAATAATATTTTAGAGGTGGTTTTTGTGCAATATGAACGAATAAGAAACCTGCGTGAGGACAGCGATATGACACAACAACAGATAGCGGATAAGCTGTATATATCCCGCAGAGCATACTCAAATTATGAAACAGGTGTCAGGGGTATCCCCACGGAGATCCTCTCGCAGATAGCCGACATTTACGGCACAAGCGTTGATTACCTTATCGGGCGCACAAATGTCAAAAAACCATATCCAAAAAAATAAACCGCTTAACTTTCTACAGAAAAGTCAAGCGGTTGTTTTTTTACTTTTCAACAGCCTTTATCGGCGGAATGTGCGAGGTGATGTCCTCTTTCATTCTGATGACCTCGCGGCGTGCAGCCTTTGCAAAATCGTGCTCGTCGCAGCCGTCCTCTTTCTTATAGGCACACATAACGCCTCTTGAAGAATTGACTATTGCACCGAGTCCGTTTTCGTCAAATGCTTTTGCAACGCCCTCTGCGCCGCCGCCCTGTGCGCCGTAGCCGGGCACCAGGAAGAACGTGTGCGGCAGAGCCTCACGCATTTCGGCAAGCTGCTCGGGATATGTTGCGCCAACGACAGCACCTACTGCGGAATAGCCGTACTTGCCGATGTTATCGCGTCCCCAGCTTTCGCACATAGCGCCCATTGTTGCGTATACGCTCTTGTTGCCGATCATCAGATCCTGAAGCTCGCCCGAGGATTTGTTCGAGGTCTTTACCAGCACGAAAATGCCCTTGTCAAAGGCTCTGCACTGCTCAAGCAGCGGAGCGATACCGTCTGTGCCGAGGTAGCCGTTGACTGTCAGTGCATCAGCACCGAAAGCGGCTATCTTTTCGCCGTCAACATCTGTAAGACCGAGGTGCGCAGTCGCGTAAGCCTCCATAGTTGCACCGATGTCGTTGCGCTTGCCGTCTGTCATAACGAACATACCCTTGCTCTGTGCATACTGGATAGTCTTGTAAAGCGTCTTTATGCCCTGGTAGCCGTACATTTCATAGTAAGCAGCCTGCGGTTTGATAGCAGGGCAGATGTCGTGTATCTCGTCGATTATTTCCTTGTTGAATTCAAGTATCGCCTTAGCAGCGCCCTTTAAGTCCTTGCCGTATTTCTTGAAATTCTTCTGCCTGATGAACTCGGGAACATATTCAAGCTTTGGGTCAAGTCCCACAACAGAAGGGTTTTGTGTGCGCACGATATTTTCGATAAGTCTGTCAAATCCCATTTTGAACCTCCTAAAATTTATTGATTGCCCTCTACGCAGATGATGCTGCTTATGTCAAGAAAGCCTTTGAACATCGGCAGCAGCGTGCGAATGAACATCTGCTCCTCTGCGGTGAGCGCAGGGATCAGCTGTTCAAGCAGTGTGATAAATTCTTTCCAGCTGTCTGCACCGAACCAGTTATCAAAGCAGACATCAAAGTATTCCTGCGTTCCGAAGCCGTTTGGGTCGGGGTCTTCAAGCGGAAACAGCTTTTTGAGCGTGGGCACGAGCAGCCTGTCATAGTCTGTTTTGTACACGAACACGCTGTCATAGCAGTTCCAGTCTTCCCACTGCATATTGCCGTCATCGGGCATTCTCGCAGGCTTGAATTCAAGAAAGATCTTCTCGCTGTCTGCACTGTACAGACGAACATCAGTCGCATTATGGGTGACTGATCCCCATTTACCCTGCCTTATACTGACACGGACAGGCTCATATACTATCTTGCCATTGCAGATAGTATACAGGTTTTTGCCCTTTAACCTTTCGCCTTTAAAGACGCTGTTTTTGCTCTTTGAATGAAGCTGCTCGGGAATGACCTCCCACTCGCAGTCTGTGTCGATTATTGCAAGGTCTGCCCTCTCGCCGACAGCTATTTTTGCAGTTGGCAGACCAAGTATCTGCCGGGGTCTTATGCTCATAAGTTCTGCTATCTTGTCAAGTCCGCACTTGCCAGTGTGGTACAGTTTTGTCAGCGTGGCAGCGAGCGATGTTTCAAGCCCGACTACGCCGTTTGGAGCAGTTTCAAAGTCAGCCTTTTCCTGCGCGCTGTGCGGTGCGTGGTCGGTGATTATGCAGTCGATAGTGCCGTCAAGCACAGCCTCCTCGACCGCCTGTCTGTCGTCCTCGGTACGCAGCGGAGGGGACATTCTGTAATCGGCATCGCGGCTAAGCAGCTTTTCATCGGTGAATGTAAAGTAGTGTGGACCTGTTTCACAGGTGACGTTCACGCCGTCTTTTTTTGCGGCTCTGATGATGTTCACCGAGCCTCTTGTAGATACGTGGCATATGTGGATATGCGCTCCGCAGCTCATAGCAAGCGCTATCTCACGCGCGGTGACAGAGTCCTCGCTTGCTCTGTCCATACCCTTGACACCAAGCTTTGCGGATATCTCGCCCTTGTTGATGATGCCGCCGTTTATGATGTTTAGGTCCTCACAATGCGACAGCACGGTAAGTCCGTTTTCCAGCGACTTTTCAAGAGCCTGCCGCATAAGCTCTGCATTTTCCACAGGCCGCCCGTCATCTGACAGCGCGCAGACACCTGCGGCTTTAAGCTCGTCGTAATCGCAG
>Ga0256404_1009687_pt1 | contig 13678 bp, 12 predicted proteins | sample RumenRJG_01DNA_FD_185990 | JGI IMG/M metagenome (GOLD analysis project Ga0256404, IMG submission 185990) | Bovine rumen microbial communities from Lethbridge, Alberta, Canada - RJG_01 | ecosystem: Host-associated > Mammals > Digestive system > Stomach > Rumen | place: Canada: Alberta | collected...
CACATTTTACCAGAAATCGAGCTCTTTTTTATGTTCACTTTTCAGATGAAGGCAATAAAACCGGCAATCAAAGTAACTATGCGGCTTTCAGCCGCTGGCACCGCAACGCGGTGAATAATTCAGGTTGATCAGCTGCGTCAGGGAAAACAGCTTGACGACAAGTATCATGATCACGGACTCTCCGGTAATTTTACGGGATTTAGGGAATGCCATGTCAAGCCGGACTGGCTTCTGGTATATCTGATAGAGGATGATATATTGACATTAACCCTGGTTGACACAGGTTCCCATTCGGATATTTTCAAAAAATAATCTTCGACAGTCATCAGTCGAAGGCCCTTCAGTACCAGGACGAGTATATGAGGAAACTGATTGATGAATTGGTCGCCGCACACCCGTGAATTTATTCATAAGGTCAATGGCAAAAGCGAAGCGTCCATTGACTGATTTTTTTTGGAGCATGATATAACCAACTGATAAAGGTTCAGAAGTTACTATCAATTTGTGTAATCTTTTTATGACAACTATCCTGATAATCAGCGATAGATGTCTGTATATGATTTACGGAGGCGAAACTGTGTTCAGAAAAATGATTCGGATAAAACAGCAGTTAGAGGATGTCGAATGTATCGAGATACTCAAGAGAGAGAAACGTGGAGTTCTTTCAGTTTTGGGTGATGACGACTATCCTTATGGAATGCCCATAAATCACTTTTATTGTGAGGATGATGGAAAACTCTATTTTCACGGAGGGAAAACGGGTCATAAAATAGATGCGATACGTCGGCACGATAAGGCTTCGTTTTGCGTTTACGACGCTGGCTATAAAAAGGCAGGAGAGTGGGCGCTAAACATAAAAAGTGTGATCGTGTTTGGCCGGATCGAAATCGTTGAAGAACGCGAAAAAGTATATGAGATCGCAAGGAAGCTCAGCTATAAGTTTACAGACGACGAAGAGTATATCGAGCACGAGATCAAGCACTCAGGGTCAGGGACACTTATGTTTGCTCTTATTCCGGAGCATATAACGGGAAAAATCGTGAACGAATCATAGCACTATGAATTATATGTTGCTGCAATCCTAATCCAATCAATTACTTTCCGATTGTTCATCCGGAGGCTGTGGATCCGGATCAAACATCTGGAGAAGTTCAGCAGACGCTTTCAGGAATCCGCGCTGTGCACGGTCTGCGTACTTACGGTTTGTATCGCTGTAGTAGCAGCATGCGCAGCGGTCAAGAGAGTCTTCATTCGGGAACTGCTCTTTCACCTTGGCGGTGTGTTTCAGACCCTTGTTATTCCGCTCAATCAGGTTGGTGGTATAGAGACTGCACCTGATCGGCTCCGGAAACTTATAGAACTGAAACAAGCTTGGCTCTGCCTGGTCAAAGACCTTATGAAGCCGCGGATAAGTATCCTTGTATTTCTCCAGAAACGACTCAAGCTCCTTCCGGGCCTTTTCTGCATCGGCAGCCTGATAGATCTTCTTAAGATCTCCGAGGACTGCTTTACGGTCCTTTTGGCGGATGTACCTGGATACCGTACGGCTCAGATGCACCCGGCATTGCTGATGCTCTGCTTCTGGGAAGTGCCGTTTTACGGCGTCCCGCATACCCTGGAGACCATCGGATGCGAAAAGCAGTACCTGTTTCACACTGCGGGTCTTCAGGTTTGCCAGCATTTCCTCGTAGTTTGCGGCCGATTCCGTTGGATGCAGGGCATAGTCAAGTACCTCCCTGTTGCCTTCGGGTGTGATCTCAAGAAGTACGTGAAGTGGCTCCTTTGCGACACTGTCCCAACGGACATTCAGATATGTGGCGTCCATAAAGATAACCACGTACCGCTCGGACAATGGTCTGTTATGGAAGGTCTGCACCTGAGTCTGAACAGCCTCTGTGATGTTGGAACCGGTGGCTGGAGAGTAATGGTGACCGTAGAGCTTTTCAATAAGATCAGCGATCTCCCGGGTCGTAATGCCTTTCCTGTACAGTGTGATGATTGTTGTTTCCAGATCATCCGTACGGCGGGCGTAGTCCGGGATCAGCTGCTGATTGAACTGGCATTTGCGGTCTCTTGGAATCATTAAATCCAGTTTGCCGTATTTGGTATCCAGACTGCGCGTGTAGAAACCGTTCCGACTGTCGCCGGTCCCGTAGCCTTCAACACTATGCTTTTCGTAACCAAGGAATGCGGTGAGTTCGTTCTGGAGCAGGTCATTGATTGCCTTCTCGAGATGCGAACGAAAGAATTATCTTCCAAGTAGGAACTTGTGGACCGAATTTACAAATACTTCGATGAAGTCAATGAAACTCCTGTGGTCTATCACAGGAAGTACAAGATGGACGAGCTCGACCAGTCAGTTGGTATAGTCAATTAGTTTACGCACTATAGGATGGCCGTATGATGTTAGTAAAGTAACGATCCCTTACATGATGGTCGCAGGCACGGGGATTGCAGATGGCTATATGACAGCATGGTTCATGTATTATCTTCAGAATAACAAAGAAGTAGGCATGGCATTCTTCGGAGAGAATGCGGAAATCCTGACAAATCCGAACTGGCAGGATGTACGTGTTAACGGATAAACAGGAAGGTGGAAAGATTTTGAAATTAGAATGTTAGCAGGAGAAAAATGATATGAACAAGATTGCAGTTATTTTAACAAATGTGGATCATTATGGAAATGATGAGGAGAAAACAGGGCTTTGGTTGTCTGAGGCTACAGAATTTGTAAATACAGTTATTCCAAAGGGGATTGATGTTGACTATATCAGTCCGAAAGGTGGAGGTGTACCTTTGGATCCAAGGAGCTTGGGAAAGCTATATGTGAAGAAAGAAGACAAAAGACTTTGGGAATCTAAGGATTTTCAAGAGAGAGCCTTAAAAAATTCCCTCTGTGCAGATACAGTCAATCCATCAGAGTACGTTGGAATTTATTATACAGGAGGGCATGGAGTGTTATGGGATTTCCCAGAAAATAAACAACTTCAGAGATTAGCATGGGAAATTTATAAAAACGGAGGGTATGTCATGTCGGTATGCCATGGCGTTTGCGGGTTATTGAATATAACAGATGACAAAGGAACGCCTTTAATCAAAGGCAGGAAGATCACAGGCTTTACGAAGGAAGAAGAAATATTGAGCGGTAAATACAAGAAGGTTCCGTTTATTACAGAAACCGAAATTAAGAAAAAAGAGGCTGTTTTTTGTAAAAAATTTCCTTTCCGCAGATATGCTATCCATGATAATAGATTTATTACAGGACAAAATCCTATGTCTGGCGGAGAAGTGGCAAAGGTGTTCTTAGATGTTCTGGAGAATCGTGGATTTTGAAACAAATTTTTGAAGGTGATATGCAAAAGTAAAATATAAATTGACAAAGTTAAGATAAACATCCAAATTTTTGGCCATTTCACGTATGTACAGATGTAGCAATAGGCATTGCCGTAATGTCGAAAAAGAAGTAGCAAATCCCAGTTTTTCTGACAAGCCAGAAGCAGTTACCGCGTTATTTCTTGATATGTTCCCGCACACGGTCGGGACCTTTGATATGTTCGCGCAAACTGTCAGCGGTCATTGTGCATTATAGATACTGCTTCAAGTCACATCGAGACGGTATGCCTCTTGAGCAACATCCAAAAGAAGAGAGAATCCTATGTGACCCTGGATGTGGAGATGAAGGATTATCACCGGATCGTGGGCGACAGGAAGACTTCGGACAAGCTCGCCAGTGGGTAAGCTTCTGGAAACTTCTACTGCCGATTGGTTAAGCGATGAGGTAATTACCCGAACTGGTCATAGTGACTTGATACGAGCGATCATTGAAAGCGGCGAGAGTGCGACGCAAATTGGTTCAATAATCAAAAACATCATCAGTCGTAATGCAAAAGTCGTAATGCAAAACCTTTGATGATGCCGTATTATGATACTATAAATTTGTTAGGGAGCTTTTCTTAGGACGTTACCAATATCGGTAAAACAACAGGCGAATGTTGTTGCGGTGATATGAAAATTGATGAGGAAGGCGTCGGACATCAGATTTTAATGCAGACAGGGAGGCAACAGTATGGCATATTCATCAGGCGGAGGATCATCAAACGACAGTTCTTGGGAAGGTTCGGAATATACCCGGAATCAATACTACGTGCCGGACGGGAGCAGCGTCAAGCCCCTCAGCAGAGGTAGGGCTATTATCTGCTTCTGCCTGTTGATGAGCATGATATGTGGAGCGCCCATGATGCTTTATCAGGATCCGAAACCGGTGGCGATGGATTACAGCGACACTGCAATATCAGTTGATGATCAGGAAGATCTGTTAACGGATAATGAGGAAAATCAGCTGCAGAATGCCCTGCATGAGTTCCAGAGAATAACAGGCGTTACGCCGTCGATACTCCTGATGTCGGAGAAGGTATACGCAGAGACCGGCAATACTTCGCTTGAAGAGTATGCAGAAATCTTATATGATCAGAAGTTTGATGATGAGAAGCACTGGCTGATTGTCTATGAGCAGTCCAGCACCGGCAGACGCGAAGAGTGGGAATATGAGGGGATGCAAGGAGACGACACTGGCAGTGCCCTCACCAGTAATGTGACCTCCTCCTTCAACAACAGACTTACCTATCTGCTGAATTCCGACGATTATACAACAGGTCGGGCCTTTACAGATGCGTTCGGTGATCTTAACCAGGAGCTGGTGGATGAAATGTCACCCGATCGCAGGGACGGTATCCTGCTGTATTTTTTATCTTTTCCCGTAGGCCTAGCCGTCATTATCGTCATAGTCCGGTGGATTAGATCCAGAAGGAAGTGACTGCAATCGGGAATGAGGTTATTGCGTTGATTTTAAAGAACAACAGAGTCAGTGCAAAGAAAATGTCGGAACAGCTGGGTGTAACTTCACGTACATTGAGCGCATTGTTACAAAATTAAAGAGTCAGGGAATCTTAGAACGGATAGGAAAAAATTATACCCACGGGAAATGACGTCGAGTGCGTGGCCCTTCTGGTTCGGCAGTTTGAAATAGCAAAGACTTTCGTGAATGTGAGCCTGGACATGGACGAGTACAGGAAGATAGAGAACAAAGACAGGAATTGAAAAATCGACAAAGGAAGATCCCGGCCGGAAATGTGTCAGCCGGGATTCATTTTTCTTGTCATATGACAGGATAAATGATAAGATAAATGATAAGATAAAAACAAAACACTGAGTTCCATGAGAGCGTAGGGGGATCGATATGTTTGAAACGGAAGAACTTGAACTGAAGAAATCCCTTGCCCAGCTAAGGGAGGGAATCATTTCCCTCTCTGCTATGCTGAATAAAGGACATAAGGGGACCGTGATTTTTGGAATAAATGATTCAGGCAAAATATGCGGGCTTACGGTTGGTCATAAAACGAAAGCGGACATCACACATGAGATACAGAATAATCTGAAGCCGCTTCCGATCAGCGTGTCGATTGATGAATATGAGAAGGAAGGCAGGCAGCTGATCAAGGTATGCGCCAGCGGGGATGATACACCTTACTCAGCGTATGGCCGCTATTATATCCGCATTGAGGATGCAGATATCCCGATGGATTCCTCACAGCTGCAGACTTTTTTTGAGGAGAAGGACGGCAGCTATGTGCAATGGGAAGAGGCAGGGACCTTATACGGAGTCGATGATATTGATGAAGATCTGCTGCTTCAGTGTGTCAGAACGGCAAATGAGAAAGGCAGAATGAATTATGTTTACAGGAATGCGGAAGAGGCGCTTAACAAATTTGGTCTGCTTACGGAAGATCATCATCTGAACCACGCCGGCTGGTATCTCTTCGGAAAAGGGAAGCCGGTTACGATCAAAGAAGGAACTTTTCCAACAGACTCCAGGACCGATTTTGGTGAAATAAGGGAATTCAGCGGGAATATATTCGAATGTATCCGCGAAGCGATTTCGTACATTCAGAACCATATTACATATAAGGCACAGATCGTTGGCGCACTGCGGGAAGAGATTCCGGAAATACCGGTAAGAGCCATAAGAGAGATCGTTGTAAATTCATTCGCGCATTGCTCATACGCCAGAAGCGGAGACTTCAATCAGTATGTGGTATACAGATCGTCTGTCAGTATCTACAATCCGGGAACGATCATAAGAGGAATCGACCCGCTGCGATTTGCGTCAGGGCAGGTCGGAAGCAAGATCCGCAACGTTCTGATCGCGTCAGTCCTGTATAAGTACGGCTATATTGATGCATTTGGCACAGGCTTTGACAGAACTTTTTCTTTGTGTGCGGAAAGCGGCGTCGAGTACAGATACAGGCAGGACGAGTTCGGATTCACATTTATCTTCAGCAGAAATCCTGAATTTCTGAACGATAAGATAAATGATAGGATAAATGATAAGAAAGAGGTCAGGGCACCATCATTAGATGAGAAGATCCTGCAGCTCATGAAAGAGAATAAATATGTTACTGTTCCTGAACTATCCAGGATTACCGGGAAGTCAACGGCAACCGTATATCGGCATATCACCGCATTGTCGGATGCCGGAAAGGTGAAACGGATCGGTTCAAGGAAAAGCGGGTACTGGAAGATATAATTACCAGGCCATGCCGTAATCTGTCCGGTGGCAGGGGGAGAGGGAAGTGCTTCTTGAGATCAGAAACGCGTCGGCGTCCCGGGGCGGGATGCCGGTGCTGAAGAATTTTTCATTCTATGTGAAGGGGACAGAGAAGATCGGGGTCGTCGGGCGAAATGGAGCCGGCAAGACGACGCTTCTGTCGGTGATCGGGGGAGAATGCCGGCTGGATGAGATCGACGGGCATCCGGAGGCGGCGGTCCGCTTTTCGCGGGCGGTCACGACGGCCATGTACAGTCAGGTGCCGGATGAGGAGGACCTGGGGAAGACGCCGGACATGTTCGTGAGGGAGGCGGCCGCTCTCCGGAAGATCCCGGAGGAGTCGCCGCTTTTTTCGGAATTCGTCCGGGACTTCTTCCGCAGCTTCACAAGGCTGGGCTTCTCAGCCCAGGACCGGGGGAAGGTGCTGCGGGATTTCTCCGGAGGGGAGCAGGCCAGGATCCTGCTTCTGCGCCTCTTTCTTGTGCAGCCGGACATCCTTCTTCTCGATGAGCCGACCAATCACCTGGACATGGAGACATCGGAGTGGCTGGAGGAGGCCGTGAGGACCTACCCGAAGGCAGTCGTCTGCGTGTCCCACGACCGCTACTTTCTGGACCAGACCGCGGAGGTCATCTGGGAGGTGTCAGGCGGCCGGCTGACCCGCTATCCCGGCAACTACACCCAGTACAAGGCGGATAAGGCGAAGGCGGTGGAGAAGCAGGCCCGCCAGTACCGGGACCAGCAGGAAGAAATAAAGAGGCTGAACGACCTGATCCTGAAATTCAGGGGAAAGCCCAGAAAAGCGGCATTTGCCAGAACAAGGGCAAGTCTTCTGCGGAAGATGGACCTGATCGGGAAGCCGGACATGGACGACGCCCGGATCCATACGGAGGAGATCGTGCCGGCGCATCCGGGCAGCAAGGCGGTCCTGGACTGCGACAGACTGGCGGTCGGCTATGAGAAAGGAAAACCCCTGCGCACCATTTCTTTCCGGCTGAGGAGGGGGCAGAAGATCGGCATCTTCGGGGCAAATGGGACCGGCAAGAGTACATTTTTAAAGACGCTGGCAGGAGAGCTTCCGGCCCTGTCTGGCAAGCTGTCGGTCAGCGAAAGCGCGGACATCGCCTATTTTGACCAGATGAGCGCGGAGCTGGCAGCGGAAGACTGCGTCTTCGATTATTTTCACGACCTCTTCCCGGCTCTTACCGGGAAAGAGGTCAGGCAGACCCTGGCCGGCTACCTCTTTCACGAGCAGGACATGGGCAAGAAGGTATCCTCCCTGTCCGGCGGGGAGAAGGCCAGGCTGGTGCTGGCGGTCCTGCTTCAGAGAAGGCCCAACGTCCTTCTTCTGGACGAGCCGACCAACAATATGGACATCCCGGCCCGGGAGACGCTGGAGTCGGTCTTCCGCATGTACAGGGGGACCCTGGTCTTCATCTCCCACGACCGGTATTTTCTGAGCCATGTGGCGGAGGCGCTGCTGTATTTTCCACAGGATTCGGACAAGGTCCTCTACTGCCCGTTCGGCTATGAGCATTTCCGGGAGAGGGGCGGGAGGACAGATCCGGCGGAGACTTCCGCCCTGCGCAGCGCCGAGGAGCAGCGCATGATCGAGGACCTGAGAGCGGTCCCGAAGGGGGTCAGCACCAGGCCCAGGGAGCTGTCCACGGCCTCCCTGCAGCAGGACTGGGAATTCTCTTTGAACCGGGAAAGCCGGGAGAAGGCGGAGGAAGCATTTGCCCGCGCCAGCCAGGCCTACGAGCAGGTCCCCGGGTCGGAAGAAGAGTACCAGGAACGCGACGAGGACAGGCTGAGGGCGGACCTCGAGACGGCCCGGGAAGACTGGACAGAGGAACTGATCAGCTGGTACCAGATCTGGGAGGAGATGGATGTTTCCGGAATACAGATCTGAGATGGAGAACTACGGATTTTTATGCTTGCCAGAAAAGAGATGAAAGGAATGCCAGTTTGGTTTACAATAGATTAAGAAACTGTCCATCGCGTTGTCCTGTCCCGCATCAATTAGAGGGGACGAGAGGAGATTCCTATATGCTGTTTCTGGTATTCGGAGCAACACTGGACCTGGGGTATCAGACCAGAAAATATTTTGCTTCCAGGGGTTTTACGGTTCTGAAGAAGTACAATTACGTGGAGGAAGGCGCGGGAGTCTCTATAGACCAGTACCGGCATCCGGAAGGAATCTTCGCCGATTGGTACAACGATAAAGTGTATGTCTCAGAGGAGGAGTACGGAAAGTGTGACTTCCGCTATGAGCTTCATGGAATCCATGTGGGTTTCAATCAGGATGAGATCCTGGACGCAGTTCATGGAGTCAAGGACTGTATCTTGACTCTGGGGGGAGCTTCTCTTGATTTTATCAAGAATATCAAGAAAGCCTATGGCGGTTTTGTGACTGTTCTCTATACTTATGTGTCGGATGAGGAAGTCGCCCGCTCTATGAAGCGGCAGGAGGTGGATCCGGGAGAGATCGTGCAGCGTGTGAAGAATGCGCAGAAATTCTGCCAGGTCTATCTGGATGAGATGGATATCTTCGACGGAATCATTATGTATACGGGAGAGAATACGATCTATAACCTTGCAAATGTGTACCGCCAGTATGATGAATATATCCAGAGGTCTGAGAAGGTCGAACAGCAGCTGATCAATCAGAAGTTTGTTGATATTCCTTACTGTGGGTCGGAGCCTTTCATCTTCATCAGTTATTCCAGGAAAGATAAAGATAGGATTCTTCCGGTCCTGCGCAGCCTTCAGCGGAATGGTTACCGGATCTGGTATGACGATGGAGTGCGGGGCGGACAGAACTGGAGGCAGGCGATCTACTCAAAGATTCAGGAATGCACGGAGTTTCTGCTTTTCTGTTCTATCTCGTCCATGACTTCGAAGTACGTCAGCGAGGAGATGGATGCGGCGGAGATCGCTGACAAGCATATGGTTCCTGTCCGCCTGGACAATGAGGATTATCCATTCGAAAAGAAGGTGCGTCTGCATCATCTGGATTTCCTTGAGTACGACAGCGACCTGGAGAGAAAACTGGAGAGCGCTCTGGCGGAAGGATGCAGAATCTCCTGATATCAGGATATGAATGAGTATATATGGAACTGATCAGATATCAGCGCAATGTCGAAAGTGGAACAGCATTAAAGAAAGTTTAATAACAATAGTAAATCCGCCAAAACCGAATTCAAAACGGCCCTGAGATAAACCCGGGAGCCTACGAGGATGAACTTGCCGCCCGTCTGCGCTGGCACATGGCAATGCTGGGCAGCGAGGATTTCGCATCCGGCATGATTCTGTTCTGCGGGAGCACGACATCGATGCCGCACGGACAGCCCTCCCATAAAGCGATCGCGGAGGGCGATTTCGTGACGATTGATTACGGAGCCATGGTAAACGGCTGCAATTCGGACATGACCCGGACCTTTGGCGTGGGTCATGCCAGCGAGAAGATGAAAGAGGTCTACCAGATTGTTCTCGAGCCTCCGCTGAAAATGAACCTCCTGGCCCGTGTCGGTTCCAGGAGGGATGGATACTGGGAGACAGAACATCCTTCTTCTCGATGAGCGGCAAACCACCTGGATGAAGGGGCTGGTCAGGTGGCATCAGATCTGGGAGCGGGCGCATTTTTCCCCTGCTCCTCCTGATTGGTCCGCAGAATGGCCTGCACGCCGGTAAACGCGATTCCGGACACCTGGTCGGCCATCTCTTCCAGGCTGCAGTCGATGCGGTGAAGGAGCCAGTCCTTGAGCACGGCGCCGGCTCCGCCGACGAAATAGCTGACCTGGATGCGCAGGCTGCTTTCGGGCAGCCTGGAGTGGCGCGCGTAGATTTCCGTAAGCGTTTTGACTGTCGTCTCCTGGGCCGTGTCCCAGAAAAAGTCCAGGTCCGGGCTCTCCGCCAGCACCTTCAGAAAATCTATGTTGGTCAGGATCAGGGCAGTTGCTTCCTTCGAGAAGATCTTCCGGTCAAAATGAAGGGTGAAGAAGCTCCTCACGGCAAGCTGCTGGAGGATGGCCTTTGTCTTCTGCTCCGAATACTCCCGGATCACGTCCTGGATGGACCCGTAATGAAGATAGAAGGTCTTGCGGTCGATGTCCGCCTCCCGCGTGATCTCGGATACCGAGATCTTCTCACTTCTTTTCTCCATCAGAAGGCTCAGGTAGGCCTTCTGGATGGCTTTTCTTGTCTTCTGCACCCGCCTGTCCACTGCGCATCTCCTCCCCAATTTCCCCTGATCTGTGGAATAACGGAACAATTCGCAAGATCTGGTCATTGCTCCTGGCCGGGCATCGTGGCATAGTCCAGCTGAGAGAATTATACTGCACCTGCGGAGAATTGCACACCTGTGGCACCGGGCAGGCCCGGTTTCCTTCGGTCGGCGGCCTGCCCGCGCGCTCCTTAGCTGAAATGCGTCGCGCCGCGGGCAGGACCCGCCTCCCTCGGGATGTGGCTGAGCCGGCCTGCGGGCTGCCTGGCTTTCACCCGGTCGGGGGCCTGCCGTGTGCTCCTTAGCTCAGATGCGTCGCACTGCGGGCAGGACCCGCCTCCCTCCGGAGTGCTGCTCCGCCTGGCGGGCGGTCGGCGCGGAGGGTGCGAATGAATTCGCCGAGCGTCGTCCTGGATCTTCCCGATGGAGGGCTGCCTTGCAGGCGGAGGCGAATCCTGAGCGAAGCGAATAAGAGCCGACGCCTGCGGTCTTCGCAGGCCGACTGAGGGTTAGATCCATAGACGCAAGGCGTAATGAGCACCTCCGTGCCCGGCCGCCCGGTCTGAAGTGCTGCTCCGCCCGGTCGGCGGCCTGCCCGCGCGCTCCGCAGAATAACTCAGGAGGATTATCACTATGTCTACGCAGCTCATCCCCGTACTTCTCGCCGCCGCGCCTCTGATCTGTGCGCTGGTGCTGATGACGGTCTTCAGTTTCTCATCGTCCGGGGCTTTGTCCATCTCGCTGGGGCTGACTGTCCTGGCGGCGGCTGCCTACTGGAGGATGGACCTGCCCCATATGGCCTCGGGGGTGGTCCTGGGGACTCTGAAATCGGTCGACCTTCTTCTGATCATCGGGGGCGCCATCCTCCTGCTCAACACCCTGAAGGTGACCGGCCTTCTTGACGTGATCGCGGACGGCTTCTGCCTGGTGTCCCCGGACGCCCGGGTCCAGGCCCTGATCATCGGCTACCTGTTCGGGGCTTTCATTGAGGGGGCTGCCGGCTACGGGACGCCGGCCGCCATCGTCGCCCCGCTCATGGTCGGCCTGGGCTTCCCGCCGGTCGCCGCCTGCAGCGCAGCCCTCATCGCAAACAGCGTACCGGTTCCATTTGCCGCGGCGGGAACACCCCTCAAGAGCAACATCGTCAACCTGTCCGCCCGTCTTTCGGCGGCAAATGTCAGCGCGGGGTCTTTCACATCCGCTGTCACCGCCAGGACCGTCCTCTACCTCTCGCTGAACGCCCTCGTCGTCCCGGTCCTGATCGTCACCGTCCTCGTCCTGTTCTATGAGAAAAATGAACGTCTCCGCCGTATCGTGGAGATGGTCCCTTACTGCCTGTTTGCCGGGGGATGCTTTCTCCTTCCCTACCTCCTGATCGGCCTGCTTACGGGGCCGGAATTCACCTCCATCCTCAGCTCGGCCATCGCTCTGGTCCTGGTTGTGCTCGCGACAAGGAAGGGCTTTCTCGTGCCCGGGTACGTGTGGCGGATTCAGGGGGCAGGGGAGAAAGAACCTGCCGCTGATCCGGGCAAAGGGACGTCCATGCCTGCGCATTCCGGAACAGGCTCTGCGTCTTCCGGCGTCTGCCCTGGGGCTGCGGGCGGTCAGGCATGTGCAGATTCCAGCCGCAGCGCTTCCCGGTCTGCGGGCGGTCAGGCATGCGCAGATTCCAGCCGCAGCGCTTCCCGGTCTGCGGGCGGTCAGGCATGTGCAGATTCCAGCCGCGGCATCTCCCGGTCTGCGGGCGGTCAGGCATGCGCAGATTCCAGCCGCAGCCTCCTTCTGGCCTGGCTTCCCTACCTGGCCATCGCCCTGACCCTCCTGGTCACCCGCATCTCCGGCTTCGGCATCCGTCAGATCCTGTCGTCGCTGACCCTGGGGAAGCAGGCCATCCTCGGCGTGGAGGGCATGGACTACTCCATCGCCCCGCTCTTCAACCCCGGCATCCTTCCCTTCATCCCGACCGCTCTCTGCGTCATGGTCCTGAACCGGAAGAAACTCTCCGGCCGTCAGGCGGCAGGTGTTTTTGCCCAGACAGGCAGGCAGCTCCTCAAGATTGCCGTCCCCCTGATCTGCGGCATGGCCATGGTCCAGATCATGACCCACTCCTCGGAAAATGCATCTGGTCTTGACGGCATGCTGTCGGTCATCTCCACATTCTGCGTCGGAGCCATCGGGAAGAACTTCCCGGTCATCTGCCCCCTGCTCGGCATCTTCGGGGCCTTCGTGTCCGGCTCCTGCACCGTGTCCGGTATTCTGTTCGGGCCGCTCGAGTTCGAGACCGCCCTCCAGCTCGGCATCAGCACGGCTTCGATCCTGGGCCTTCAGATGGCCGGCGGCGCCCTCGGCAATATGATCTGCATCCACAACGTCCTGGCCGTCTCATCGACCGCAGGCGCGGCCGGCCACGAAGGACAGATCATCCGCATGAACCTGGTGCCCTGCCTGATCAGCGCGGTCTTCACTCTGCTCGCCTACGCCCTCTTCGGGTGAGAAAATGATTTCCCTCTCTGCAGGGGTCTTTCCCTTCACGCTGACCGCCTGCGCCCGGTCTGGCTGAGAAAATGAGTTTCCTCTCTGCAGAGGGGCTTTCCTTCACGCCGACGGCCTGCGCCCGGTACGGCCGAGGGCGGCCCCCTTCCTTTCTGCTATAAAATCCTTCTACTCGGAAATTTCCGAAAATAATTTCCTGTCAACATGCACAAATAAATGAAATTAAAAATGTGCAGAATCACATATTGCCGAAATCTAAGGTTACGTCTGTATAATGGTGTAAATTGAAAAATTAAAAAGAGCCAAGTGCTCATCTCTTAGGTATAATGAAAATCGACCAAAATCAACATAATACC
>Ga0256404_1009688_pt1 | contig 13676 bp, 1 predicted proteins | sample RumenRJG_01DNA_FD_185990 | JGI IMG/M metagenome (GOLD analysis project Ga0256404, IMG submission 185990) | Bovine rumen microbial communities from Lethbridge, Alberta, Canada - RJG_01 | ecosystem: Host-associated > Mammals > Digestive system > Stomach > Rumen | place: Canada: Alberta | collected...
ATGAAGGAGGTCCTGAGCGCCTTTGTCGCTGACGGCTTCGCGAAGGAGCTCTGCGGGAGAGGCGGGGCCGGCTGCGCTTATCAGTCTTTCGCGGACAGCCTCAAAAGCTCATTTGCCGGGAAGCGCCATTTCAGGAATGGGTTCGCGGATTACGCCGCTGACTCCGTCGCCTTTGCCCTGTCTCTTATTTCCACAGTTGACGAGCCCACGGAGCACGGCTTTGATTCCTCAGTCAGCCAGGATGGCCAGATGGCCATCGAGGATGAGATCGCGGAGCTCGTGAGCCTCTCGGATAAATACTATTACGGCCGCGGCGTCAGGCAGAACTACACCGAGGCCATCAGGTACTGCCGGAAGGCCGCCGGGCTCGGGCATGTTCCCTCGCAGTACCGCCTCGGCTCCATGTATGAGTCCGGGCTCGGCACCGGGAACGATTACGCAGAGGCCAGAACATGGTATCTGAAGGCCGCCGAGCAGGGGAGCGCCGATGCAGAGTCCGCCCTGGGGCGCATGTACCGGGACGGCGAGGGCACCGGGCAGGACTATGCTGAGGCGCTCAGGTGGCTCAGCAAAGCCGCAGAGCAGGGCAGCGCCATCGCGGAGTTCACACTGGGCAATATGTACCAGAGCGGCCAGGGCGTGGAGGCGTCTGATGAAGAGGCGCTCAAATGGTACCGGAGGGCCGCGGAGAAGGACGATAGGCATGCGCAGTGCTCGCTTGGCCTCATGTACCTCAAAGGGCAGGGCACAGCCGCTGACGAGGACGAGGGTGTCAGATGGCTGCAGAAAGCCGCCGGGCAGGATGATGATCAGGCGATCTATACGCTGGGCTGCCTGCACCTTGACCGCATGCTCCGTGGCGGGCCGGGCAGTGAGGAGGACTGCGCCGAGAGCATAAGGCTCCTCAGAAGGGCTGTGGATCTCGGGAACGGTGAGGCAGCGCTCGTGCTGGGGAATATCTTTTATGAGGGCAAGGCGGTTCCCCAGGACCACAAAGAAGCGCTCAGGCTCTTCCGGAAGGCCGCGGAGCAGGGCTCTGCCCAGGCGGAGCTTATGATCGGCCTGATTTACGCGGAGGGCAAAGCCGTCGCGCAGGACTTTTCGGAGGTCCACAGGTGGATAAAGAGGTCCGTCGGGCACGGAAACTCCGAGGCGAAGGACATTCTTGAGTGGATTGAGAAGCGCTGATCCGGAGGAAGTTCCCTTCCCATCCTATGGCGCCATCCGCTCTGGATCATCCCCGTTCACCGGCGCCATCCTTCAGACACACGCAGAATGCGCCCGGAAACTGAGCAGAATCTGGCCGTTTTTCCCGGGAGAGGGCGATTTCACTTAAAATATCCAAAATTTACCCGGACGAGGCGCAGAAGATGAGCGATGCTGAATATTTGGACCTGCTTCCCAACTGGTGGAGCAGTGAGTGGGCGAAGGGACTGCTCCAGAAGTTCAGCACGGAGGAGCTCAATCAGGGCCGCCGGCTCCTCACTGACCGCTTTTATTACGTTGTAAACGCCGCCGGAAAGGGCCCGGTGTACTGCTATGGTCACTGGATGACCGCGAAGCTCCGCTCTGTCCGCTATCTGCCTGTGGATAAGGTAATAGTCCGCAGGATCATCCTTGGAGATAAGGACGGCTGTGATGATCTGCGCCGGGGCGTCATGAATCAGGGGCTGTGGAAAAAGCTCAGCCTCAGAAAGCCTGCTCCCGCTCTCACCCTGAATGACTCCATCTCGCCGTCAGGCTCCTACTTGAAGCCGGACCGGGCCGTTCAGGAGGCAGCGGCGCTTCTCTACGCGGCCTGGATGGTAAGCTGCGATCCGGCGCTCATATTCGCCTGGCGCGGGCTCTCCCTCTATGACGATCTCTCGATCCCCCGCTTCCCGATAAAGCCTCTCCCGACAGGTGAGGTGCCGGTTGCGGACCTGAGGCTTCCAGGCCCCGAAAGGCCTGTTCCTGCTCCCGCAAAGAGCGGGCCGGCCTCCGGCAATCCTGATCCTGCCTCCGGCAGTACCGGAACCGCCTCCGCAGGTCCTCTGCCTGCCTCCGGGAAAAACGCAGCAGCATCCTCAGACGTCGCGCCTGCCGCGCCAAAGCCTCTGCCATCTGATGCGGAGAAAAGCAGGGCAGAGAAGGAGAGGTCTGAGGTCATAGGCCGCTGGGCCGCAGAGCCCAGGGTGAAGGGCTGGCTCTCCGACATCCTGCCGCCTGACGCGGATCTGAGGTCCGCCGAGAAGATTGCCCCAAGGCTGCACGGATTTCTCGCGGAGAGGGTTTACGGCGGCGTGAAGCTCACGGCGACGGCAGAGCTGCCCGGACATGTGAAAAAGGGCGTGATGCTCTTCTTTGCCTCGCAGAGCTACGGGACGTCAAGGCTCAGATCGTATTTCAGGAACCATGAGGAGGACTGCCTCGCGCTCGATCGCGGCTCCTTCAGCAGGGAGCTCTCGGATACCACTGAAAGGATCTTCCCGGGCTTCTCGGACGGGAGCAGGGACCGGCTTAAGGAAAGCGCGGATCCGGCCTCGGTGGCGCTTCTCCTCCGGGCCGCACAGGCGATGTCAAAGTACCCGAGGCTCATGTTCCTCTTCCGCGGAGTGAACATCCCGGCCGTCGCCGAGGAGATCCGCGGGGCCCGGGAGGAGCGGCAGGGCACGGGTTACGGCGGTGCCAGAAGGCGCCGGAGCGGGCTCGATCTCTTTGACGACACGCCGTACCCCCAGAAGTCCCGAGAGGGCAGGGGCTCTGGGGCGTTCATCCCCCTGAGCGCCGATCTCAAGGCGCCTTCGGGGGACGGCGCGGCAGCTCCTGATGAGACTGGCAGCGCCCCGTGGGCAGAGGGCTGGCTTAAAAAGACCGGCCGGCTCAGTGATGACGGCGTCACAGGGGATGCGAGGGCCATTCTCCGCGAGGGAAGGGCCTCGGACTTCAGCTATGATCCGAAGAAGGGCCGCGTCATCTGCGACATCACCGACGAGTTCGGCGACACCTGCCGGGTCTCGCTCTCATTTGCCAGCTACACGCTGAAGGAGCAGAGCATCATTACGGCGCTCCTCTGCCTTAACCCGAAGCTCCTCGGAGAGCTCCGCAGCGGGATCATAAGCTCAGAGCTCAGGAAGCTCTTCGCGAAGTACAGCCTCTCGCTCCTTCCTGACGGGAGCGAGGGTGTCTCCGTGAGCCGCGGCGGCAGAGAGCAGACCTGCATACTCGCCATGCTCATCAGGGCAACGCAGCTCCTTACGGAGAACCCAGCGCTCCTCATCAGCTGGCGCGGCGTGGACATCAGTGATGACAGCCTCTTCGAGCAGAGAAACCAGAAGGCTGACCCGCTCCTTGAGATCTGCGCGCCGGGCGTCCTCCCCAATGGGTTCATCAGGCTCTTTGCCGGGAACATCGCTGACGCGCCGCTCGCTGAGGCGCTGAAGCTCCTCTCCGGAAAGACCATCGGCGCTCCGAAGGCTGACGGGAAGGGGAGCGTCAGCGTAAGCGTCGGGCGCCTTAAAGGCAAAAAGACCGCGGTCCTCACCCTTTTGCCCTTCACCTGCAGTGAGGCGGGAGACCTTGCCCGGAGCCTTGACCGCAATTACTCCCTCCTAAAAAAGCTCGCGGAAGGGAGCTATCCCGCTGAGCTTGACACCCTCCTCACCGGGATCGGGGCGGAGCTCAGAGGCGGCACGCTGACGCTAGACGGACAGGACGTTACGTCTGAAATCCCTTCTGATCCGAAGCTCCTTGCCGTCATCATCAGCCTCGCGAGGCTTATAGGGCAGAAGCCGGGTCTCCTCTTTGCCTGGCGCGGCCTGCCGCTTCTACGTGTGCCGCTTGGGGAAATCCTCGCGGAGGCCGCGGGGCGGCCCGGAGACGCGCCGTTCTCCATTGACGCGCCTTCGCGGACTGACGCCTATCTCGAGAAGTCCTTCACCTCACGCGCAGGCGAGACTTCGGACGGCACGCCCTGGTGGGCCGAGGCCTTCCTTGAGAGCGCCGAGCAGAGGGGCTACTGCAGCGGGCGCGTGGACTATGACGAAGGCGAGGACGGGGATGAGGAAAAGATGCACTTCCTCCCCAACATGTGCCTCTTCTACTGCGACGTGCATTACGGCGTCGGCACGAAGCGGCTCTTTCTCAACCTCTACGAGCTCACCGATCACGGGAAGAAAGTGATCCTGGACTTCTTCAGGGAGCGCCCCGGCCTCATCAAGGCGCTGGGCATGGGCTACCTTGACCGGAGCTACCGGGAGTTCGCGGCGGCGAGGAACATCCCCCTCCTTGAGGTGAGCTGGGATGAGTACCTGGTTGGGAGCGATGACGGCTACTGCAGCAGGGATGAGCGCCTGCTCTTTGTCCGCTTGATGGTGCGCCTTCTCCGGAAGGATCCGTCGTTCATCTTCCTCAGCCGCGGGCTCGACATAAAGAAAGAGCTGGGGCTCAGCTCAGTGCCGGTCCTTCAGGAGCCCGATGAGGAGCAGCTCCGGGAGTTCGCGGCGGCTGACCAGGCGCTCAGGCGCGGGAAGGGCGCTCCGGCAGATGGAGCAGCTGAGAGCTTCCTGTCCGTCGCCTTTGCCCGCCGCTTCATCGTCAGCCTCGCGGATGACGCCATCATCGGCTATCAGCGCGACGCGAAGGCCTCGCGCATCGGAGAGGCGGAGTTCGACAGCGGTGAGCACAATATGGAGATCAGGGTAAGGCACGGCACCACCTCCTACGATACCGCCTCGCTCTACCTTGCGCCGCTCACGGATGAGGAGCAGCAGACTGTGCTTAAGGAGCTCCGGGAGGATCCGCACGCGCTCTCAATGCTCCAGGTCGGAAAGCTCGACGAGGCGTTTGTCAGGAGGCTGCAGGGCCTTGGGGTTCCCCTCATGTGCGGCGACAGCAATCAGGACCGCCTGTGGTGCTCCTGCGACAATTCTGCGAACCGGGTGTGCCGCCATGAGATCGCGCTCCTTAGGCGCACAGCGCGGCGCCTCATGAGCGATCCGCTGCTCCTCTTCACGATGCGCGGCTTTGATCTGAGCTCTGAGCTTAAGGAGCTTGGTGCCGGGAAGGGAGCGAGCGGCTCCTGGATGGCGCCCGCGGCTCTCTTAAGACTCCATCCCGAGCTTGATCAGAAGGACGGGGAGATGACAGCGGAGGACGCGCTCTACCACCTGAACCGCGCGAGCTACGCGAAGGTCCCCGCGGGGCTCTTCCGCTCGGCCTCAAGGCTCCTTTCGGAGTCCCCGGCGGGCTATGGCGGCAGTGACTGCCGCGGAGCGCTCCTGAAGGCCCTCGATTCGGCGCGCGAGTGCGCGAGGAACATGGTCAGGTCCGACACGGAGATTCTGAGCCTCCCGGATTTCAGGAAGGGGAGCGCGGAGATTTCCGCGGACGGGCGCATCCAGGACAGCGGCAACCCGCCGGCCTCCGCCCGGTTCACCGCGAGGCGGGATGACGCGGATCCGCTCTCCGGGGGATTCGTCGCGCGCGAGCTCCATACTGACTGGTCAGGTCTCCAGAACATGAAGGCGGAGAAGGCCTTCGCGGAGTACGAGGGGCAGGCATTCGTGCCGACGTTTGAAGGCTACCGCTTTGAGGAGATGCACAGCCTCCCCTCGGGCGTCTTCAACGGAAAGGTCAGCGCTGAGCTCCTTGACCGGGCCGGCACCGCGGCGCAGGCCATGTACGCGCTCTGCTCCCTCGCGAGGAAGCTCGTGCTCTCTGACGCCATAATGCCCTGTCCGCTCCGCGCTGAGGACGGGACGCTCTCCGTCATCTGGATCCCCTGCCTGCTCTCCCATGAGGTGCTGACGCTTACCGCCCGGGCCGGCATGCTCGCGAGAAGGCTTCTCCTCGGGAGCGTCCTGCTGCCCGATGAGGCGCTCGGCATAAAGGCAGAGGAGATGAGCGACGCGGGCTTCGGCGCGCTCGCGCTCGGGATGTTCATCAGCGACCTCGTGAGGAAGGGCTTCCTCCTCTTCATGGGCCATGTCCAGGCCTCCTGGAGCCGCGCAGAGAGGGAGACTCCGGAGCTCCTCCTTCTGACTCTGAGCTACTGGAAGTACAGCGGCATAGGCAGCATCGCCTCTGAGCGCGTGGAGAGCTCGCTCGGGCAGTGGCTCGCGCCGCTCTTCATCGGGCTCACCGGCATGCGCCCGGTCCTGATACTCGGCACCTCAATAGGGCCCGATCTCAGCATCCCCGACGCCGAGGAGAGGCTCCGGAGCGGCGGCGAGCAGGCCATCGCTGACGCGGAGAAGGCGGAGGATGAGAAGTCCAAGGAACAGGATGAAGCCCAGGAGGACGCCTCTCTCGGGGATGACGTCTCCGCTGAGATCACCATGGGCTTCATCGACCGCTCTGACGGGCGCTACGTAAGCTTCGCGGATGTCCCGGTGCTTGACGCCGGGAAGCGCGGCGAGTGCCGTGCCGCCGCGGCGCGCATCGCCTCGCTCCTCCCTGAGGCCTCGGACATTGTCTCCGGGAAGTCTGACCGCGCGGTGCTCTCCCTTGACGCGCTGCAGAAGGCGCTCTTCGAGATCCTCCCCGCGCTGAAGCTGAGCGGCGCGCTTGTCGTGCTCCCCAGGTCTCTCAGGCAGATCCTGCGCCCCGCGGCCGTCGCCGACATGGGCCTGCAGAAGGGCTACCGGGAAGGCAGCGGCCTCATGAGCCTCGCCTCGCTCCTCTCGTTCAACTGGAGGGCGACGCTGGGCGGCCGGCAGATCACGGATGAGGAGTTCGCGGAGCTGCAGAGGCACGCCGGGCACCTGGTGCGCTTCGGGAACGACTTCGTCTACGCGAGCGCCTCCGAGATTGACGCCATCCTGAAGCGCCTCAGCGGCAAAACGCAGCGGCCATCCAGGCTCAGGCTTCTCGAGGCCGCGCTCTCCGGGACCTATGAGGGGAGCGAGGTCTTCATGGACGATGAGATCCGGAAGGCTGTTCAGGAGGAGCTGAAGACTCCTCCCGCGAAGGTTCCCGATGGGCTCAACGCCACGCTCCGCCCTTACCAGGAGCGCGGCTACTCCTGGCTCATGCACAACCTCCGCGCCCGGATGGGCTCAATAATCGCTGACGACATGGGGCTCGGGAAGACCGTGCAGGTCATCGCGGCCCTCGAGGCGCTCCGCGCCGCGGGGGAGCTCGAGAAGAGGCAGGCCCTCATCGCGGTGCCCGCCTCGGTCGTCATCAACTGGACACGAGAGCTCAGGCGCTTCGCGCCTGAGATGACGGTCAACGTCTACTACGGCACCGGGCGCTCCCTGGAGCCCCAGACCCATGTGCTCCTCACGACCTACGGCACGCTCCGGCAGGACATTGAGAAGCTCAAAGATAAGAAATGGCGCGTCGCCATTGCGGACGAGGCGCAGAACATCAAGAACCCTGGATCCCAGATCTTCCAGGACATGTGCCTTCTTCAGACCGACTCCTCGATTGCCATGTCCGGTACTCCTGTGGAGAACCGCCTCGCGGACTACTGGGCAATCATGGAGTTCGTGAACCCCGGGCTCTTCGGCACGCTGGGCTCATTCATCTCAGACTACGCGCAGCCAATTGAGCGGAGCCGCGACGCTGACGCCGTTAAGAGGCTCCGGAGCGTTACGGCGCCCTTTATCCTGAGGAGACTTAAGACCGACAAAAGCGTCATCGCGGATCTCCCGGACAAGATAAGCTCCGACCGCTTCTGCGAGCTTACCCCGGAGCAGGCGGCGATGTACCAGTCATTCGTGAGCAACGGCCTTGAGGGAGTTACCGAGACCCTCTCGCAGATGGAGAGGAGCGCGATGGTGCTGAAGCTCATCTTAAGGCTCAAGCAGATCTGCGACGCGCCGGAGCTCTTCTCGAAGGATCCCAAGATCACCGGGCCCTCGCACTCCGGAAAGGCGGAGATGCTTCTTGATCTCCTCAGGGAGCTTGCTGAGAGCGGCCAGAAGGCCATAGTCTTCACCCAGTTCCGGGAGATGGGAGAGCTCCTCGTGTCCTGGATCGGGGAGAGGCTAGGCACTGAGCCGGACTTCATCCACGGCGGAGTAAGCGTTAAGAAGCGTCAGGAGATGGTTGACCGCTTCCAGAACGATCCGGAGAACCGCGTCATGGTGCTCTCTCTGAAGGCCGCGGGCACCGGTCTCAACCTCACGGCGGCCTCCGCGGTCATCCACTACGACCTCTGGTGGAACCCGGCTGTGGAGGATCAGGCCACGGACCGCGCCTACCGCATCGGGCAGAACAAGAACGTCATGGTCTACCGCTTCATCTGCGCCGGCACCTTCGAGGAGAAGATCAACGAGATGATAAATTCGAAGAAGGAGATCGCGGAGCTTACCGTGCAGAAGGGCGAGAGGTGGCTCGGCGACCTCTCGAAGAGCGAGCTCAGGAGCTTCCTCTCCATGACATCGGGCTGAGCGGTATCCGGCGCAGGGCATGAAAGGCGCCCGCATTTTGAGCGGACGCCCGGGGAACTGTTTCTTTGCCGATTCTCTGCCGCTATGCCTTAAAATAGAATGAGTAACTTCAGAATAAGGTGCAGCACATGACAGATGCCGTATATATGGACCTGCTCCCCACCTGGTGGAGCCGGGAATGGGCGCAGGAGAGGCTTGGAGCATTCACCGAATCAGAGCTTGAGAGAGGCCGTCTGCTGCTCTTAAGCGGCTGCTTTACGGAAGTGTCCGCGGACGGCAGCCGTCCGGTGTACTTCTTCGGCGAGAAGACGAGCACCAAGCTGCGCTCTGAGCGCTACAGCGAGAATGACAGGCAGCGGATCATCGGGATTATCCAGCGGAACCAGCGCTGGTGCGAGGATCTGCGGAAGGGCGTGATGAGCGAGGAGCTTTGGGAGACGCTGAGCAGCAGCAGGCTCTCCCCGGAGCTTACTTACGATGATGACCTCTCGACCACCAGCAAGGCGCCCCGCATCAATAAAGCCGAGTACAGCGCGGCGGGGCTCCTCTGCGCCGCCTGGCTCATAAGCTGCGATCCGGCCCTGATGTTCGCCTGGCGAGGCCTGAACCTCTACGGCAAGCTGCAGATCCCAAGCCTTCCGGTAAAGCCGCTGTCCTTGGGCAGAAGGCCCGCGCGCTCGATAATCCTGCCGGCCGCCCAGGAGTCCGGAGCCGCAGGCAGCTCTGCGGCGGGAGGCGACAAGGAAAGGGGCGCGGTCCTGAACCGCTGGGCATCACTGCCGCTCACGCTCGCCTGGCTTAAGAAGCTGCTCCCCGGACGGGGGGATCTCAGCGCGGCTGATGAGCTTGCGCCGAAGCTCACTGGCCTGAAGGCTGACATCAGGTCAGACGGTACGACCATCAGCGCGGTGCTTCCTCTGGCGGATGGCTCCGGAAAGACCGTCTCGCTGTCAATGGAGGTTTTTGACTACTGGACCAGAAACCGGCTCGGCAACTATTTCACAAACCGTGATGAGGAGTGCGTCAGCCTCGCGAAAAACCTCCTGAGCCCTGAGTTCGGGGTCGCGCTTGACCGGATGTGCGGCGGGCGCCTCCAGGGCGGGAACGGCACCCGCCCCTGCGACACTCTTCTGGAGAGCTCAGAGCCGGCCGCGCAGGCGCTCGCGCTCCGCGTCGCGGCAGCCATGTCGAAATACCCGAGGCTCATGCTTTACTGGCGCGGCTTTGACCTTCTCTCCTACGCGCGCTACCACGAGAGGGTGGCGTCAGATCAGACTGATTACGGAACCGGCAGGAGGAGGCGCTATGGCATCTATGACGGTAAGCCCGTAGGGATCGCCGGCGGAACAGGCTTCCTCAGCGATCTGAGGACCCCTGATGACAATGCGGCAGAGGCGCCTGATCTGCCGGGGAGCGCCCCGTGGGCTGAGAGCTGGATTGGAAGCTTCGATCTCATGGGCTACGATGATGTCGCGGGAGCCGCCCAGGCGGCCCTCCGCGAGGGCAGAGTGAGTGACATCGCGCCTGATCCGGAGAACGGCCGCCTTCTCTGCGAGGTTGCTGACGAGCTTGGCGGCAAACAGACGGTATCGCTCCCGTTCGCGGCCTGGAGCGAAAAGGAGCGCGGCCTGGCCGCGGCTCTCCTCTATCTCAATCCCGCGCAGCTCACTGAGCTCAGGGACGGCGTCATCAGCGCGGATCTGCAGAGTCTGCTCGATAGATACTCCCTGAGGCTCCTCCCGGAGGCGTACGATGGATCATACCGGGGCAATGAGGAGGCGCGCCGGACTCCGTTCAAGGCGAGGGTCCTCGCCGCGCTTATCAGGGTGACGCAGGCCCTCTCGGCTGATCCGCTGCTCCTCCTCAGGTGGCGCGGGTTTGATGTGTCTGATGGGAGCCTCTTTGAGAAGGACCGCATCTCCCCGGCGACTCTCCTTGAGGTCTGCGCCCCGGGAAGCCGCGCGAGGGACTTCATAGGGCTTTTTGTCCAGGATGTGAACAGCGCGCCGGTTGCCGACGCGGCCCGGCTCATTTCGGAGGAAGTCATCGGCGCCCCCGCCTGGGACGCCAAGGGCGGAGTGAAGGTGATCTGCCGGACGGACTCCGGAAGGAAGAACCTGCTCCTTCACCTGAAGCCATTCACCTGCAGGGAGGCAGCTGAGATTACAGACTTTCTTGACCGGCGCTACAGCGTATTCCAGAGCATCGCGGAGAGGAAGATCCCTGAGGCGCTTGAGGAGCTGATCTCAGGAATGGGAGCCGGGCTCACGGGCGGAGAGCTCCTGCTTAAAAATGAGGACGTGGGCGCCAATGCCACGTCAGATCCGCTCATCCTCGCCGTTATCCTGAAGCTCGCCGCTGAGATCGGGCGTGATCCCGCGCTCCTGTTCGCCTGGCGGGGACTCCCGCTTGGCAGCGTGCCGCTCGGGCAGATCCGCACGGAGCTCGCCGGGAAATCCCCCGATGAGCCGTTCATCATCGCCCCTCCCAAAAAGGCTGACCGCTACCTGCAGAAGACTGTCTCCCGCTTCGAGAAGGAGCTGAAGAATGACACAGTCTGGTGGGGCAGGAGCTGGCTTGACGAGGACAGGGAAAATGACAATGAGTACAGCTTCCGCAATATCATTGTGAGCCGCCCCAGGCCCGTTGACGTGTCTGGCCTCACCCTCTCCTTCCTTCCCAACCTGCAGCTCCTCTCCTGCACCGTGACAGACGGAAAGGAGAAGAGGCAGCTTCTCCTGCACATGCACGATCTGGACGCCGGCGAGAAGGAGCAGATCCTGAAGTTCTTTGAGAAGCGCCCGGCGCTCGCGAAGGCCCTCGGGCAGGGCTACCTTGACCGGAGCTTCGGCGAGTTCGCGAGATCAAAGCGCATCTCCATCCTGGGGACCAGCCATGAGGATTACATTTACCGTGATGGCAGCGGCAGCAGCATGTCAGATGACTATGGCGTGTTTGCGAGGCTGCTGAAGCGCGAGGTCGTGAAGGATCCCACGCTGATGTTCCTCTGGCGCGGCCTTGACATCAGGCGGAAGCTGAGGCTAGGCGGGACGCCTGCGCCGCTGCAGGAGCCTGACGCTGAGGCGCTCCGGGCGCTTGACGCCGCCTTAAAGGAGACGAAGAGCGGGAAGGGAGCGGCGGCAGGGGGCAGCTCCGGCGGCTTCATCATGAGGTCATTCGGCCGCCGCCTCATCGCGGGGCTCGCGGAAGACGCGGTAACGGGCTACCTGCGTGACGCGAAGGCCTCGCGCATCCGCGAGGCCTCGTTCAGCAGCGAGTCGGGGAAGACCGAGCTCTCCGTCTGGCACGGCACCACGTCGTACGACCGCGCCTCGCTGAGCCTTGATCCCTTTACCGACTGGGAGAAGGAGACGGTCCTCACTGAGCTCAGGAATGATCCGCACGCGCTCTCGCTGCTGCAGGTCGGAAAGCTCGATGAGGAGTTCGTAAGGAGGCTGCAGTCTCTCGGGATCCCGCTCATGTGCGGCGAGAGCACCGGTGACCGCATGGGCTGCACCTGCAGGTATTCCTTCGGAGTGGTGTGCCGCCATGAGATCGCGCTCCTCAGGCGCACGGCGCAGCTCATCGAGAGCGATCCGGCGCTCCTCTTCGCGATGCGCGGCCTCGACATCAGGGCGGAGCTTAAGAAGCTGGGCGCTGAGAGCGGCTCATCCGCCTGGATGAGGCCGGAGGCGCTCCTCACCATACATCCTGAGCTCAATGCGGATGACACGGAGGACGCGACGCCTGAGGACGTCCTGCACCATCTGAACCGCGTGAGCTTCGCCAAGGTCCCGGCGGGGCTCCTGGGATCCGCCATGAGGCTCCTCGCGGCGTCGCCCTCGGGCTGCGTGATCGCTGACTGCAAGGCTGAGGTCTCGAAAGCGCTCGATGAGGCGCGTGAGTGCGCGAAGGAGATGATCCGCTCTGATCTTGAGATAAGCGCGCTACCTGACTTCACCAGAAGCCCCGCGATCATCAGTGGCGGCTCTGTCATAGACGGCGGAAGCCCGAGCCCCTGCACTCTCTTCAATATCACCCGGGAGACAGATGACACCTGGGCCCGTGAGTATGTTCTGGAGAGGTCCGGCTTCGCCTCAGTGGGTTCTGAAACCGCGATTCCGGAGAATATCCACGCTGAGTACCGGGGCATGGCATTCATCCCGCGCCGCGACTGGAGCGACTTCGAGGAGATGCACTCCCTCCCCGCGGGATGCTTCAACGGCAGGATCACCGCGGAGGTCCTCGATAAGGCAGGCACCGCGGCGCAGGCCATGTACGCGCTCTGCTCGGTCGCGAGGAAGCTGGTGCTCGCGGGCGCCGTAATGCCCTGTCCCATCCGCTCTGACGAGGGGAAGCTCTCCGTCATCTGGATCCCCTGCCTCATGGCGCACGAGGTGCTGACCCTCACCGCGCGCATCGGCATGCTCGCGAGGAAGCTCCTCCTCGGGAAGGCCATTATCCCGGGAAGCGCTCTCGGGGTTAAGGCGGAGGAGCTGAGCGACGCGGGCTTCGGCGCGCTCTCGCTCGGCATGTTCATCAGCGATCTCGTGCGGAAGGGCTTTGTGAGGCACGTCGGGCGCTCGCAGGCGGCCTGGAACCGGATCTCCTCGGAGACGCCGGAGCTCATCCTCCTGATGATGGGCTTCTGGGGCAGCCCGGACATCGCCGCGGCCCCGCTAAAGAGAATTGAGAGATCTGTAGGGCAGTGGCTCGCGCCCCTCTTCCTGGGACTCACCGGCATGCGGCCGGTCATCATCCTCGGCACGTCCGCCGGGCCTGATCCCGAGATACCCGACGCGGAGGAGCGGCTCCGGAAGGGCGGCGAGGAGGCTATTCTCGATAAGGAGAAGTCTGAGGACGCTGAGTCTCCGGAAAAGGAGGAAGTGCCTGAGGACGCGGAGGTGGAGGACGATGTCTCCGCTGAGATTTCCCTTGGGTTCATCGACCGCGATGACGGGCGCTACATAAGCTACGCCGAGGTTCCGGGTCTTGACGCCGGGAAGCGCGGCGAGTGCCGCGCCGCGGCAGCGAGGATCTCGGCGCTTCTTCCGGAGGCGGCGGAGATAATCTCGGGAAGGTCCGAGCACGCGGTGCTCCCGCTTGAGGCGCTGCAGAAGGCGCTCTTCGAGATCCTCCCCGCACTGAAGCTGAGCGGCGCGCTGGTAGTTCTTCCCCGTGAGATGAGAAGAATTTTAAGGCCGATGGCCATGGCGAGCCTGGGCCTCCAGAAGGGCTACAAGGGCGGGAGCGGCCTCATGAGCCTCACCTCGCTCCTCACCTTTGACTGGAAGGCGA
>Ga0256404_1009690_pt1 | contig 13675 bp, 9 predicted proteins | sample RumenRJG_01DNA_FD_185990 | JGI IMG/M metagenome (GOLD analysis project Ga0256404, IMG submission 185990) | Bovine rumen microbial communities from Lethbridge, Alberta, Canada - RJG_01 | ecosystem: Host-associated > Mammals > Digestive system > Stomach > Rumen | place: Canada: Alberta | collected...
CTCCCTGCACCCTACTCCCTTCACCCTCAACCAACCTTTTACCCCGCCGCCCTTGTGTGTCGGCGGGGATGCGTGTATAATGGCGGTAGAATGAGATAACGAGGTGCATACCATGGATTTCAAGCTTGCGGTTGCCAATGAGATCATGACGGCCATCGGCGCGGTGTACGGGGACGTGGAGATCACGGCGAAGGACATCGCGGGGGCGCTGGAGGTGCCCCCGGACACAGCCATGGGCGACTATGCCTTCCCCTGCTTCAAGCTGGCGAAGCCCCTGCGCAAGAGCCCGGTGATGATCGCGGACGCGCTGGCGGGGGCCATTCACGCCGATTTCCTGAGCAGGGCCGAGGCGGTGAAGGGCTATCTGAACTTCTTCATCGACCGGGCCACCTATGCCGAGAAGGTCATCGGTCAGGCGCTTCACGACGGCGAGCGCTACGGCGCGGACGACTCCGGCGCGGGAAAGACGGTGGTGCTGGACTACTCCTCCATCAACATCGCCAAGCGCTTTCACATCGGCCACCTGTCCACCACGATGATCGGCAACAGCCTCTACCGCCTGCATAAGTTCTTTGGCTGGAATGCCGTGGGCGTGAACCATCTGGGCGACTGGGGCACCCAGTTCGGCAAGATGATCGCGGCCTACAAGCGTTGGGGCGACCACGACACCGTGGCCGCGGGCGGCGTGGACGAGATGGTGAAGCTGTACGTGCGCTTCAACCAGGAGGCCAAGGCGGACCCCGCCCTGGACGACGAGGGCCGCATGTGGTTCAAGCGGATCGAGGACGGCGACCCGGAGGCGCTGGAGATCTTCAACTGGTTCAAATCCGTGACCCTCAAGGACGCCGAGCGGGTCTACGACATGCTGGGCGTGAAGTTCGACTCCTACGCCGGTGAGAGCTTCTACAACGACAAGATGCAGCCCATCATCGACGACCTGCGGGCCAAGGGCCTGCTGAAGGAGGACAAGGGCGCGCAGATCGTGGATCTCCAGGACTACGGCATGCCCCCGGCGCTGATACTGCGCTCCGACGGCGCGACCCTCTACATCACCCGGGACCTGGCCGCGGCCAAGTACCGCAAGGACACCTACAACTTCGACAAGTCGCTGTACGTGGTGGCCTATCAGCAGGACCTCCACTTCCGCCAGCTTTTCAAGGTGCTGGAGCTGATGGGGTACGACTGGTACAGCCAGTGCGAGCACGTGGCCTTCGGCATGGTGTCCTTCGGCGGCGAGAGCCTGTCCACCCGGGAGGGCCGCGTGGTGTACCTGGACGAGCTGCTCACCCAGGCCATCGAAAAGGCCCGCGCCATCATCGAGGAGAAGAGCCCGGACCTGGAGGACAAGGACGAGGTCGCCCGCCAGGTGGGCATCGGCGCGGTGGTGTTCTTCGACCTGTACAACAACCGCATCAAGGACATCGACTTCACCTGGGAGCGCGCCCTCAACTTCGACGGCGAGACCGGCCCCTACGTACAGTACACCCACGCCCGCGCCTGCTCCGTGCTGCGCAGGGCCGGGGACGCGGATGCCGCCTGCCCGGACTTCTCCGCCCTCTCCGACCCCTACAGCCAGGACGTGGTGCGCTTCATTGAGCAGTTCCCGGACATCCTGAAATCCGCCGTCAACCGCTCCGAGCCCAGCATGGTCACCCGCTTCGCCGTGGACCTGGCCCAGGCCTTCAACAAGTTCTACTACGAGAACAAGGTCATGGTGGACGATCCCGGCACCCGCGCCGCACGCCTCCAGCTCACCGACGCCACCCGCCAGGTGCTCAAACAGGCCCTCTACCTCATCGGCGTCGAGGCCCCGGAACGGATGTAATATTGCAGAACGACAGCCGTCACGCATTGAAGTGGCGGCTGTCGCTTTATGTGGATCGAGTGTTGAATGCTGACTTGAAGAACGGAAATATATCGAGAGAGGGATTAGGGATTAGGGATTAGAAAAGGCTGCTACCGCGATTTCTGTCGAAAACTGTGATTATTCAGTCGCCCAGGAACGACTCCCTCAGTCAGCCTGCGGCTGCCAGCTCCCTCAACTCCCTCAGTCAGCCTGCGGCTGACAGCTCCCTCGGAGAGGGAGCCTGGACGGGAGCCTGGACGGGAGCCTGAACAGGAGCCCAAAAGCCTCCCTCTTTGAGGGAGGTGGCCCGCGAAGCGGGTCGGAAGGAGTCCGCGATTGAACAGTTATCGAAAACTTTTGAAATAATCCGCGCGGCAGCCACTATTTCTAATCCCTAATCCCTAATCCCTCTTTCCTAATCCCTCCCCGTTACTCCATCAAATCCCCCATTTGTCGCAGAAGTGAACAGATACGCTCTGACAGGATATTACTCCGGGCACGTCAACACCAGCAGCGGCCCCTGCTCCACGCTGATCTCGGCGTATTCGGCCTTGACGTCGTTGCACGCGCCCAGCGGGAAGGCGTTGGTCAGGGTGATGTTTTCCACATCGTACTTCGCGCCGCGGATGGTGACGCCGCGGCAGGCGTCGCCCAGGGCGAACAGGGAGAGCTTGGCGGGGGTCCTGGGCACCCGGACGCTGCCGTTGAGCAGCACGGTGGCCCAACAGCGGCCGTCGTTGAGCGCGGCTCTCGCGCCGCGGAGGGCGGCGTAGTGAAGGGTCTGGAGGTTGGCCAGCGTGTGGTCCAGGCGCCCGCCGAAGCCGCCGACGATCAGGAAATCGTCGTAGCCCAGGGCGAGGCCGCGCTTGAGGCACAGCATGGTGTCGGTGTCGTCCTTCTCCACGGGGAAGCGCTCCACGGGCCCGGCCTCGGGGGCCGCGCCGGAGTCGAAGTCGCCCAGGGTCAGATCCGGGGTCACGCCCATGGCTGTCGCCAGCCGCCAGCCGCAGTCCGCGCACAGCACGAAGTCGCCCGGGCGGGGGGCATAGGCCGCGCGGGGATCGCCCTCGCAATGGGCGGTGAAGATCACGCAGCGGGGCCTGTCCCCGGGCGTGAGCAGCCTCGTGAAGTCGTCCAGCACCGCGTCCGCCAGCGCTGTCACCGCGTCCAGATGGTGGGCGCAGGCCACGCTCTTCACGGCGAAGGCCCCCATGCCCGCGGCGCGCGCGCCCTTCACGCCCTCCAGGGCGTCCTCGAACACCACGCAGTCCTCCGGGGCGAGCCCCAGCCGGGACGCAGCCAGCTTAAACAGCGCGCCGTCGGACTTGTTGCGGTCCCCGATGTCCCCGGTGGTCAGCACCGCGTCGAACAGCTCCGTCAGTCCCAGCCGGTCCAGCGCCGGTCCGATGAGCCCCAGCCGGTTGGCCGTGGCCGCCGCCAGCTTCACACCGTCGCGCCGAAGCTGCCGCAGATAGTCCCTGGCCCCGGGCACCAGCCCCACGTCGCGGGCGTACTCGTCCGCCGCCAGCGCCAGCCACTCGGCCTCCACCGCCTCCACGGTGTCCCGAAGTCCGCACGCACGGATGGTGTATGCCGCCGTCTCCGTGAAGCTCATGCCCGCGATGGCCCGGGTGTAGTCCTCCGGCACGGGCACGCCCCGCGCCCCGAAGAAGCGCTCGTCCACCCGCCGCCAGACCCACAGGCTGTCCAGCACCGTGCCGTCCAGATCGAATATCGCGCCTTTGAAGGGATGCTTCATGGGTTCACGCTCCCACATTGGATGATCGCCTCCGCGCACCGCATGCCGTCCACGGCGGCGGACATGATGCCCCCGGCGTAGCCCGCGCCCTCGCCGCAGGGATAGAGGCCCTGGAGGGAGGCCACGCAGGCGGCGTCGCGCTCGATGCGCAGGGGGGAGGAGGAGCGGGTCTCCACGCCGGTGAGCACGGCCTCGGGGTGGGCAAAGCCGCGGAGCTTCCTGTCCAGCAGCGGCAGCGCCTCCCGGAGGGCGTCGGTGACGAAGGGCGGCAGGCACTCGTCCAGGCTCGTCCACTTCACGCCGGGGCGGTAGCTGGGCGCGACCCGGCCCCCCGCGGCTGAGGGCCTCTTTTTCATGAAGTCGCCCACGGTCTGGGCGGGGGCGCGGTAGTCGGAGCCGCCCGCCGCGAAGGCCGCGCGCTCCCACTTCTGCTGGAAACGCACCCCGGCCAGCGGGTCGTCGCCGCCGAAGTCCTCGGGGGTGACGTTGACCAGCAGGGCGGCGTTGGCGTTTTCGCCGTCCCGGGCGAACAGGCTCATGCCGTTCACCGCCAGCCCGCCTGCCTCCGACGCCGCCGCCACCACCTGCCCGCCGGGGCACATGCAGAAGGTGTACACGGACCGCCCGCCGGGCAGATGCACCGCCAGCTTGTAGTCCGCCGCGCCCAATGCCGGGTGATTGGCAAATTTTCCGTACTGGGCGCAGTTGATGTCCGACTGCCGATGCTCGATGCGGGCTCCGATGGCGAAGGGCTTGGGCGACATCCTGACGCCCATGTCGCACAGCCAGCCGAAGGTGTCCCGGGCGCTGTGGCCCACGGCGAGGACCACATGGTCGGTGTCGAACCATTCCGAGCCGTTCAGCTGCGCGCCGATGACCCTTCCGCCCTCCACCCGGAGGTCCGTCAGCGTGGTCTCAAAGCGCACCTCGCCGCCCAGGGCGATGATTTGCTCCCGCAGGCCGCGCACGGTGGGCTTGAGCCGGTCGGTGCCGATGTGGGGCTTGGCTTGCCAGAGGATCTCCTCCGGAGCGCCGGCTTCGTGGAAGATCTCCAGCACCCGGCGGCAGCGCGGGTCCTTGATGCCGCTGTTGAGCTTGCCGTCGGAGAACGCCCCCGCGCCGCCCTCGCCGAACTGTACGTTGCTGACCGCGTCCAGCGGCCCGCCGCGCCAGAAGGCCTCCACGTCGCGCTCCCGCTGCTCCACGGGGCGGCCGCGCTCGATCACCAGGGGGCGCAGGCCCGCCCGGGCCAGCGTCAGCCCCGCGAACAGCCCCGCGGGCCCCATGCCCACCACCAGCGGGCGATGGTCAAGCTGACAGGCCGTCGGCGCTGCCTCGGGGACGGGGGCGTCCTCAAGCGGCTCGACGTTCCGGGGCAGCGGGCGCACGGGCCGCGCCGTCTCCACGTCCAGCGTCAGTATCAGCCGCACGTCGGACTTGTCCCGGGCGTCCACCGAGCGCCGGACCAGCTTCGCCCAGAGGATGTCCCCCGGCCTTAAACGCAACGCCCGCGCCGCGATGGCCTCCGGAGAAAGCTGGTAGTCGTCCAGCCTGAGCTTGAGTTGTGTGATGCGTAGCTTCATAGGCGCCTCTATTCAGGGAGTAGGGAGCAGGCAGTAGGGAGTAGGGGAGTGACGGCGGGACATGGGGCTTCTGTTAGAGCTTGTCGGTATTGCTATGGCGTTTCAGCGCTAAAACGATATAAATTGGGATTTGTCGAATGAGGAATTAGGAATGAGGAATTAGGAATTATAAATGGCTCGGCTGCGTAGAGGCGGCGATACGCTGCTCGTCAGCCAGTACGTATTGTTTCGATATATGGCGGGCGGCCATTGACCGTTCCTACAACGCGCGGCAGTTGCTATTAATTCCTAATTCCTCATTCCTCATTCCTAATTCTCCCCGCCAAATTCCCATTTATCAGGACTGAACAACTCACACATCAGGCGCAAAAGGCTTGCCGCAGCGCCACTAATGCCTAATGCCCATTGCCCAATGCCTCCACAATCCCCTCCGCGGCGATCATGGCGCTGCTCCAGGCCCATTGGAGGTTATAGCCGCCGCAGTCGCCGTCCACGTCCAGGACCTCGCCCGCGGCGTAGAGGCCGGGGCAGCGGAGGGAGCGGAGGGTGCGGGTGTCGAAGTCGCGGAGGCTCGCGCCGCCGGCGGTGACCTGGGCCTGGTCGAAGCCCTGGGTGCCGGTGACGGGGAGGGTCCAGCCGGTGAGGATGTCGCGCAGGTGTCCGAGCTCGGCGGCGGTCAGCGTGGCCGCCTGCCGGGACAGGTCCAGCCCCGCGGCCTTCACCAGCGTCTGGCCCAGCCGCTTGGGGACGATGCCGTTGAGGAAGTCGTCCAGCGGGCGCCTTGGCAGATTCCGGGCGCGCTCTGTAAGGTCCACGGGGGCCTCGGTCAGCTCCAGGCGCGCGGCGCAGCGCCGGCCCTCCGCCAGCGCTTCGTTGACGCCCCGGGCCAGCTGCATGGCGGCGATGCCGGAGACGCCGGATTCCGCAAACAGCAGCTCGCCCTTCTCGGTGCGTGCGGGTTCGCCGTCCACCAGCAGGGTGATGCTGCCCTCGGCGCGGATGCCCTTCAAACCCCGTACGGGTCCGGGCGGGGTGATGAGCGCGGCGATGGCGGGGAAGCGGGGGGTGACGACGTGGCCGAAGCCCTTCAAGAGCGCATAGCCGGAGCCCGACCCGCCCAGCCTGGGCGCGGCCAGCCCCCCGGCGCATACCAGGGCGCAGCGTCCCCGGACCGCCCTGCCGTTGGCGGCGCGGGCCTCGAAGCCGCCGTCCCGGCGGGTGAGGGCGGTGACCTCAAAGTCGGTCAGGGTGTCCACGCCCCGCTCGTCGCAGGCCAGCCGCAGCGCGTCCAGCACCGACGCGGCCTGTCGGCTCATGGGGTAGACCCGGCCCTCGCCGTCGGCCACGCAGGGCACGCCCAGCGCCTCGAAGGCGGCCTCGATCCGCTTCGGCGGCCAGCGCTTCAGCGCGGCCTGGACAGCCTGCCGCCCGCCGTGGTAGTCCGACGCCCGCGCGCCCCGGTGGGTCAGGTTGCAGCGCCCGTTGCCGGTGCTCAGCAGCTTGCGCCCCACCCGGGACTGCTTCTCCAGCAGCGCCACGGATCGCCCGCGTCCGGCCAGCGCCGCCGCCGCCATGAGCCCCGAGGCCCCGCCGCCGACGATGATGATATCGTAGCCCATGCCCTACAGCACGATCTCCACCCGCCGGTCCTCGGGGTACTGGCAGACGATGCAGTCGTTGGCGTAGGTGCGCTCGGGCAGTATGATCATGACGTGGAGCAGCTCGTTGTGCACCGGCAGTGCCGCCAGGTGCCACACGCCGGTGTTCAGCTTCACCAGCGTGCCCTTGGGCACGATGAACGCCTCGGTCTTTTCGGGCACGATGACGCGATTGGAGGGCGGGGCCACGTGGATGATGGCGTCGTCGTCGATGACGAACACGCCCTCGCCGGTGTAGTTGTGATACTCCGCCTCGGAGACGACCATCCGCTCGGGCTTCTTCACCGTCAGCGGGGAGAAGGTCACCGGCCTGCCGCCCGTCAGGTTCAGCTCCACCTGGTCGGGATAGAACGTGTTGTCGCCGGGAAAGCAGTTGCCGACGGGGTTCAGCATGCTGGAAAAGCTGCCGTAGGGACGGAAGTTTTCAACGGTGATCGGAACGGCCTTGATGGTGCGCATGTGGAGACCTCCTTGTTTTGTGTTTGTAGTGGGTATGTGGTAGATGGTACTGATGGGATGAGCAGGGAAAAGGGAACAGGGAGCAGGGAACAGGGAACAGGGAACAGGGAACAGGAATAGCCTGGTCACGTAGGGGCGGCGATGCGCCGCCCGCCGGGTTATACGTTTAGTTTCGTTACCGACGGCAGGCAGAATTCAGGATTGACAAGAGAATGCCAGAATAACCCTTTCAAAAACGCAAAGCACTCAAAAGAAAGAAGAAGCTCCCGCCGTAACTCCCCTACTCCCTACTGCCTACTCCCTACTCCCTAACTTACCAGATCAGATGTATGCGCTTGCCGCAGGCGCGGCACTCGTATTCCTGGTAGATGGAGTTGGAGACCTCCATGTCCTTGAGCCAGTCGTGGCGTCCGTTGGGGAGGGCGGGGCACCGGGAGTGCCACTCGTCGTCGCCGAATTCGACGACCTGACGGGCGACGTCGGGCTCGGACGCCACCTCGAACAGCCGCGACAGGCTGTCGCAGTCCAGGATCGTGAGGATGGCCTCCAGCTCGCCCCGCTCCAGGGTGGTCAGTGCGTCGTCGCAATAGTTTTTGACGCGCTCGGATGCGATGCCCGTGGCCTCTGCCAGGGCTTCCGGCGTCATATGGCGCTCCCACAGCAGATCCGCGAGCAGACATCGCAGCTTCATCATCGTCCAAGACCTCCGTTTTTAGGATTGTGAGGGGATACCGCCGTTGATCGCCCCGGGCGCGGCTCAACCGAAGCGCTTCTGCATCACCCGGCGCACCTCGTCGGAGGCGTTGACAAAGGCGTCCACGATGGCGGGATCGAAGTGATTGCCGCGCCCCTCCTCGATGATGGCCATGGCCTTCTCGAAGGGGAAGCCCTCCTTGTAGCTGCGGCGCGAGACCAGGGCGTCGAACACGTCGGCCACGGCCATGATCCGGGCGGACAGCGGGATGTCCTCTCCGGCGAGGCCGCAGGGATAGCCCTTGCCGTTCCACTTCTCGTGGTGGTAGTGGGCCAGGTTCCGAGCCTCGCGGAGGTAGCCGGAATCGTCCTCGGACACCATGGCCATGGCGCGGGAGATGATCTCGCTGCCGGCGGTGGTGTGCTGCTTCATCTGCTCGAATTCCGCGTCGGTGAGCTTGCCGGGCTTGTTGAGGATGGCGTCGGGCACCTGGATCTTGCCCACGTCGTGCAGCGGCGCGGAGTTCTCCACGTCGTCCATGTAGGCGTCGGTCAGCTGGCCGGCGTAGACGCCCTCGCGCTTGAGCTCCTCCATGATGATGCGGGCGTAGGCCGCGGTCTTGCGCACGTGGTCGCCGGTGCACTGGTCGCGGCTCTCCACCATGTCGGCCAGCACCAGTATCAGGCCGTTTTGCAGCTTGCCGATGACGGCGTTCTGGCGCTGGACGTGGGCGATGTAGCGCACCATGTCCTCGGTGGTCTGAACCACGGCGCGGTACAGGTTTTCGATCTCGTCGCCAGTGCGGATGTCCAGCTGCTCCATGCGCTCCACGGCCTCGGCCCGCGCGCCCTCGGTGTCGAAGGCGAAGGTGCCCGTGGTGTAGGCCATGGTGTTGATGGGCAGTATGACGTTGTACTCCGCCAGCCATATGGCGATGGTCAGGATCATGACGAAGAAGCCCAGGAACAGCGATATGACGCGGGCCAGGAACTGGTAGCCGTTGGCGGCGATGTGGTTCATGTTGATGTCCACCGCCGCGTAGCACTGGCAGACGCCGCTGCTGTCGTAGACCGGGGAGTAGACGGTCAGCAGCCAACCGTAGGTCTCGTTGGAGGTCACCGCCGGGATGGGCTTGCCGGCCAGCAGGTCGGCCTTGTACTTCATGAAGGCGTCGTCAAATTCCTGGAAGGCGCCGGGGTCGCCGCCGGGGGTGTCCTCGGTGTCCGGGTCGAACACCACGTAGCAGCCGTCCTCCCGGATCTGGTAGACGTAGCAGTATTCGATGTTGGGCGTGCTCTGCATCAGGCGGGAGAGTATGGCCTCGCTCTCCAGATAGCCCTCCGCCGCCTCGCCCAGCGTCATGTATTCCTCCACGCGGTCGTGGTCGAAGCTTTCCTGGATGACCTTGACCACGCCCCGGGCCAAATCGGTCTGCTCCTCGATGGAGGCCTGGCGGAAGTGGACGAAGCTGATGCCCGTGACCGCCACCGCCGTAAAGAGCGTGGCCACCGCCACCAGAAGGATGATCTTCGGGCGCAGGGACATCCGGCGGGAGACCTTCTTGTCGATCTCCGCCTGGACCTTTTCGGACAGGGGCGCCTGCTGGAGGCCGTAGAAGAAGAAGTTCTCCTGGATGGATTCGGGAATCAGCCGCAGCGCCAGCGCCACGATCAGCACGGTGATGGTCTTGTCCGCCAGGTCGACGGCGACGTCCGCCGCCATCTGGGACCAGAACACGTTCAGCACGCCCGCCTCGTAGATCCGATGGGCCAGCGGGGACGCGGCACGTCGCCAAAGCCGAAGCCGTTGAGCATCCACGTCAGCACCGAGCCGATGACGCCGCCGATGAAGGCGAAGCACAGCACGATGATGGGCAGGCGGGAGGGCTTCTCATAGTAGCCCTTCTGCATGAAGTAGGCCGAGGACACCGCGATCATCACCGTCAGGGAGCCGTAGTAGGTGGTCTCCACGTCGCCGATGCCGTTGACCAGGTTCGTCAGAAAGCCCACGATGATGCCCGGTATGTACCCGCCCAGCGCCGCCGCCAGGGCGCTGCCGATGTTGTCCAGATACAGCGGCAGATCGAACAGGCGGCAGACGTGGACGCCGATATAGTTGATCAGCAGTCCCGCGGCGCAGAGCATTATCAGATATATTCGACTGTTGTGCGTCCGTTTCGTGGCGCGATGCTCCATGCGGTTCACCTCATCAAGGCCTTGTTCAGGCATTAGGCATCGGGCATCAGGCATTAGTACGGCAGGCCAAAAGCCTTCTGTCAGAGCGTGTCTGACCGGCGATGGCATCCCGACGGCTTGATTCCCGCAAACAATGCAAACAGGCGGGCTTTATACCCACCACACACATTATATCAGCTTTCCATAGCGCTGTCCACAGACAATCGAAGGTTTTTGAGGCGGAAGGGTAAAATTGGGTTACCATTCAGCCAATGCGATAAACAGGGATTTAGGGAGTAGGCAGTAGGGAGTAGGGAGTAGGGGAGAACGGCAAATGAACGGCGTTCTAAAGAAATGAAGAACGTTAAGCATCCCCAGAGCCTACCGAAAACACGGGGTTTTCAATAGAAGTCAGAGGCTGTGCCGTAACTCCCCCTACTCCCTACTGCCTACTCCCTACTCCCTGGATTTGTCGGGCAAAGCCCGACAAATCCCAATTCGCAGAAACGTTGAAAGTGGAGATATGCCCCTGTTTTTCGGGCGACTTACAGCGTCACGCCCTGCTTGAAGATGGCGAGGTCGTGGAAGCCGTTTTCCTCATTGCGGGTGAGCTTGCCGCCGGCGACGGCGAGGACGTAGTCCATCAGATCCTGTCCCAGCTCCTCCAGCGTCATGCCGTCCAGCAGGCGGCCGGCGTCGAAGTCGATCCAGTTGCGCTTCTTGTGGGCCAGGGGGGAGTTGGAGGCGATCTTCACCGTGGGCACGGGGCAGCCGAAGGGGGTGCCGCGGCCGGTGGAGAACAGCACCATCTGCGCGCCCGAAGCGGCCAGGGCGGTGGAGGCCACCAGGTCGTTGCCGGGGGCGGACAGCAGGTTCAGGCCGGGGGTCTGGACCTTTTCGGCGTACTTCAGCACGCCCTTGACCGGGCCGGAGCCGCTCTTCTGGGTGCAGCCCAGCGCCTTGTCCTCGAGGGTGGTGATGCCGCCGGCCTTGTTGCCGGGGGAGGGGTTCTCGTAGACGGGCATGTGGTAGGACTCGAAGTAGGCCTTGAAGTCGTTGATGAGGTGGACGGTCTTGTCAAACAGCCCCTCGTCCTCGCAGCGGCCCATGAGGATGGTCTCCGCGCCGAACATCTCGGGCACCTCGGTGAGGATGGTGGAGCCGCCCATGGAGGTGAGCAGGTCGGAGAACACGCCGATGGTGGGGTTGGCCGTGATGCCGGACAGGCCGTCGGAGCCGCCGCACTTCAGGCCCACCACCAGCTGGTCGGCGGGACAGGGCACCCGGACCTCCTTGTGCATCCGCGCCGCCAGCTCCTCCAGCAGGCTCATGCCGGCGTCCATCTCGTCCTCCACGTTCTGAGTCACCAGGGTGCGCACGCGGCTCTTGTCGTATTCGCCCATGTGGGGCAGGATCTGGTCGATGCCGCTGTTCTCGCAGCCCAGGCCCAGCAGCAGCACGCCGCCCGCGTTGGGATGGGTGGCCAGGTCCGCCAGCACCTGGCGGGTGTTGTCCTGGTCGCCGCCCATCTGGGAGCAGCCGTAGGGATGGGTGAAGGCGTACACGCCCTCCACGCCCCGGCCCACCAGCCGCTGCGCCGCCTTTGCCAGCGCGTTGGCGATGTCGTTGACGCAGCCCACCGTGGGAATGATCCACAGCTCGTTGCGGATGCCAGGACGCCCCACCGCGCGGGGATAGCCCATGAAGGTCACGGGCTCGCGCTTCAGCTGGACGGGGTGGGTGGGCTTGTATTCATACTCCAGCGCCCCGGACAGCAGCGTGTGCAGGTTGTTGGTGTGCACGTGCCCGCCCGCCGGGATGTCCTCCGTGGCCGAGCCGATGGGGAAGCCGTACTTGATCACCGGCTCGCCCTTCTGAATGTCGCGCAGCGCCACCTTGTGGCCCATGGGGATGTCCTCCAGCGGCGCGATCTCCCCGCCGTTGTACGCGATGGTCTCGCCCGCCGTCAAGGGCTGCAGCGCCACCGCCACCATGTCCCCGGAAGCGATCCTGACCAGTTTGTTCATTAGACCTCATCCTCTCGTGTCGTTTTTGGCAGCTGTTCGGCAATTACGATAGAGTGTTCTTCTGAATTGGGAATTAAAATGGCTTGGCCGCCCCAACACCACGCGCGGCAGCGGCAATCTTTAATTCCTGATTCTTCCCGACAAACACCCGTTTATCATCAAAACCGACCATCTCTCCCGATTGTTATAATTATATGACACCCCAACCCACATTTCAAGGGGGAAGTTTTACAATGTTGCGTTTTGCGGCGCGATTTAACATGGGTGGGCTATAATGGTGGCGATGAAGGGAGGTGCGTGGGATGCTCAAATTCACGCTGCTGGGCACGGGCGGCATGATGCCGCTGCCGGAGCGGGGGCTGGCCAGCGCCATGGCGGCGGTGAACGGGCGGCAGTTGCTGATCGACTGCGGCGAGGGGACCCAGGTGCAGATCCGGCGGTTCGGGCTGGGCTTCAAGGCCATCGACGGCGTGTTGATCACCCACTTCCACGGCGACCACGTCAGCGGCCTGCCGGGGCTTCTGCTGTCCATGGGCAACAGCGGGCGGGAGGCGCCGCTCACGCTGGCGGGACCCGTGGGGCTAAACCACGTGGCGGACTGCCTGCGGGTCATCGCGCCGGAGCTGCCCTTCGAGGTGGTCTACCGCGAGATCGACCCCGACGCGCCCGAGCCCTTCGCCTGCGCGGGGCTGGACATCGCGCCCTTCCCGCTGAAGCACGGCATGCCCTGCCTGGGCTACAGGCTCACGCTGCCCCGGCCCGGCAGGTTCCTCCCGGAGCGGGCCCGCAAAAACAACGTGCCCCTGCCGCTGTGGAGCGTGCTCCAGAAGCAGCACGAGGCGGCGCTGGACGGCGTCACCTACACCCGCGACATGGTGCTGGGGCCCGCCCGCCGGGGCATCTCCGTGGTCTATGCCACCGACACCCGCCCCGTGCCCGTCATCGCGGAGATGGCCCGGGACTGCGACCTGCTGGTGCTGGAGGCCATGTACGGCGACCCCGGGAAGCGGGAGCGCGCCGTCAGGACCGGCCACATGCTCATGGAGGAGGCCGCCGCCGTCGCCGCCGACGCCCACGCCCGCCGCCTCTGGCTCACCCACTACAGCCCCGCCATGCCGGACCCCGAGACCTGGCTCCCCCTGGCGCAGGCCGTCTATCCCGAAGCCGCGCTGGGCGCGGACGGCATGGATGTAGACATCGGATACACAGCAAACGCATGAATGACAAGACTTATTGGAATCTTACAGGTAACTGTTCAGTCCTTCGGCGAATTGGGATTTGGCGAGGTGACGGGGACCTCATCCGACCTCCGCTTCGCTCCGGCCACCTTCCCCAAAGGGGAAGGCTGAATACCGGCTGACGCAAGCCCCAAAAGCCTTCCCCTCTGGGGAAGGTGGCAGCCCGAAGGGCTGACGGATGAGGTCTCCCGTCACCTCGCCAAATCCCAGTTTATCACAACAGAACTGAATAGATAC
>Ga0256404_1009691_pt1 | contig 13674 bp, 7 predicted proteins | sample RumenRJG_01DNA_FD_185990 | JGI IMG/M metagenome (GOLD analysis project Ga0256404, IMG submission 185990) | Bovine rumen microbial communities from Lethbridge, Alberta, Canada - RJG_01 | ecosystem: Host-associated > Mammals > Digestive system > Stomach > Rumen | place: Canada: Alberta | collected...
AGATTTCGTTATTAACGACTGCGCCAGATTTAATGATAACTCCTGGCATTAAAACTGAATTTGTAACGATTGCGCCTTTTTCGACGACAACTTCGTTAGAAATAACACATTGTTTGACTGTACCAAAGATTTTTGCACCTTGGTTAATGAAACAATCTGAAATCTTGGCTTTAGGTCCAATATATTGTGGTTTTGAATATGTATCTTCTGTGAAAATAAATGGTGCAATAGCAAAATCAAGTGCATCACTTGGCATTCTACTTGGTAAAAGTTCCATATTAGCTTCGTGTAAACTACTTAAGGTACCAACATCTCTCCAATATCCACTAAATCTGTAGCACATGAGTTTCATCTTCTTAGCTAACATTTCTGGAATGATGTTTTTACCAAAATCATGTTCGCTATCAGTCTTTTTGGCATCAGCAACTAATAATTTTCTTAAGTCTTTATATGTAAAGACGTAAATACCCATACTTGCTAAATTGCTTTCTGGTTTCTTTGGTTTTTCGACAAATTTTGTAATTTCATCATCTTTTCCAACTTCAAGAATACCAAATCTACTTGCTTCTTCAATTGGGACTTCCATTGCTGAAATTGTACATGCAGCACCACTTTTGATATGAAGATTAATCATATCTGTGTAAGTTGTTTTATAAATGTGGTCACCACTAAGGATAACAACATATTCTGGATTTTCTTCATCTAAGAAATCAAGGTTTCTATAGATAGCGTCTGCTGTTCCAGAATACCATCCTAATCCTTCTTCTGTTTGACGTGGAGGAAGAGCGACAGCTTTTCCATTAACGCCATCAAATCCCCAAATATCGCCATCTCCAATATATTTATTTAAGAGAACTGACTCATATTGAGTTAAAACGCCACAAGTGTTTATACCAGTATTACTAACATTTGAAAGTGTAAAGTCGATAATACGATATTTTCCCCCGAAATAAACAGCTGGTTTAGCAATTTTTTTGGTTAATGCCTTAAGTCTGGTTCCTTTACCACCAGCAAGAATCATTGCTACAATTTTGCTCATAATTATTCTTCCTTACTAAATAATTTAACGAAGCTCTTGTTCTTTTCATGTAAAACAAGGAGAGTTTCGTCAACGATTGGTGAGATGTCAGGAATCTTATCACTTGGTGTACTAAGAATAACTTGAAGATTGAATTTTCTTAAAAGTTTGATAGCTTCAGTTAATCTGTTTCTATCCATTTTTGAAAATGCTTCATCGAAGATAATTAATCTTGTAGTGTTGCCAAATTCTCCCTCTTCGTTTGTATGATATAGTTGTGCAAATGATGCTAAGACAGAAATATAGAATGGTGTTTGAGTTTCACCACCGGATTTCTTACGTAACATCTTTGAGAGTCTTTGGGTATCGCCTGTATCTGTATTGTGGACTTTAAGGTCGAAATCCAAATAACTTCTATAGTCGGTGAATTTTGTAATATTGTCAGAAAGACGACTAGACATTTCACCATCACCGACATCAACTATTTGTCTGAAGAGGTCTTCCATTACATCCTTATATTTATTGACGAATTCAGTATCGTCATTGCCGCCATCAATAACAAGTGGATCCTTTAACATGTCATAATATCTTCTATAGACTTGGGAAGGATTAACTGTAAATTCGTAGCGGTCTCTTCCAAATGCACTTTGTTTAAGTGCGTCATTTAAATTATTAATTTGATCTTCAACGTCTTCAATTGCTCCTCTAAGTTTAAAGATGAAGTCATCTTTAAATTGCTTGGTTGCTTTATTGTAAGAGTCTAAAATCTTCTCTTTATATTCTGGTAATTTTACGTCTCTAAATTCAACAAGTTCTTTGTCAAAAACCACGTTATCTTCGGCCTCTGGATCATAACTCATGTGATAATCTTGGACATAATCACGTCTAAGTCTACAAAGTTGAGAGAATACACTATTAACTTCGCTGACTAATTTTGAATAAGAAACATTGAATTTTTCAAAGACTTTGAAGATATTTTCTTCAGCAGCTTTGACTTCTTCTTTAAATAAAGGAACTGCCTTTTCTTCAAGTAAGATTGGATTATAGTGAGTTTGCATGTTTTGTTCTTTAGTCTTAATGACTTCTTGCTCGCTAACAATCTTTTCTCTCTTGATTTGGTTATTTTCGGTTTGTAAGTTACCTTTTTCAAGAATAATTCTTTCTCTAGATTCGTTAATTGATTTAATATCGCTTTCTAAATCACTAATTCTTCTATCAAGTGATTCAGTAAGATGGCTGGTATTTGATTGAAGTTCGCTATCGATATATTCAAGAGTTCCATATAATCCTTGAAGGGAAGAAATATCTTTTAAGAAGACAAACATACTGTCAATTTCGCTCTTTGTGAAAACATCAAGTTTGTTTGTATCTTCGATAATTTCACGGATTCTCTTGTAAACATTATAGAGTTCAACAGTATCTCTAAGTTCGTTAGCCTTTTCTTTAGCAAATCTTTCTTCGTTGCCTCTACCAATGAATGAATCTTTATATAGTTTTGGATTTAATTTACTTAATGAGTAGTTTCTATAAATATCACACTCTTTTGTGATACCATTTCCACTAAGCCTTGCGTCCATTGGGTCTTTTGCTTTGTAGAGTTTACCAATTAAGAAATTAGTATATGCTCTAGCACCTTCGTGGACTGTATTAATTTCTTCTGCAAGTGATCCACCCATACATGGAGGTTCGCTTTCGATGATTTTTTCTTCATCAACTAAAGCTGTTGCATAGAATGAAGTCTCATCGAGAAGTTTTCTAAGGAGATCATAGGCAACTGCGTAATATTTAGGAGCAACAAATAAATTAAATTTATGTGGTGCTAAGAAACCTTCAATTGCATCTCTCCAACTTAAATCATCAATATCAATGAGGTCTGCATAAATTTCAACCTTAACGTTTTCGCCTGTCTTTTCAGCAAGTCTCTTTTCAAGTCTTTCCTTAATCATGACTAAGCGTGGGTCATAAGCTTTTGCACCAAATTTAATATTTTCTGATTGTTCTTTTAAATTTCTAATTTCAGTATCAAGTTTGACCATTGTTCTAGAAATCGCAATAGCAAATGAACTGACTTTATTTTTAAAGTTCATGAGTGCATCACGGAACGCATTCACATCTTCTTTGGTCATTGTTTCAATTTTGTTGATTGAATTTTCTTTAAATGATTCACAAGCATCTTTAACTTTACTTGCACTACTTGTGATATCTTGAATTTCTTCATAAACTTCATCATCAACATAATCTTGATTAAATCTTGATAAGTCACTTAAAAGTTTTTGAGAATTCTTTGAGAAACCTTCAACATAATAATTCAATGTACGTTTAACGTTTCCGATGTTTGCGTTGATTCCATCAACTTTATTTTGAATTTCTTTCTTTTCGTTTTGTAAATTTTGAGTAATTCTAACTGTATCGTTACTTGCTCTATCTTGAATTAATCTTGTTTTCTTCAATTCAAGGTCATCAAGTTCGTGTTTAAATTCTTCGAGTTCGTCATCAATTTCCTTGATTCTTGCTTTATTTAATTCAATTTGTTGATTGAATTGTTTAACTTTTTGATAACTTTGCTCTAATAAACATCTTTCAAGGATATATTCATGAATAGTTTTTTGTTCTTTTTTGTCTAAGAAAGCAACATTAAATTGGTTGATTTCTTCAAGTCTATTAACACGTTTTTCAATGTTTTTAGCTTCGACTTCTAATTTTTTATATTGAGTAATATTGTCTTGGAGTGTTCCAAGTTCAATATTTGCTTGAGGGTCACAGACATAATCAGTAATAAATGTAGTAATATCAGTAATTGGGGTGAAAGATGTAGCTTTCTTTAAAAGTGAGAAATATTTATCTTTTAAACCGCCGAATCTTCTCTTTAAGAAATCTCTATATTGTCTATTGCTATCGAAGAATGTGTATTTATCTTTATATTTTTCATTAAAGAAATTAAGTAAAGTTTTGTAATCCATTGGAATTTTATCTTTAATGAATTCGTTTTCAGGCATTTTGTCTTCTAAACAGAAGAAATGATGTTCTTCACTTCCATCATCAAATGAATCAAAAACAATACCCATGACAAAATAGACATCATAGAAATCATCGTAATATTCTAAAGCTACGTAAGATGTAAATCTTCCATTTCTTAAATATTTGAAACCACCATCAACTGTGTCGCCAAGTTCACCCCTAAGGTAGCCTTTCATAGTTCTGCTAGATTTATCCATAGCAGCTTTATTAAAGAATGTTCCTGTTGTATCGCCTAAAAGAACTACTTGGAGAGCATCGATAAGTGTTGATTTACCACTTCCGTTGACACCTGTAAGAAAGGCAATTGGTTTAATGTCAATTGTTTCGTTCCAGAAATAGTGCCAATTTATTAATTTTACTTTAGTTAATGTTTTCATTGGTGATACCTCCGAAAGATGGATCGCGTTTCTTTAATTCATCAAGAGCATTACTCATAGCGACAATTCTGTCGTTATCTAATGCATAAACAATGCTTGGAAGGATATAAAAGTTAACATTTCCTTCATCATAACTGCCACTAACCTTACTAATAACATTATGGTTTGCTAAGAATCTAAGAGATTTAGCTATACCTCTACCATAAAGTCTTTTACCTGGCATAACAATGCCATCATCCATCATGGTTTTAATTAAGCTTGGTGTAGTGAGGTAGATATTTTGAGTTGTAATATTTGAGTCTTTTTTCTCGTTTTCATAGATTAATCTAAGTGCATAAAGAATTAAGGATGTTTCTCTATCGATTTTTAATCTATTTTCGGAATAGAAATTTTGTAAAGCGATAACGCCAAGTAAACTATCTTTTTCAATATTCCAGCCGCTATATTTCAAATAATCATTAACTAAATCAAAATGTCTTTCAATATATCTATAATCTTGGTTTGTTCTTAAGATTTTTTCTCTAGGGTCAAAGACATCTCTAACAATAAAGCCTTTTAATAAAAGTGTATTAATAATGCTAGCAAATTCGTTTTGCTCACTTAATGGCATCTTTGCAAATTCTTCATTAAACATAGCTTACTCCTTTCTTGTGAATTGGAAGTTTGGAACGATATATCCATAACTTTTAACTTTTGTTTGATCAACTTCTTCAACGGTGTAGAAACATGATTCTTCGTCCTTCTTAACAATGGCTAAGATGACGCAGATAAGAGCGTCGAAGTTAGGAAGAGGAATTTCGCTTATATTGATCGACTTTTTATCTCCAAAGGCAACTTCCATAAATCCATATACTTTTTCATCCGTAAAGATAGATTTTGTTTCTTCGATGAAGTCATCGAGAAGATAACCCATATCTTCATAAATCATGACTTCAAGTGGATCACTATCTAAACGATATTTTCTTAAAATTGGTAATGTGCAAGATTGACTGTCAATGAAGCCTTGTTCATAGAAATAAATGCTATCTTGCATTTTCGATAAAATCTTACCGAGATTTCTTGGGTTATTAATATTTTGAGCATATGTTTTTAATACATTCTCAAGATAACCCTTGATGGTTTTATCGCTGTTATTGAGATAAAGAATTTTGTTTGTACTACTCTTTGTGTACTCGCTATTCTCTTTATCAATATTTCCAATCATGATGTTGAGACGTTCATAGGTATCAGTAATATAGTTAACAATTTCTTTTATATCGCCTTCAACTTCACTCTTAGTTTTTCCACCAGTTGTAATAAGTCCTTGATTAACAAGTTTCTCTCTAATTTCTCTATCAGTTAACCATTTATCTAAGATTCTAACGATTGGTCGTTTAAATCTAGCAACACTATCAAACGTTTTTAATGGGTGATAATATCTATCACTGATTTTCTTTTTATAAATATCGAAATAATCATGTAAAACGTTATTCACTTCAAAGAGTTTTGATAATTTATTTTGGAAAATTCTAATTGAGTGAGTAAGTGTAATCATCTCAACCTTTAATTTCTTGGTATTTTCATAAGCTTTAAGTAATGATTTATACATAAAATCATCACGCTCTTCATCTTCAAGTTTAAGTTCGCTATAAGTAGAGTGGACTAAACTTAGGTATGGCGCTTCTTCGTCACTAATAATATCTTTAAAAGCTTTGATAATTAAAATTGAGTATTGAGGGAGAATGATTGTTTCTTCGAAGGTATTTGGATCCATCGCAATGTCAATCCAACCAGTTTCTTCTAGCCTTCTGCAAATAAAGGCAGCTTTTGCGGAAACTGTATTTTGTAGAACAGATTCAACATCTTTAGCATCTAATTCTTCATCATCGTAGGAAAATTGTTCAATGTTTATTTCTTTCTCTTTTAAGTTCTTAATATAATCGTTTTTTGCGATTACAGTTTCATCACTCTCTAACAACTCATATAAAACCATTAAGCTCTCAACATATATTGCTCTATTCTTGCCACCGAATAGAGAAAAATAATTTTGCGGAATAATTTCAAATAAGTTCATAATCGAAACAATTATATCATTTATGATATAAGGTTATAAAATAAAATTATTAAAAAAACCTAAAAATTGCATATATTTTGTCATGAATTTTTAGGTCAAAAAAATTTTTAGAAAAATATTATTTGCTTACTTCTTTTACTTCAATTTCTTTTAGGTTTGCTCTTAACCCCATTATCAAGATCCACACATAGCAAACAGTTTTTGGAAGCATCAGCAATCCAACTAGAGGATATTTACCAGCAAGTAAAACGACTGGTAAATAAAAGCCGAACGAAAGAATAATTGCTATACCAAGAAACTTGAAATATTTTTCTTTCCAGCACCATTTAAAGGCAAGATAAACAATGAGTGCGCCAAGTAACACAAAAGGAATATTTCTAATAATTCCCCAAAGTAGTGATGCATCTCCGCTTGTCCATTCGTTTTGAGGAAATAAACACAAAACAATTCTTACAAATGCCAAAAATAACACGCTAACTTCAATATACCAATTAACTTTCTTTGAATATCTAACTTTTAAGAAATAATAAAGCAAAACGTAAAAAATAGTCATTGTTATGGAAGTAACAAATTTACCTACTCCAAGTGAATCAGGAAAATTAGCAGTTCCACCATTCCATAAAGCATACATTCTTGGAATTAAGTGATATGAATCACCAAGCCCCAAAACTAAAGAGGCTATTCCGAACAAAATATATTGAGGTCTTTTTTTAGCTCTGACTAGTAAAAAGATTCCGCACGCAATTGCGAAAAATAAATACAATGCTTCAAAGATGGTTTCCATAATGGCTTGCATATTAATTTCCTCCTTTGAAAGTCTTGATAAATAATTCAGGATCGTTAGTCATAATGCAGTCGCAACCTAAGTCAGCTAAATATTTCATTTCTTCTGCATCATCAATTGTCCAATATTGAACGGCCATATTTTTCCTATGGGCCCTATTGATAATTTGTTTATCATCTAAAGAAAAACTTATTCCACCTACTTTAAAGGAAGTAGGGATTTGTAAACATGTAAAATCTGAATCATCAAATGGATTCACTTTTAACCATTCGGTGATTATAAATTTTGCAGCATCCCCTGTTGATGCACCTCTATGTAATGTAGGGTGTTTACTTCTTAAGCATTGAGATACATTATCATGAAATGTTCCTACAACAAGATTGTTTTTATAGCCAGGGTAAATATCAGTAAGTAGGTTATCTAAAGTACCTGCAGCAAGTTGTCCTTCTTCACCATCATTTTTAATTTCAACAATAAATTTCAAGTCTGGTTTTGATTCATAAAATTCTTCAAGCAATTTATCGACTTGCAAAATTTGAACTCCATTTTCTTTTAAGATTATTTTTCTATCTACTTGATCTTTAGTAACTAAATCTTTATAAGGATAATTTCCGTTTTTGTCTTTAAAACCATATCCAAAATTAAAATTCTCCAACTCTTCCAAAGTGTAATCTTTAATGTAATGTTTATCAGTCGAATTATCAAAAAGAGAAACATCACTCATTCTATCGATTGTGCCATCATGAGAAAAGACAAGTTTGCCATCCTTTGTAACCCAAATATCGCTCTCAATAATGTCAATATCAAAATCCTCTACTGCTGCTTTGTAGGCTTTAAGTGTATTCTCAGGATTAACTAAGGCCCCACCTCTATGTGCGGCTAACATTGGGATATCTTCTTTCGAAGCTTTTATGAATGGATTATTCTCAATAACTTTTTTAGGTGGAATTATATTTATGAAGCCAAGGAAAAAAGTTAGAAATGTAACAATACTTCCAAATATAATCAAAGCTTTATATCTTTTCTTTAAATTTTTAAACATAGAAATCTCCTATCCATGATTATAATCTAATAGGCTTAATTTTTAAAATGATAATATAAAAACATGCCAATAACCTCGCAAAAATCTACTTTTTTTCTTGAATTTCTAAAATTTGTCAAGAAAATACATCTTAAAATTATCTCAAATTTCGAGACAAAATAGGTTTCAAAAATAGGCGTATTTAATAGACAAATGATATCGAAAATGTCCATTTTCTTACAATTTGTTGATTATTTTTTTGAAATTTTGAGCAAAACATCAAAATATGGTACACAAAGTGCTTAAAAATATGCCGTTTAAAATCAATTGCAACGTATAAATGGTCATTTTCATCAAATAAATTGCTTTAAATGGGCATTTTAGAAAATATGATTTTTTTATGAAAATTTGTGATTTTTGTTGATTTTTTATGCAAAACTTAATGGTTAGATTTATTGTAATGATTCACTTTAAGATAAAGATCGTCAAATGTGTCGCAGACAAAATAAGCTAAATCTTTGTGCTTAAACTTTCTTGGCTTTAGCGTCATTAAAGCGCTTTTAACTCCTGCTTTATCTGCAGTAATTAAATCGAAATCTGTGTCACCTACAAATAAAACTTCATCCTTCTTAACATTGAATTTTTCCAATATTTTATAAACTCCGTCAGGATAAGGTTTGATATTTTCTACTTCTTTTATACCTATGATTTCTGAAAAATATGTATCTAATTGCTTTTGCTTTAAACACTTAATTGACATATCTTTTTCTTTATTAGTGTCCACAGTCAAGATTAAACCATCTTCATAAAACTTCTTAATAACAGTTTCTTCGTTATCAAAGAAATGGAGATCAGTATCATAGTATTTTGTAGTTGCTTTTCGGTAAGCTTTTCTAATAAATTCTAAATCATATTCAGGAAAAACTTCTTTTAATGAGTTTTCTAAAGGTGGACCACTAAAACGTCTTGTATCTTCAATCGTAAAAGAATCAGATGGTCTATATATTCTTAAAAGTTCACTCCATGTTTTGAATAAAATTTCGTCGCTATCAATAAGCGTACCATCCATATCAAAAATAAGAAGTTTTATCATTATCCTAAAAGAACTCTATTCAAAATTAAGATTCCACCAAAAGTAATTAATGTGGCTAATATTGTTAAAATTGCATTTCTAATAATAACTTTATTTGAAGCTTCAGAAACAAGGATGTTTCCATCTACTACTGTCCTATTCTTATACATCCATAAATGTTTTTCTCTAAGTACTTGCCATACAGCAAAGAAAATCATTATTAATAATCCCGCACCCATCATGACAAAGGAGAACATATAGCTGAAATCATACTTATACTCACCAAATCTAAGTGGTTCAAGAATTGCTCTAGTTGCACCATACCAAATTAAATAACCGCCAGCACATGTTCCGAGTTTATGTTTTTGATGTAATCCTTTATAAAGACCCCAATAAAGAACAAAATAACCAATTGTGTTTGTGATTGTTTCTATTGTGGCAAGAGGTAAATATGCTTTAGTTGGATCTGAAATAATTGATGCACCATCAAATCTATAATTGTTTCTAATAAAATAAGGTAACCAATTTAAAAGTGATATGTCAATTTCATTACCATGAACTTCTCCATTAAAGAAGTTTCCAAATCTACCAACCGCTTGAGCTAATAAAATTGTTGGGACAATTAAATCTACCATTCTAAGGTATGAAATATTTTGATAGCGTTTATCTTTTAGTCCATACTTAACTACTAATACTTGGATAACACCTGAGATAATGCCTAAAATTGCACCTCCCATAATTCCAAGACCGCCCTGCCAAACAAATAAGATACTCACAGGATTTGTAACAAATTGTGAAGACGCACCATTTGCTGAAATATCAAGAATACAATACCAAAGTCTTGCTCCTACTAAACCCATTGGGAAAGCAATGAAGAATGTTGTTGTTACTAAACCATGATATTTATAGTGTTGATAAATATGATGATCGCAAAGTGCGAAAACCATAAGCGCTCCGCTTAAAATAAATACTGCATAAAAGGCGATAACGAATCCGCCATCAAGATTACCTGCATTGTAGAATGGTTCAGGTTTAGCATAACTATTTATGAATCTAATTCCATGAAGACCAATATATATAGAGTTTGGTAATGGATATTCTAAATATGGTCCATTCAATTCTCCTACTATTAGTAAAAGGATTCCTGAAAAAACGAACAAAGTAACCATTGCGATATTTAAAAATTTCTTATACTCATCGCTAACGGCATTAACAAAATATCTAAAGAAAAATACATTTGATCCTTGTGCAATTGTATATCCTAGCCCAAAAGCAAAGATGTGACTAAGTACTACGCGCCACATTACTGGCTCGATGCCATTATTAGAAAAGAACGTTAAAGTGGTAGGTTCGTTGTAATATGCAGTGGTGAAAAATACAAGAGAAATCCCAAAAATAATAGAAAAAACCTGCAAAAGTGGCATATTTTTTGAAATTATATCTTTTAATTCCTTGCCTCTTTGATTTTTATAAACCTTTGAGTATATAACTCCGAACCCAATAGCACTACCAACAAATAACGCTATTGCTATGTAATATAGAATTGTGAAAAAACTAAGCATTTAGGTTTTTCTCCTTCCTTTCTTTATCTTCCTTCAATACTTTTGCCAAGTATTTTCCAGTATAACTAACGTCACTCTTTATAAGTTCTTCTGGTGTTCCAGTAGCGATAATTGTACCGCCCTTATTTCCACCTTCAGGACCTAAATCTATAATATAGTCTGCTAATTTAATAACATCTAAATTATGTTCAATAATTATAACAGTATCTCCATTATCGACAATTCTTTGAATAACTTTCATTAAATTATTAACATCATCAACATGCAAGCCTGTTGTTGGTTCATCTAGAATATACAATGTTTTTCCGGTTGGACGTTTTTCTAAATAGTAAGCAAGCTTGACTCTTTGTGCTTCTCCGCCAGATAAAGTTGTTGCTGGTTGTCCAACTTTTATGTAGCCTAAACCAACATCTATTAAAGTTTTAAGTTTTCTAGCTAAGGCAACATGTGGTTTAAACAAATCATATGCTTCTTCGATTGTCATTTCGAGAACATCATAAATATTCTTTCCCTTATATGTGCACATTAAAGTTTCTGCATTATATCTTTTACCATCGCATTCATCACATTTCACATATACATCTGGTAAAAAATTCATTGGTATTCTTGTAACACCAGCACCATAACAATGTTCACATCTTCCACCACTAACATTAAATGAGAATCTTCCCTTATCATAACCTCTAGATTTTGCCTCTATTGTTTGAGAGAAAATATCTCTAATATCATCAAAAGCTTTAACATATGTTGCAGGGTTACTTCTTGGAGTTCTACCAATTGGTTCTTGAGAAATATTAATAATCTTATCAATATTTTCTAATCCAGTAAGTTTTGTATATGGCCCATGATTAACATCTTTACCATCAAGTAAACCACTAATTGCGTTAAACAAAGTTTCATTAACTAAAGAAGATTTGCCACTTCCACTAACTCCAGTTACACAAATAAGTGAACCAAGTGGGAACTTAGCTTTAACATTTTTTAAATTATTTACAGCGCATCCTTCGATAGTTAAAAATTTACCATTTCCTTTTCTTCTCTTTTCAGGAACTTCAATATATTTTTTGCCAGATAAATACTGTCCAGTAATTGATCTAGGTTCATTCATAATATCTTCTAAAGAGCCACTTGCGACAACTTCTCCACCATGAATTCCAGCTTTTGGTCCAATATCAACCAAAAAGTCTGCGTTTTTCATCATTTCATCATCGTGCTCGACAACAATTAAAGTATTGCCTAAATCTCTCATTTGTTTAAGAGTATAAATTAATTTTTCACTATCTCTTTGATGTAAACCAATGGAAGGTTCATCTAAGACATATAAAACTCCACTAAGTTTACTGCCAATTTGCGTTGCAAGTCTAATTCTTTGACTTTCTCCACCACTTAAAGTCATAGACATTCTAGCTAGAGTTAAATATTCAAGGCCAACATCAACAAGGAATTGAACTCTATTAATTATCTCTTGAATGACCATTCCACTAACAGCTAAATCATATGGAGTTAAACTATTTTTAAGATTCTTAATAAACTCAAGCATTTCACTTAAAGGCAAGCAGCACAATTCATAAATATTTAAATTATTAATTCTTACGCTTAAAACTTTCTCATTTAATCTAGCACCATGACAATGAGTACATTCTTTATCTCTCATAAAAGATTCATACCATTCTCTAAAGAATTCACTCGTTGTTTCATTATATAAACGTTCAATTCTTGTTTTTACACCTTCAATAAATCCGTTTTTATTATTAACGTTGCCACTACTTGATTTCAATTTAAAAGAAAGTGGCTCTTTTGATCCGTTTAATATAATATCAATCTCCTCTTTTGTAAGTTGATTGAATGGTTTATCTCTATCAATGTGGTAGTAGTCGCAAAGATAAGCAAACGTTTGCCAATCTAAATTAGTTGACCCTGCAGTATTTTTATAATAAAGAATACAACCTTGATTTAAAGATTTAGTTTTGTCAGGAACAAGTAAGTTTAAGTCAACTTCTCTAGAAATCCCTAAACCATTACAATATTCGCAACATCCTTGAGGCGAGTTAAATGAAAATAATCTTGGCTCTAATTTCGGAACAGTAAAACCACATTCAATACATGCATTATGTTCACTATATAAAGTTTCGTTTCCGTCAACCGAAATGAGGATGTAACCATTTGCCCACTCACTAGCAAGTTCAACAGCTTCGAAAATTCTGCTTCTGCTATCGTCTTTTAGAACAATTCTATCTACAACAATCTCAATGTGATGCCTTTTATTTTTTTCAAGGTCTTTGACATCTTCAAGATACATTGTTTCACCATCAATTCTAACCCTAGTAAAACCATTAGCTTTTATCTTTTCGATTGTATCTTTATGTGTTCCTTTTTCATCTCTTACGATTGGCGAATAAATAATTATCTTGGAGTTTTGTGGACTTTTTAGCAAAATATCAGTGATTTTTTGAATTGAAAAAGCCTCGATTGGTCTATGATGAGTTGGACAATAAGGTACACCAATTCTCGCATATAAAAGTCTTAAATAATCGTAAATTTCAGTTACTGTTCCAACTGTACTTCTTGGGTTATGCGAAACACTTTTTTGATCAATTGCGATTGAAGGAGATAACCCCTCAATACTTTCAACATCTGGCTTTTCAAAATTGCCTAAAAATTGTCTAGCATAACTTGAAAGCGACTCAACATATCGTCTTTGGCCTTCAGCAAAAATAGTGTCAAAAGCAAGTGTAGACTTGCCACTTCCTGACACTCCAGTAAAAACTA
>Ga0256404_1009692_pt1 | contig 13673 bp, 14 predicted proteins | sample RumenRJG_01DNA_FD_185990 | JGI IMG/M metagenome (GOLD analysis project Ga0256404, IMG submission 185990) | Bovine rumen microbial communities from Lethbridge, Alberta, Canada - RJG_01 | ecosystem: Host-associated > Mammals > Digestive system > Stomach > Rumen | place: Canada: Alberta | collected...
CATATTTTCAGTTATTTTTGATGTAAACATTAAATTGCATTAAAAAAGCTGAGGCAGAAAACTTTCAAAGTTTTCCACCCCAACTATTGACATTCAGCCCTTTAAATCATTATTTCGGTGTGTGTCCCCAAATTCATCCCAAATTCATCCCAAAATTCAGTTTATTTATTAAAATCAACTTTTACATTTTGTCTTGCAGCTTCATTATCTACATTAAATAATGCTTCAGCTTTAAAACCAAACATTGAAGCAATTAAATTGCTAGGGAATGTTTCAAGTCTTGTATTATAAATTGTAACTGAGTCATTATAAAACTGTCTTGAAAATGATATTTTATTTTCAGTTTCTTTTAAATTATTTTGTAAATCAGTAAAATTTTGATTTGCTTTTAAATCTGGATAATTTTCAGAAACAGCCATAATTGTTTTTAAAGCACCAGATAATTCATTATCAATTTTAACTTTTTCAGATACATCAGATGTATTTGCCCAAGATGTACGAAGTGATGTAACCTTTTCAAGAACATCAGATTCATGTCCCATATATCCTTTTACAGCTTCGACTAGATTTGGAATTAAATCAAATCTTCTTTGAAGTTGAACTTCAATTTGACTCCATGAGTTTTTAACTTTTTGTCTTGCTTTAACTAAACCATTATATACTTTTATAACCCATACAGCGATTAAAGCAACAATAACTAAAATAATTAGAACTATGCCCATTATATTTTCCTCCTTTTTTATTTTATATTATAATAACATATTTAAAGTAAACTTACAATAGATAAAATTTTAATATTAACGGAAGCCACCACCGCCTCCGCCACCACCGAAGGAGCCACCGCCACCTCCACCAGATGAGAATCCACCGCCACCTCCAGAATAGCTTTCAGCTCTAGTTCTGGCTGTTGTTGCAGCTGTAACACCACGGTTAGAATACGTATTTATAAATATAATTGTATCATAAGAATCAAAGCTAGATTGTTCAAGAACATCAGGATATAGTTCTTTAAATTCTTTAGCAACTTGTTTTGCAATACCAAGCATTTGAGCAAATATTAAATATTCTTCTAACAATTGAACTTCTACTGCTTGCCTATCTGGTACTAGTGTATAATCAAGTAAAAAATGTTTTAATCCATATATTTGCTCTGCCTCTTGCCTTAATTCATGAGTAGCAGTATAGACTTTAGATTTAAATATTCCAAGAGTCTTTTTTTCTTCTACAGTTATAAGACCTTCTGCAACTAATTTAACTTTTTCATCTTTTAATATATCATCAAACCAGTCAAGAATTTTAGAATAGTGTTTTTTGCACCATTTTTCAAATTCTTTACCTTCTAAAATACCGTCTTTACTTGCCTCATATAGCATATTAAATAATTTTAGCTCAAAAGGATTAGTAATTAAAGAGATATCGGCATTGTTTAAGATTATTACATCATTTTCCTTTTTAAAGATTGCTCCACTTTCTTTTTTATCCATCTGAACAATAGAGTTTCTTACCCATTTTAAAATAATACTACCTAAAAGGTCAGTTTTCTTTGAAACAAGTCCATACTCTTGTGCTATATAATATGCCCTAAATAAATCTTTATTACAAGGAATATCTCTAAAATAAGGTGTTTCTTTAGAAAATTTCTTTCCATCAGCTCCAAAGTTAAGTGAGGATTGATTTTTTCCCGTTACAGCAGCTATTATAATTATAATAATAGCTGGAATAAAAGATATCATAAAACTAAAAATTCCAAATATAAAATTTAAAAATCTTGAAAAAGGTGTTTGAGAACTGTTATATTGAGTAGAACCTTCCTCTGCCATATCATAATAATAGTTAAAATCATTATTTATTGAATTTACTGTTTTGAATGTTCCTTTTGGAAATTTTACAAGTATAGTCATATATTCATCTGAATCTAATCTTCCGTCTGATTGCATTTCTATATAGCCATTATAAACATAAGCTGTTCCTCCATAATTTCCATAACCCCAAACATCAGTAGAATCACTTATATTAAAATTAGTGTGTATTTTTATATATACACTTCCTATTGAATTTGAAAAATCATAAGGGATTAAAGTCCAATAAATCATTTGAGAATCTTCTAAAGATGAAACAAAATTTGAAATGTTATATTTTACAGTATAAATATGACTTCCATATTCACTAATACCCCAACAAAGTTCGACCCCATTTCCAATTTCATTTATACCACATTTATATGCTTTAGAAGATAAACTACCAGATGTATTCCAAGAATACAAAGTTTCGTATAATGTGTTGTTTTCAGAAACAGATAAATTTGTTATTTCTGATGAACCAAGATTATAATATGGATGATAAACTTCAGTTCCTTCATCTGCATAGCAGTTCCAAACTTCTGTAATTTGTGCATTCCCATAATCATCAACATAAATATCCATAGATATTTTGTTTATGGAATTAGCTTCTGATGTTTTATTAATACTTATCAAAATAAGAAAAAATAAAAACAGAAAGAATATTTTAAATACATTTTTTTTCATAAGCTTCCTCCTTATAAATAATATTATTACACATTATTAAAAAATAATCAAGATTTCGGGACATGGGGACGGTTCCGCTGTCCGGAAAAGGCTCACTGTTATTGGGTGATGCCATTGGGGACGGTGGATTTTGGCAATTTTCACAAAAACAATAAACAAGCCATATAATATAGTAAGACTAAAATGGATAGAGGTTAAATATATGAGGTTAAATAATGTAGAAATAGATAATGAAGTTATAATAAAAAAAATAAATTGCGAGCGGAAATATAAAAAGAAGAATTTTAGATTTAGGTATTATTGAAAAAACAAGAATAAAGCCTGTTTTTAGAAGCCCTTTTGGTGACCCTACAGCATACGAAGTAAGAGGAAGTTTAATATCTTTAAGAGAAGATGAAACAAGTAAAATAGAGGTGTGTAAAAAGGGAAGTTGTTAAAATTACAGATTAATGTTGTTATTTTACAACATCCTTTTTCACTTTTTTTTATACTTTTGATAGCGATGCTTTTCATACTTTTGGTTATTTTTTTTATTCCCAAAACATAACATGAAATATAAAAAGGAGTGATATGTTATGGGCTTGACCGCAACTTCAACAGGAAATAATTTGTTACATAATAACATTATAAAATCTAAAGAAAAATGCGATTATCGTATTGCAGTAGCTGGAAATCCTAATGTGCGGAAAATCAACAATATTTAATAACTTAACTCGGAATGAAGCAGCATACTGGAAATTGGCCACGGAAAAACTGTTGAAAATAGCAGTCGGAATATGTAAATATAAAAATAAAAGCTTTTTACTAGTAGATATACCTGGAACGTATTCAATAATGTCAAATTCAGAGGAAGAGGAAATTGCAAGAGACTATATATGTTTTGAAAACCCAAATGCAACAATAGTTGTATTAGATGCAACATGTATAGAAAAAAATTTAAATTTAGTTTATCAGGTAATGGAAATAACGCCAAATGTTATTGTTTGTGTTAATTTATTAGATGAAGCAAGAAAAAAGAATATATCTATAGATTTAAAATTATTAGAAGAAAAATTAGGTGTTCCAGTTGTTGGAACGATAGCTAAAAAGAAAAAAACATTAAAAAAATTAACGGAAAAAATAGATGAAATATCTTGCCGGAAAAACTAAAACAAATCCTAAATTAATTGTGTATGACTCTGTAATAGAAGAAGCAATAAAGATATTAGAAGAACAATTAAAAAGAATACTATCAAAAGAAAAACAATATTTAGCAAGATGGATTGCAATAAAATTAATAGACGGTGATGAAAAAATATTAAAATCAATTGAAAAAAATCTTAGAATTTCATTATTAAACAATAAAAAAATAAAAAACAAGCTAAAAGAAATAGAAGAAAAATTAATAGATAAAAAAATAACAAGAGATAATTTAAGAGAAAAAATAATTGAATGTATTGTAACAGATGCAGAGGAAATTTGTAAGGAGTGTGTAAAATATGAAAATATAAAATATCAGGAAAGAGATAGAAAAATTGATAAACTATTAACTTCAAAAATATGGGGAATTCCAATAATGCTTCTTTTTTTAGGTTTTATATTATGGCTTACAATAATAGGAGCAAACTATCCATCCAAAATGTTATCCACTATTTTTGAATTTATGGGGGATAAATTAAAAGATTTTTTTGATTTTATCAATAGTCCTGTATGGCTTAAATCTATAATTGTTGATGGAATGTATAAAACTCTTGCATGGGTTGTATCTGTAATGCTGCCACCAATGGCAATATTTTTTCCTCTATTTACTTTGCTAGAGGATTTAGGGGTGCTTCCAAGAATTGCGTTTAATTTAGATAAATGTTTTAAAAAAGCATGTACTTCTCGGAAAACAGGCACTTACAATGTGCATGGGGCTTGGATGTAATGCGGCAGGGGTTGTTGGATGTAGAATTATTGAATCTAAAAGAGAAAAACTAATAGCAATTTTAACAAACAGTTTTATACCTTGTAATGGAAGATTTCCATTTCTAATTGCTATAGCAACAATTTTTATAGGAAGTTATTTTACAGGTGCAATGCAATCTATTTCATCTACAATAGCAGTTTTGGCTATTATTTTACTTGGAATATTGCTCACACTTGTAACATCAAAAATTTTATCAAAAACAATTTTAAAAGGAATGCCATCATCATTTGTTTTAGAATTACCACCATATAGAAAACCACAGATAGGAAAAATATTAGTTAGGTCAATTTTTGATAGAACATTATTTGTACTTCGGAAGAGCAATACAAGTTGCACTTCCAGCAGGTATTATTATTTGGTTATTTGCAAATCTTCAAATAGGAGGCACAAGCATTCTTACTTTAGTTGCAAATTTTTTAAATCCTTTTGCTAAACTAATGGGAATGGATGGTTATATCTTAACAGCATTTATTTTAGGACTACCGGCAAATGAAATAGTACTTCCTATAATTTTAATGAGTTACATAGGAAATGGAACATTAGTAGAGTTAGAAGACCTAAATAGTATAAAAGATATTTTAATTGCAAATGGATGGACGCTCCTTACTGGAATAAATGTACTTATATTTACACTTTTGCATTTCCCATGTGGAACAACACTTTTAACAATAAAAAAAGAAACAGGAAGTTTAAAATGGACTTTTCTTTCTTTTTTACTTCCAACAGTTTGTGGGATAATATTGTGCATGACTACAACGTTGGTCTGCAACCTATTTAGTTCTATATAATTAATGAAATTAAGAGGAAGTCTATATAAAATTGGACTTCTTCTTATATTACAGAAATGTAATACGAAGGTGATTATAAATATCTTGACACACATTTCTCAAAGATATAAAATCTTTAGTAGTATATAAAAAATAATAAAAAAGGAGGCACAAATGAAAAAATATGTAAAATACATCTCAATTTTAATATTTGCAATATTATTACTTTATTCAAATAAAGCTAATGCATCAAGTAGTGCAACAGTTTTTATTGGAGAGCCTATAATTTTAGATAGTTATGAGAATATAGAAATAACTTATAACAATGTTGAGATAAATGAAGAAACATCACAAATAAAAAATACTCAGATCTATACTAATTTATCAGATAAGGTAATTACAAGAAAGGCAAGTATAAAATTAGAAGATACTTACAGTAATTTAACAATTAACTCATTAAAAATATTAGTAAATGATTTAGAAATAAAAGAAATTACTAAATCTGGAGATAATTATATATTCTATTTTCAGATACAGCCAAATGAAGGGAAAAAGATAGAAATAAGCTATATAACAGATAGCAACCTTCAGGATACAAAAATTATAAAATATACAATGGACAAGCTAAAGGGAAAAAATATAAAACTTTTTGATATTAAAATTATACTATCAAAATATGATATTCCATTAGTTCAAAAAATTTGGCCAGGTGCATATGAGTTTGAAGGAAATAATGTAAGTACAGAATATGTTGATTTTACAGTTAACAATTTAACAAGTACAGTTATAATGCAAAAAGATACATATAGGAACATTAAATATGGAGAGTACTCAGATAATTTATCTGATATAGACGAATATATTTTAGAACATTACAAGGAGTTTATAGATGGCAATGTACCTACAATTCCATATAAATCTTATAGTAATTCTACTGATATTATAACTAAATGGATGAATAGAAAAGAATATAAATATTGGGCTGGAGATAGAATAAATGAAGCATTAAAGACTGTAATAGATTATGTATTAGTTACTAAGGCAAATAGTGAAAATAAAATATACTATACTAATGAATATGGAGATTTATCTACAACACTTTATTTCCACTGCTCTGATAATTATTGCTTAGCAAAGTATATAAATACATTATATACTAAAGATTATATATATGGACAGTATAACGAAAAAAGTGCAGTTGGAAAGATGGTTGCTATAAACTATTATGAGACAGAAGAAGGAAAAGATTTATATGTAAATAAGGATATAAACAATTCTAAACATGCAGTAGAAGGAGCGAAGTTTGTACTTACTAAAAGAGATGAACACAGTATATTAAGAACACAAGTTTCCGGAGGCGCAGGATTAAGCAATTATAATGAAGGAATTAGAAGAGTTTTTGTAAACTCTGATATAGATGGTAATAAAATAGATATTACAGAAGAGGAAATTATAGACTTTGTTAATATGATGAATATAGATTTATATCTTAGATTTGTTGTTCATGATATAGTTGCAAAGCCATCATCTATTTTTGAAAATGTCATATGTGCATATTATACAAATGATACAAAAGAAATTGCAGATAGTTATGCAAATGTGCAGCCACAAATAAAGTATTATAAAGATTTAATTGAAGACCATAGAAAAAATATTGGAAACATAGAGTACTTTGGCGAATATACAGAAGAAAGATTCAGTGAAGATAAAGAGAGATTTGAAGGATATATTGAAGAAATAAAAAAGAGCATTAAAAAGTTTGATAATGAAATTGTTGTAAAATATTCAAAAGTACCAACTTTGGCACACTGCGTAGCAACATGTAGATATGAAAATGAGAAGTATTTAATAGATTTTAATGGTACAGGAGATGAAAGCGGGCTCGGATATATTTATGGAGCGACAGAATGTGATACTGCAAAAAAATTGCTAGCCATGAATAAAGACAACAATGACACTAAAAGAAATCAAATAGTAACAAAAATAAATAGTCTAAAAATAACAGAGGATACTGAGGAATATATCCCAAAAGTAAAAGATGAAAATATTGAAGAAACAAAAGATAATACAGTTATAGGTTTAGACAGACAAGATATCATAATTTTGAGTTCAATCTTTGGAACTATTATATTGTTAATTATTATTTTAATAATTATATTAATAAAAAATAAAAGGAGGAAATAAATATGGAAAAGAAAAATTTTCACTTAGGAATAACTGTAATAATAATACTTATAGTAACATTAGTAATAATAGGGGTAGGATATTTTATAAAAGTAAAAAATGCAGATAATCAAAAGGAAAATATATCTAGGGTAAATAGCGTTGTAGAAGATAAATCTACAAAGAATGCTGAAAGTGATAAGTTTACATTAACAGAAGAAGAGTTCCCAAAAGTTGATGGGGCAACAGCTATGCTTCCAATGGTAGGAGAAATAACAAAGGCTGTAATGGGTTATACAGATGAACAAGCACAAAAATATTTAGATGAAAATACACAAGGGAAATCAGCAAAAGTTTATAAAAGCCTAATTAACAAAGAAAAAGACTTAATATTTGTATCAGAACCATCAGATGATATTTTAAGACAGGCAAGAGAAGCAAATGTTGAGTTTGATAATACAGGGATTGGACTTGACGGATTTGTATTTTTAGTTAATAAAAACAATCCTGTAGAATCTTTAACATTAGATCAAATAAGATCAATATATAAAGGAGAGATTACTAACTGGAAAGAAGTTGGAGGAGAAGATGCTGAAATTTTTCCATACCAAAGAGAGCAAAACTCTGGTAGCCAAAACTTAATGGAAAAAATGGTTATGAAAGGTGAAAAAATGGCAGAGGCTAAATCATCTGATATGCAAATAGAAAGTATGTCAGGATTAATAGATTCTGTAGCAAATGGAGATAATAGCAGATATTCAATTGGATATTCAATATACCTTTATGCAAAAGAACAATATGTAAAAGACAGTGTTAAATTCATAAAGATAAATGGAGTAGAGGCAACTGATGAAAATATTTCAAATCAAACTTATCCACTTACAAAAATAGTTTATGCAGTAACAAGAAAAGATGTACCAGAAGATAGTAATGCAAGAAAATTAACAAAATGGTTATTAACAGAAGACGGACAAAAAGTAGTACAAGCAGGTGGATATGTAAAGTTAGGAAAATAAAACAAAAGGAACCAAATTAAAAAATAATTTGGTTCCTTTTGTTTTATTTTGTTTTTTTTCTTTTCATGGCCTCAGCAAAAGCTTCGGAATGTGTTAAAAAAATATTTTTCCCAATATCATGGACAGTACTATCTACATGTTTCCCAGATAATGAAATGCCAAGAAGAAGTGTAGCATCACTTCTTATGTGCATATTAAGATATTCAACTTTTCTCTTAACAACATTATTAGACTTGGAAATTTCATAAACAAAGGTACCACAATTCGGGATTTTTTCTAAAAATTTATTTGCAGCCTTTTTAGTGCAAAAAATCATTTTTTCAAAATCCTCAGTACGATAGTTTGTGTAGGAATTATCTAGTAAAAGAACTCGAACCATGGATTGCTCAGGATAGATATGGGCAATTAAGCCGGCTGTTACATAAGCTTTTTGCGAATCTTTTAATGAAAAACGATTTATTACATAAACCGTTTTTCCTACAAATAGTTTCCGATTTTTACTAACCATATTAGCCTCCTTAAAATTTTAAGAAAACAAAACAATATATTACATGTAAAATTATAACATATTATTTTGATTATGTAAAGAAAAAGGACTTTTTGAATATACAAAAAATCCTTTTTTAATATTAATAATTTTCTACTTTTACTTCGAAATATGATTGAGGATGTTTGCAAACAGGGCATACCTTTGGAGCTTCTGTTCCAACTACAATATGTCCACAATTTCTACATTTCCAAATAACAATACTTCCTTTTTTAAATACTTCTCCATCATTTAAATTTTGTAATAATTTTTTATATCTTTCTTCATGCTCTTTTTCTATAGCACCAATACCTCTAAAAGTAGCAGCTATTTCAGTAAATCCTTCGTCTTCTGCTTCTTTTGCAAATGTTTCATACATATCTGTCCATTCATAATTTTCGCCAGCAGCTGCATCTGCAAGATTAGCTTTTGTATCTCCAATTCCATTTAGATATTTTAAATGTATTTTTGCATGCTCTTTTTCATTTTCTGCTGTTTCTAAAAATATACTTGCAATTTGCTCATAGCCTTCTTTTTTAGCTACACTTGCAAAATATGTGTATTTATTTCTTGCTTGTGATTCACCTGCAAAAGCAGCTTTTAAATTAGCTTCAGTTTTACTTCCTTTTAAATCCATAATTAATTTACCTCCAAAATAATTTTAGATTATTATATTATAAAATATTAAAAAGTCAAGTGTAGAAAGTTATAAAAATGTAAATAAAAATACTTGACAAAAGGAATAGTTAATGAAAAAATATAGGAAAGTAAAATGTAATTATAGAAGGGAAGATGAAATTTATGGAAAAAATAAGAGGATTTGAAATTGCAAAAGGTTGGGAGGATAAAAATATAAATTTACCAATAAGAAAAACAAAATACTCAGCAGGATATGATGTAGAAGCTGCTGAGGATTGTTTAATTCCATCTTTTAAAAAAGGAATGAAACCTACATTAATTAAAACAGGAATAAAAGCATATATGCAAGATGATGAAGTTTTAATTTTAGCAAATAGAAGTTCAAACCCAGGTAAAAAGGGATTAATTTTAGCAAATAGTATAGGAGTTATTGATAAAGATTATTATGGAAATCCGGATAATGATGGACACATAATGTTTGCTTTTTATAACATTAAAGAAGAAGATATTGAAATAAAAAAAGGTGATTGCATAGGACAAGCAATATTCCAAAAATACCTTGTTGCAGATAATGATGATGCCGAAGGAGAGAGAGTAGGAGGTTTCGGATCAACAAGTAAATAGAAAGTATAAGTAAAATACTAACGAACAAGAAAAAAATAAAAGTAATAGCTTAGCTATTACTTTTATTTTTTGGCTGGGCTGGCTAGATTCGAACTAGCGCATGCCAGAGTCAAAGTCTGGTGCCTTACCGCTTGGCTACAGCCCAAAAAATAAATGGGGTGGAATATGGGACTCGAACCCATGGTCTCCAGTGCCACAAACTGGCGCGTTAACCACCTACGCTAAATCCACCATGTCCATTGCATATATTATTTTAACTTATTTTCTTCAACTTGTCAACTATTTTAGAACTTTTTTATGAAAAAATTTGGTTAAAAAGAGGAGCCTATTTTTGAACTATTCCCATAAAAGCAGACAGTTCATTTTAAGACACCCTCTTAAATCAATTTATACATTTCATGCAGATTTAAGCTCCAGTCTTAATTTATCTGCTATCATTGCTATAAATTCTGAGTTCGTTGGCTTACCTTTACTTGCAGAAACTGTGTATCCAAAAATATTTTCAACAGTTGCCTGTTCACCACGTCCCCAAGCAACTTCAATTGCATGCCTTATAGCGCGTTCTACTCTTGAAGGTGTGGTATGATATTTATCTGCAATGTCAGGATACAATTGCTTTGTAATTTGATTAATAATGTCAATATCATTAACAACCATCATAATAGCTTCTCTTAAGTATTGATATCCTTTTATGTGAGCAGGAACTCCCACTTCGTGAATGACATTAGTTACAAGTGCTTCTAAATTACCTTCGTCTTTTTTATTTTCAGGAGATATTTCTATGTATTGTTGTTTTATTTCTCTTGAAGAAAAACTACTTTTAATAGAACCTGGGGTATAATACCTGAAGTCTTTTATTCTTTTCATTAACAGACCTATATCGAAAGGTTTTACAATATAATATTCTGCACCAAGTCCAATTGCTTTTTGAGTAATTTTATCTTGACCAACAGCAGATAACATTATACATAATGGAACTTTAGAAACTGTATTTGAGTTAAGTCTTTCAAGAACTCCTAATCCATCTAAATGTGGCATAATTACATCAAGTAATGCAACATCTGGCTCTCTTTCTAAAATCATATCATAAGCTTCATTGCCATCTTTAGCTATGCCAACAACTTCAATTTCTTCATCTTTTTCTAAATAACTATTTAAAGTTAATGCAAACTCAACATTGTCATCAGCAATTAAAATTTTAATTTTTTCTTTCACGTTTGTAACCTCCATATTTTTAAATTTTAACTGTAAAAAATTTACAATTTGCATTATAATATGATTTACATTTTTTTGCAATACTTTTTTGGAAAAAAATTCAAATTTTATTATTTTTTGCTTATTTATCAACAAATTTTTTTATCAATTTTTCTTGTAATACAGTACATTTTTGCAGTACCAAAGAGCCATCTTTAGCACATTTCAAAATTTTTTCTTTTTCTTCATTAGTTAACTCTATTTTACAATTTATTTTTTCATTATATTCTACATTTACAATTGAAATATTATTTTTTTGTAAATAGTATTGAAGTTTTTCGAAATCTTGATATTCTAAAATTAACTCCATTTCATAACCTAACTCTTCGTTTAAATATGATGCTTTTTCAAGAGCTGATAGGGTTACATCTGTATAAGCTTTTACAAGACCACCTGTTCCAAGAAGTATACCACCAAAATATCTTGTTACAACAACTAATACATTTACTAAATCTTTTTTCATAAGAATATTAAGAATTGGCATTCCTGCTGTTCCACTTGGTTCACCATCGTCAGACATTCTATTTAAGATAGAATCTTTTTGCATAATAGAATAAGCAAAACAATGATGTTTTGCATCATGATATTTTTTCCTTATCTCTTTAATTCTTTCCTCAGCCTCTTTTTCTGTTTGCACATAAAATATATTGGCTATAAATTTTGATTTCTTTTCAACAATCTCTGCAGATACATTATTTTTTATAGTTAAAGACATTCAAAAGACCTTCTTTTCTTATAATATAAATACATATTACTAAATTTTTGTAAAAAAAGCAAATAAAAAGAAGCAATATAATAAAAATCTGGTTGTACCTGAAATAAAAATCATAATATTTAAACTAAAATAAGGCAATTAATTAAAAAATGCCTTATTTTAGTTTAAAATCTATTTTTAATATCTACTAATAAATCATTTACGTCGATTCCTAGAACATGAGCAATACCAAATAACTCATAATCTTTTACAGTTCTTTTATTATTTTCAATGTCATATAAGCTTTGTTAATGTATTTACAAAAAATAAAAAATATGATAAATTAATTATGTATTTACTTACACAATGTTAAATTGATAAAGTAAGTGCGAAGTATATTATTAAAAAAGAGAGGGATTTGGAATGAAAGAAAAAGTATCTAATAAAAAAATATTTATTATCTTAGGAATAATAATATTAATTTTAATATTGGGATTTATATTTAAAAATCAAATAAAGAATGGTATTTATAATATAAAAACAAGTGAAATGAGCAAAGATATTATAATTCGAGAAAAAGAAGGAATGAATTATGTATTAGATACAGGATATGCTTCAACAATAAGAGAGTATTATGTTGATATTAGTAAACAAACAATTTATTATGTAGAAGACTACGATGTATATAAACCTGGAGAAATGGACTATGGACATCATTATACGCTAAAAAATTCTAAAAAACTAAGTAATGAAGAAATAGAAGAATTTAAAAATTTAGTAAATTTAGATTATGATTATACGATAAATGCTGATACACCACTATATTATGAAATAACATACAATGGGCAAACAGTGGAATCAACTCTTTATAATTCAACAGTTAAAAATATTTTAAATAATTTAAAATAAATTCAAAATTGTCGAAATCTTCGGTTTCGTTCCAATTTTGCATGTAGTACATAAAAAAAGAAGAATAGTTATATTATAAAACTATTCTTCTTTTTATGTACTACAATAAGTTTATTTAGCTTCTAATTTATTAACTTCTAACTCTGATGTACAATGTGGACATCTTGTAGCTTTAAAACTAATTTCTGTATAGCAGTATGGACATAATTTAGTTTCTGGAACACTTTCCTCCTCTTTATCTTCTTTTCTTCTTCCAAATTTTCCAGGAATTCTTGTAGCCATTTTCTCTAATTTTTCTTTGCTTTTCTTTTCAAGAGTATTCATAGTTTTTACCATTATGAAAAGAACAAATGCAACTATTAAGAAATTAATAACTGCTGTTAAGAAAGCACCATAGTTTAATGCTTGACCACTAGTCCCTAAAGGAATAGTACCTTTAATTTCAGCACCACCAATTAAATTTATTAATGGTTGAATAAAATTATCTGTAAGAGAAGTAACTATAGCTGAAAAAGCGCCACCTATAATAACACCAACAGCCATGTCCATTACATTTCCTCTCATAATAAAATCTTTAAATTCTTTAAACATATTTTTCTCCCCTTTTC
>Ga0256404_1009693_pt1 | contig 13673 bp, 17 predicted proteins | sample RumenRJG_01DNA_FD_185990 | JGI IMG/M metagenome (GOLD analysis project Ga0256404, IMG submission 185990) | Bovine rumen microbial communities from Lethbridge, Alberta, Canada - RJG_01 | ecosystem: Host-associated > Mammals > Digestive system > Stomach > Rumen | place: Canada: Alberta | collected...
ATAAGGCGCGCCTTCGCAGCAAGCTCACTCCCCTGTACCTGTAACTGATCCCGGAAAAAGGAAAAGCACCGGAATTTCCGGTGCTAATGTTTAAAAATTTTCGGGACATTTTCAAAAATGGTTGACAATGAGAATAACAGGCTGATCACAACATTTGACGTTTTATCGTTGATCCTGACAGACTCCCCACATTTACCGGCAGAGGTAAGTATAAAAAGACCCGCGGAGAGAACAGGGATCTTTTCTCTCCGCGGGTAATGAATCATACATTGTACAGTTCTCAGTCCTACACTTTTTAAGACTATGTATTTGTCATGTATTGTGTCTGTCAGAAGGTCACACCCATCCTGTCGACTGTATCGATCACGACCACACAGTCCTCGCGCACATTCCGCATGATGAGCTTCATGATGTTCTCCGGAACAGCGACACAGCCGCCGGTATAGGGCTTTTTGGATCCCAGGCAATGCAGGAAAATGGCGGATCCCTTTCCGGCCGTGCCGTCCTCATTGAAGCTGATATTCAGGCAGTACTGGTACTCATAATCATAGTCAACGATATGCTCACTGTTTTCCAGGTCCAGATCCGGGCAGTCGCCAAGGTCGACCATCTCATTGTAATGGTTCTTCTCATCCCCAGACCAGTAGGTCTTGTCTGTCACCTTGACATAGGGGATGGCGCAGCCGGGATCATCCGCGATCCCGAAGGCCTTGTTGAAGCCATAGACACCGATGGGGGTCTGGCCGCATCCCTCGACGTGGTCCTGGTCCAGGCACATGCCGTTTTTGCCCATCAGGGCCGGCGTGGAGAGGATCTGTTTCCACTTGCCTTCTTCATCCCTCTGGTGCATGGAGACAGAGGCCGAGGACTTGTCCATGCCGTAACCGGCGACAACAAAGAGCTGCTTCGTATTCTCATCCTTTGCGGCAGGGAGATTACAGACCCATTCCGGAGAATCCACCACCTCCTGGACGGAGGCGCGAAGCCCGTCCGAAGTCTGGCCCTTGTCCGCTTCTGCAGTTGTCTCTCCGGCAGCATCCTCCTCGCCGGCGTCGAACTTCTCCAGGGTGATCCGGTTGGCGTCCGGGGCCTCCTTATAGTCGGTCCAGACCATTTTTCCGTCCGCTGTTAATTTGAAAGAGGCGGCACCGTCAGTGTAGAGCGTCTCGCTGGTGGCGACTTTTCCATTCTCATCATAGGTGGAATGGGTCTTTTTCCCGGTCTCAAGGGTATTCATCTCTCCGGCGACTGAATCATAAGTCACCTCCTGATAGTCCCACTGGGTGACATCGTTCACGCTGGACGGCCAGTAAACGGATACTTGATAGTTCTCGTTCGCTTTATACAGAATCAGGGTGATCCTGTCGCATTCCCAGACTCCCACATAAGCAGCAGCAGGATCTGCCGCATCGGTCTTTTCCTGCCCCGCGGGCTCTGCCGCATCAGTCCGGGCCGCATCCCCCGTCTCTGCCTCCCCGGTGCTCTCTGCCGCCAGGGCCGGGACAATTGCAGCCACAGCCAGGCTAAGAACCAGGATCACCGTCATCAGTGCTGTCAGTTTCCTCTTCATAATTCCTCTCCTCCACTTATTTCCGTTGACAATACTATGCTAAAAAGATGCCGGAATCTGTGTAGTATTATAACATGTATATGCCATATTGCATGGAAAAAGTGTTCTGCCGGGCCCGGGGGTTATGGCATTGCCATAAACGGCACCATAACCCCCGGACCATCTCCGACCTGGTTTTAGTCAATAAAGACGCGGTCGAGTAAACCGCGCAGGCTGCACACCCGCGTCAGTGGACACATAGGGACGGTCCTTTTGTGTCTGTCCCCTTATCTCAAATGCGATGAGACAGGGGGACAGACACAAAACCGTCCCTATGTTTATTCAAACCTGTAGATCTCGCAATTTCCAACCTTAAAAGCCGCGAACTCTTCGTTTGTCAAATCCTGATACCAGGATTTCACAAAACGGACGATTCCGTTGTGCGCTACGAGAACATAGGTCCTGTCATCTTCCTTCAGTTCATCCAGAAGGTTATATACGCGCTGGGCAACGCGGAACATGGATTCGCCGTTGCCGAAAGAATTGATAAAGCACTGCTTTGCCTTGAAAAATTCCTCGCTGCTGCGCGGGCTAGTGCCCTCCCAGATACCGAAATTCTGTTCAATAAGGCGGGGCTCGAAGCGAACGGGGATCCCTGTGATCTCTGAAATATGCCTGGCGGTATCCGCCGCCCGAATCAGCGGGGAAGACAGAATCTCGTCCGCTGTATATCCCAGTTCCAGAAATTTTTTACCCGTCAGAATCGCCTGTTCATGACCCTTCTCAGTCAGAGGGACATCCGTGGCTCCGCAGATCTTATCCTCCACATTCCATTGGGATTCTCCGTGTCTTATGAAATATATATGACCCATGTATGTTTCCTCCGCCCTTCGCTTTTATCATCCCGGACCACTATTCTGCATGGTATCTGTCAAAAAGTCAGTGATAACCTCCCCTTTCTCGTATCACTTCACCCTGGCAGCATATTTCTGTCTTTGCAAAGGATCGATTTTTAATATTTCCATCGCCTCTTCGATGGAAACATTAATACTATCCATCACGTTTTTTAGATCCGTTAGAATTCTTTCAGTATTTCCTTCTGCTCTTCCTTCCTCTCTTCCCTCTGCTCTTCCTTTTGCTTTGGCCTCTGCTCTCATATCTTCAATAGCTTTGCACATATTGATCTCGTCCCCTTTTTCCGGATAAGTTAAGTTTGAATTTGTGACAATATTGATCAAGTTTGCACTGTCTCGTTCCATTCTGCTATAGCGAGGATCCTTCTGCAGGAGTTGTTCCAGCTTCTCCTTGTCTCTGGACACACGTATATACTCCAGCACCTGGCCCAGAGGCGTATGGAACTTCCTGTACTCGTCCTCTTGGAAGTCAGCAGGCACAACCAGATTAATCTTGTAATCCGGGATGAACTTCAGTAAGGCCGCATCATGAATTGACAGCATCTCATGTATGCTCCTTGGACCGTCCCATGTATCTGTATTGAACAATACCACAACCGAAATGATCGGCATGAGGCGGTCTTCTTTTCGGAATCCAGAGAGATACTCGGCGCTGCTTAGCTTTACCTTCTCATTTAACGGTCTCTTTTTGTCACGATAAGAATATGCTGTTCGCCTAATCTGGCCTGCATAGTTAGTCGAGTCATAGTGCATAATCCTGACCGGCATGGCGTAATTGACTTTGGCCTGGGATTCTATTCCCAGGATAACATAAGCGGATTGATCATCCTGCATAGATGCCCAGATGCTCACATTGTCACGAAATACCTGGCGTGGCTGTTTTGCCTGATTCCCATATGCGACTACCATCTCGGCTGAATCGAATGGTTTCAAGTCGGCGGCATGGATCAACTGTCTGCCACCATACAATTTAAAGTTGAAAAGATCGGCAAAATGCTCCCTATTTTGAAAATAGGTTTTCGTTTCTATATCAAGTTTTCCCATTTTAAAATGTATTTCCCCGTATTAACTTAGTATCCAAAAAATCAACTCTGTTTTGATCATTGCGTCACAGCCGAAGCCACAACAGTTCGAAAACCATGGCTCTGCCCGCTCGCGCATCCTAAGATAAACTGCGTCAATACATATTTATAATAGGTTACGTATTGGTGAAAATCAATACAAAAATTCTAATACTCGTATTATTTTAGTCAATGTGTATGTCGCAGTAGCAAATAGCTATTAAAGTTTGGCATTTTAGATCTTTCTTTCTATTACATTCTTCTGCGTATCTTTGTATCACAGATTCACTTGTATTATCATATTAAAACTGACTAGTGTACTCCTGGATTCTTCGATTTCTCTTGTCCAGGAAAATATGTTCCTTAAAAAGGAATTTGAAATAGTCCTCCACGGTTTCGGGCAGACCACTCTTCCTGAATGATGCATCTCCCATCCATATATTCACGGAAGAATAATCATACTGCCTATGCTATACGACCTGCGCAGGAGGTGCTCATACAATTCTTCAAAGTCTTCGACTTTCTCACGTGCCTGGTCGATTATTTTCTGATTCTTCAGTGAACGCATTTCTACGATAATCGTATCGCTAGTGAAGTAAAAGTCTTTCCAGGATAGTACAAAAGGGGCGCCCTTCGAATGAAGATCCATGACTTTGCCATTGGGAAGTGATTTACTCCAAAGGGCTCTGTGGTATGCATTCAGGGTAGGGCTGAAGGTATCAGGATCCTTGCCTTTTGAATCGGTTCTGAAATCGAAAGTAATGTCAATCATTTCATAAATTCCTTTGGAGTTCCATGGTGTTTTTCTCACATTTATGGCTTACATCATAGTGATTTCTATTCCTCAATCGTCAGGCGCATAGGTCCAGCCGTGATCCTCGTGGTAAATGGTCATCATGATCCTCCGTAATTCTATATCTCACTCAGCAGTCGTGAGATTATTACCGGCATTTGTGCCCGGAGGCGGCCTCAAAGTTATACTTTACGATTCCCAGATCGATCTTGACCATGGGGCCTCTTCCGGCTGTAATCACGGGTTCCTCCCCATCAAGAGAAATAAGAAATTTCTGCTGATTCATGGCCGTCGGCGCCATCATGGCCGCCTTCACACCGTTTTTAAACCAGACCGGCATCTCCGCTTCCGGAACATCACAGAGTTTTGCCAGGGGTTTGGATTTGTGTTTTTCCCCTTCAGTCTCGCCGTATCCGATCGCAATGACGCAGACGATCTTTTCGCCGGCTTCTTTATCCGCCTTGCATTTGCCGCGGCCATATGTTCCTGCCACCCAGCAGGTATTGAGTCCCATCATCTGCGCAGCAAGTACGATCTTCTGGCCGTAATAACCGCTCTTTTCATCAAGATCCGGCATGGCTTTTGGGCCGACAACCGCGATGTAATTCTTCGCATTTTTGAACTTGCCGTAATGTGCAAGAAAGGTGTCAAAACATTCCGGGTCATCCGTGATCAGCTGCATGTGCAGACCGCTCTCTTCATTGCAATTCTCAATCAGGGAAGTCAGCTCTGCCTGAAGATCTTCAGAAATTGCCACATCCTTATATTGCCGGACACTGTGCCTGATTTTGATTGCTTCTTTGATATCCATCATGAATCCTCCACATCTATACACTTAAATCCATCAATTCGTAAGATTCCTCCCTGTTATAGTGTCACCTCCCTCGATCACGCATTACAAAAGCAAAACTGTCACGCAGATCCTCACTAAAACCAGCAAGATCGTCCAGCGTAATTGCTCCTTCGTCGAGCAGGGAAAGAAGATTGTGGTACATATTTGAACGGCTCATTCTGGCCACTACACCAACATGCTCTTTGTCAGAATTGATCCGTTTTTCCAACTCCCAGAATTTGTCCGACGCCTTATTTGAACCAGCCAGCAGAGCTGCATACTCTCGATTCAACCGCTCCATGTAGGCTTCCTGCCAATCCGGCAGCTTTTTTCGAAACAGTTTCCAGTCAGATTCATTTATTTGTGTCTTCATTTATAACACCTCGTGATCCACCCGCCTGTCATGCCGGGATATGCTTGCATAAACAATTGAAGGGTTGATTTGATGATCATATTGCTTACAATTACTTTATTAAGAAGGTCTCTCGTTGACATAAAATCACTCCAGATATCTGACCTTCTTCCCTGTCTTTCTGGCATATTCAATCTCTGACCGGGTGCTGTCGCCGATATAGCCGCCTACATTGATGACGTAGATCTCGTCAGCCATGTCAATCTTGCGCTTGTGCATGTCGTCGAGCATCTCTTTCGTCTTTGTCAGAGTGCCCTCGTCCATGTTTTCCCAGACTTCCTTGTCACCGGAATGGCCGAAGAGTCCGACGCTGATGACGATGTTACCCTCTAATGTCAGGCGCTTCTGGGTTTCCATGAAAGCGTCTTTGAAGCGGGTGCTGCCGCAGAGGGTGATGACTTTATACTTACCAACCATACCTGTGTTCCTTCTTGTCAGCGACAGGACTGCAAGCCGCTGATCAATTTACATTCCCCCGAGTTTTTCATAATAAGCCTGTTTTGTATTTTCGAGTTGTCTGATTCTCATTCATATCTGTTTTTGCTCCAAAGTGCGTGATGTGTACAGGGGGACAGAAACAAAAGGACCGTCCCTATTTCTCATGACAATATTCGTAATACCAGCATTGATATGGATGCAGGCACTGGTCACCGGGTTCGACCTCGATCTCTTCGGGTTCTTTCTGGCGGCGGTTGAGGTCCCAGATATGGTCATTGATCCAACGATAATAACCCTTTGCCTGCCGGGTGACTTCCACCGGGACAAAAGGGTTGTCCTGGTCCTGGCCGTGGATCACAATGAAGATCTTGCCGATCTTCAGTTTACACCGGGAGATGATGTAGTACTGAAAACCTGCATCCTTGATATGCTGGGGAGATACTTCGCGGGCATCCTTTACTTCGTAGAGGTCATAGCCGGTTTCTGTCTTTCGCAGAATGTCAGCGGCACAATAGTTGTTGTAATTGCAGAAGGCCGCTTCACAGATGACTTCAACGCCGCGGGACAGGGCATCCTCTGTATTGGCGAGCATTGCCTTTTTGTCCGGAATAGTCGTCCCGGGGCGGTATACGGTCATCTCTTCATAGGGCCCGAACATACCCATAGCCCTGTCCCCGAACTCGTTTCCTGCATCGAGTCTTGCCTGAATTTCAGGCGGGATGACCATGAGCGACGGTTTATGCCTGTCCAGCCAGAGCATCTTGGGGCACTGCATACCCCGCATAAAGCTTGTCTTTGTAAGTGCCATAGTGCGTTTTCCTGTAAAGTGTTTGCAGTGTCTGCAGAGCGGATCATCTCACTTTTTCAGAGCCTGGCTCAATGAATGCGGAATGCCGCGGGGACCGCGGACTGCAAAAATGCCGTATTCATCCTTGAGCTTCTCAAAGGTAAAGCGAGATGGTTTATACCGCTTCAGCAGACGTATTTTCATGAGGGCCTTTATAGTCAGAACCCCGCGTCTGTAATCACATGGAATATCCGTTTCCGTGACCTTGCATTTATAAAGGATGGCGGAAACGGGAGCGGCGGCATACATAAATACCGTATCTCCCGGTCTGATTTCTCTGCCCTGCTTCCAGTTGATCTCCTTTGTGCCGTCAAAGGCATGCTCGATGTCGTAATATTTGGGATTTGCAGGTATGATCCATTCTTTGGGCGGACGGATCTTCTGTTTCTTCTCCTTGGATGCAGTGACCGCATAGCTTTCGTCGATCCACCTGCAGATCTCTTCAAGGGCAACCGTGCCGTCCAGGAGAATGGAGATCCAGTTTCCCCGGCTGATGTGATAGCCGCGAAAAAACCCAGGCTGCTGAATGAGCATATCTGCAAGCATGGGATCGCCCATTTTCACATTGATGACATTGACCCGGTCTGTATCCTCCAGGCCCAGCTTGTCCCCGGGCGCATCCATGATGATTGCAAACCACTTGCGGTTGTCTTCATGGCGAAGGACAGGGTAGTCCGGTGCTGTGGAAAAGGGATAATCCGGCTCTATTCCGTATTTCTTTTTAACATAGCTGAATAGTTCTTCGATCATGTTCATCTTCATTGTAAAAGAGCTGCGTCACGGCAGATGCCCATTTTGCTCATTTTCTTCGCCACTTTAATTAATAACAAAACTCCTCATGTATAAAAAACTAATAAAGACCCAAACCACTGACACAGATACCAGGAACCCAATCACCGTTAACATACAAGCCGCCGGATCATTGGCCTTGCTGAATGTTTTCCCGGTACACCCTGCCAGAAGGCATGTAACAAAAACCGTGAAAACAACAATAAGCAGCCGGTCAAACGCTCTACGATTCATGATGACTTATCCTTCCAGTAAAAAAGTTCCAAGGTGACTACTTCTGTCCTTTTTCTGCTGATGAAATGATCTCAATATAATCTGCCTCTACCCGGCACTGGTAGTAAACGATCTTTACGCCGGCATCGACCGCCCTCTTCAGGGCTCTCCCGAATTCGGGATGTGTTTCATCATTGGGCAGGACCTGTCGGATCCCGTTCATCTGGATCACGAAGGATATAGAGCAGTGGTATCCTGCCTTTGCAGCCTCCGCAAGTTCGTTGAGGTGCTTCACACCCCTCTCCGTCGGCGCATCCGGGAAGAGTCCAATCTTCCTCCCGTTGAGATCAGCTGCCAGGGTGCAGCCCTTCACTTCGGTCAGGTACTTTTCTCCGTCCTTTTCCATATAAAAGTCAAATCTGGATTTTCCGTAAGTATACTCAGCTTTTACCAGGTCATAACCCCGGGTTTCCAGATACTGCTTTACCAGGGCGTTGGGAACCAGACTGTCGATGTTGACCCATTCTAGTCCCGGTTTATAAACAGAGATCAGGTCATAGGCCGTCTTTCTGCCTGGGTTATCGCTTTTCTGCAGCATAACCTTTGCCTCGGGAAGCAGTAGTTCCCTCAGTCTCCCGGTATTTTTCACATGGACTTTCTCTGATTGACCATCGATCATGGCTTCCGCTGTAAAGCGATTGAGCCTGCGCACAAAAATGCCCGGAATCGTATCTGTATATCTGATAAGAGGTCTCTGATCCATCGAATCCTCCACGATAAAACATTTAGAGTACAATTCCGTTTACCTGATATATTTCGTCAGATCCACGCCCTCTTTCTGGGCAATGGCAATCAGATCCTGGTCCGAAGCCATCTCGATGAATTGAACGTTCATTGCCGCCATAGCAAAGTCATTGAACATGGCCGTTCCGTAATAATCCAAAATATCCTCGCGAAGACGATCTATATCAATTTTTTGTTCCACTAAGGGCTCCTTTCCTATATTGAAGATCAAATTTCTCACCCAGTTCCTTTTTCATATCTTCGGTGGCTTGTGTCATGATTTCTTGTAAATCATCCAGCATGCATAAGCATCCATTAAAGTATATCATTCTTTATGCAATACTCCTGGATCCTTAAAAAATATTTTCACAGCCATAGAATAAAATATAGGGAACTACAATCTATTGCCTTATCAAATATTCATCCAATACAGCACACAAATTACTTTTTCCATTTTGATATCTTGCAACCTTAAGGTTATTGATTCTCACATTTTTTATTTTCTTCTTTCTCAAAAAAGACTCTGCTTCTTTTTTCTTGCTACTATCCGGAATGCTTTTCCCAAGATAAACCTGTTCTATATCCTTGCAAAACCATATAAATCGGAAACCGTTTTGATCACAAAAAGATTTTGCACCATTCAGAAATACCATATCCTCTGGCTTGGAATCATAATCGTCACAATCGAAACAGCATAGAACAATACTTTTGTTCTCTTCAGAGGAGGCACTATATTGTTTGGATAATTTGTTTATATCATTAATAGCCTTCTTTGAAGAATAATTTCCCTTTCCATTAAAATAGACAGGAGACAGCTTAATATCTCCTTGATTAATAGAGTAAAAGTGTTCAATAGAAGTTTTAATGTATATATAATCAGAATTACATTTTTTATTTGTTTCTACACAAATAATTAACTGCAGCCCCATTACGCTTCTCTCCCTTCATGTTCAAAAACTCCGATGAAATCAAAGGAATCGATATTGAAGGGAGATCCTTCTATCATGCCGTTCCTGTATAGTTTTGAGGGAGAGTAATTACCACTTTTCTTCCAGGAATAGATTTTCTTGTTCACAGAAAGAAAATCTATTGAATTCTTGTTTCGTTTCAAAATATCCATGGGGCCGATATTATGGGTGGTGAAGCACAACTGCCCCTCGCCATACTCCATAAGATATTCCAACAAAGCACACAAATACACATCGTGTAAATTAGAATCCAATTCATCGATGAATACGATATTTCCTTCCACCATCTTTTGAAGATAAGCAAAGAGTCGGATTAGCTTTTTTATCCCTGTACTCTCAAATTCAGCATTTAGAGAATAATCAGGATATACCATTACAAGATCACATCGATAACTGTTTTTCTCCTGCTTCTTTTCTATCTCTATTCTTTGCAGGTCTTTTTTAAAAATCTTCAGGAATGATTCCAGTTCTGATACTTGTTTTTCAAAATCCGGAAGCCTTTTCTCTGAAACAGCCATTGAAGATACAGAGATGAGTAAGGGAAGCTGTCTCTTAAGATGTACTTCATGTTCCCTCAATTCAAAAAGTTTCTCCAACTGCACTGAGTCTGTTACACGATTTATCATTTCATTAATAAAGAAATCAGTATGATCATCTTCAATATCCAAATACACAAATATACTGAGTCCAAAAAGAAGTAGAAATACAATCCCGCTACTAATCATCAGGCTCAATAATTTACTGTCTGTTGACTCTTTTAGAATGTTGATAGATGTTGCCGTCAGAGAAGCCCCGGACAAGAGATTCCTGGTCTGTTCTATCAAAGTTGTTGTTATCTCGTCACGATCAGGTAAATACTTTATAGTTGCATCTGCTGCATGAAACAGCAGGTCCATATGGCTGTTATGTGAAACAGCTTTGCGGAAAAACAATTTTTCTTCGATAATAGACCATTTGGTACTATTTTTTTTCCCTACGGAAATCAAATAATTATAAAGCCTCAATCCGTCTTCATAATTTACCAAGAACTGAATATCATACTCGATCTTCCCTTCACGCTTGTTGACAATCTCTTCAAGCTGCTTCTGAACCAAAGGATTGCTTAAGTATGCATCGTCGATAAGCAGACTTTTTAAAATCTTCAACGAAGTCATAATCGCAGATTTTCCTGCTCCATTAGTCCCGTAAATTCCTTTAATATTATAATTACGAATATCAAAATTATTTGTGATAGTCTTCTTATAAAAGGATAAATGCACCCACTCATCCAGCGCTTTAATTCCTTTAACAGAGTAGTTTATTAAATAAATATCCTTCATGTATGTGACCTCCTTGATTTAATTATAGCACAGCATAAAGGAGATTTAAATACAATTTGTATTTAAATCTCCTTTATGCTCTGTGATAGAATCAAATTGAATGTCCGACAGCCGGAAACCTACTGTATATCTAGCCGATAAATTGCTTCCGAGATTCTTCTGGAAGATATTTTGCCAGTTCTTCCACTAGTTCAAACACTTTGGTTCCGGGTGCAATGTCTGTTGGAGTCATGCCTTTATGATCATCAATAATTCTCTTGGCATACCTTGATGCCAGCCTGGGATTTCCATGCTTCATCAGAATGTCAAATGTGTCTGTAGAGTTTTTCTTATATTTTCCTAATCCCAGCTGAGCATATCTTTCATTGAGAAAACGAATATATTCTTTCCGATGGTTATTCGATGTGTAGTAAGCAAAATGCAGCATGAACCAAAACTCTATGCATTCATTGCTCCATGCTGCATGATACTGTACCAAAGGATTGCTTTTATTCAAGGATTCCACGCGGCTCACAACTCCATTAAAGTTTTGAGCCGGGAAGCTGTCTTTATCATAGACACACCAAATCTGCCCTTTTGTAATCTGGTTATCTTTGACATATCGCTCAGCCTGGCCTATCACGCGCATTGTTTCTGCCCCACATGGCTCTATTTGTATAAGAACCATATCGCGATAAATAGGATTATCTTCAATCAGTTTTTTAAACCCGTTGAAATAGCACGGTTCAGTCTGTTCTCCTTCACAAAAGATATAATATCTGTGCTCTTTCATTTCCAGGTGTTCCTGGAGTCGTTTTTTCCTCCAGTTTTCCGTCCCGATTTTTCTAGGCATTCACAACACTCCAATCTATGATTTTTCTTAGGTATGGATCTGCACCGTATTTACCTTCAAGGTACTGTTTATCATATTTGGCATCCTTACGAACGACCTCGCCATTTCCTGTTTTGAATTCTACCAGAGAATACAGCTTAGAGTTCTGATTATTTCCCTTGGCAACAAACCAGATTTCATCACGCCTAAATACCTCACTATTCATTGTAGAAAGATCATGGGATGTAAAAATCAGCTGCGCACCGTGACGATTTGTCTCCATGTTATTAAACAGCATTATTACATAGCGAAGAAGAACCGGATGAATCTTGGCATCCAATTCATCAATCACAAGAGTTGTTCCACTTACCAGACTCTTTGCAATAAACGGAAGCAAGCCGAATAACTTCTTTGTTCCGCTGGACTCTTCGGAAAGAGTAAGCTCGGCTTTATATCCGTCCACATTGTGCTGTGTAAAGATTTCAATCTGATTATTTTCATGTTCTTCCACTCTGAAATTCTCTATGTCAAGATCCATTTCCGTTATCATATTGAGAACCAGTTTTTTAATTTCGTCTGAAGAGGCAATTGCTGTGCGAAGTTCTTCGAGCGGATTTCCATAGTTTAAAAAATCAATGTCAGACTCAAACCAGTTGATTGCATCCCTTATGACTTCATTATTCATGTAAGTAATGCCAAGATACGAGAGCAGAGGAAGATTTTTTGACAGGCCCTCACTGATTTTCAACCTGGCAAGTACGCCTCTCAAACTGATTTCTTCTCCTTTGCGCTGAAACAAAGCTGATTTTCGGCCTGTTTCCATCTTGACTCTATCCAGGCTTTCATAAACTACTACATCTTCCCTGGTGTGAAGGATATACCTGTATTCAGCATTTTCTGTTCTGAAGAATATTTCAAACTCCGTCGGATTATTCTTTCCTTCTTCGGAGAAAGCAAACGGCTTAACCGGATATCTGTTGAACTTGTAATCAGCGGTTCTGTTTTGTTTTGTTGCATGGACCGGCCTTAACACCATTGTTCCAAGTGTCTGCAACGCTTCCAGAACATTAGACTTTCCACCGCCATTCGGCCCATAAATTGCCGAAACAGGCAAAAATAGTTGCTCATCGCTGTCTTTAATTATTCGATCTGTATGCTCCGAAATAGCGGCCGCCTGCATATCAAATGTTATCTTATCTCTTATACTTTTATAATTCTTAACTGAGAACTGGCACAGCATGGGGAACCCCTCCATCTATACGTTTTTTTACAATGTAATTATATCCCAGCACTGTCGATTACGTCAATATTTACGAGATTATTTCTCGGATTATGAGCTATAAAATCGTTTTTTACAGTTTTCATCTATAGAAAATCCCCGAAAGCAAAAGGCTGTTCGGGGATTCTTTATGTGAAAGTGAACCACTCATATGCAAACAGATATAATCTCAATACAATCCGCTTCTACCCGGCACTGATAGTAAACAATCTCCATGCCGGCATCGACAGCCCTCTTGAGTGCTCTCCCGAATTCGGGATGTGTTTGATCATTGGGCAGGACCTGCCGGATTCCGTTCATCTGGATCACGAAGGATATTGAACAGTGGTATCCTGCCTTCGCTGCCTCCACAAGTTCATTGAGGTGCTTTACGCCCCTCTCCGTCGGCGCATCCGGAAAAAGCCCGATCTTCTTCCCATCCAGGTCTGCTGCAAGGGTGCATCCCTTCACTTCGGTCAGATACTTTTCTCCATCCTTTTCCATATAAAAATCAAATCTGGATTTTCCATAATTATACTCTGGTTTTACCAAGTCATATTCCTGGATCTCCAGATACTTCTTTACTAGGGCGTTGGGAACCAGGCTGTCGATGTTGACCCACTCAAGTCCCAGTTTATAAACAGAGATCAGGTCAAAGGCCGTCTTTATGTTTGGCTTATCGCTTT
>Ga0256404_1009694_pt1 | contig 13673 bp, 8 predicted proteins | sample RumenRJG_01DNA_FD_185990 | JGI IMG/M metagenome (GOLD analysis project Ga0256404, IMG submission 185990) | Bovine rumen microbial communities from Lethbridge, Alberta, Canada - RJG_01 | ecosystem: Host-associated > Mammals > Digestive system > Stomach > Rumen | place: Canada: Alberta | collected...
TTACATACAATCTGCCTATGATATTCCTAGTGAAGAGAAATGGAATAAAGAAACTGAATCATTTAGAAATATTGATGATTCTTTTAAGAAAATTATTTTGGTTAGAAATCCTGTTGTTAATAGATATAGTGAAGAAGGCTATTTAATTATGGGAATTATCGATTTTCTTTTAGATGAAAATAGTCTTACGAGGTAGGGACTGATATTTATTAAGTTATTAATATTAGAAAATATAAAGTTTATATGGCTGACTTAAGTCGGCCTTTTATCTTATTTTGTCTACAAAAGTACACTTTTATAAAAATTACAAATTCCTTGAGATAATGAACAAATTGATACCATTTTGTTCATTATCTCAAAGGATTTGAGGTTTTGACATAACGTTTATAAAAGTGTACAATTATAACAACCCATAAGTGTTGGGGTTAATTCTTAAAAGAGATTGTCATCATTCAACTGGCACAACACACAATGACGTCTCTTTTAAGAAAGTTTGTGTGTGTTAAATATGAAAAAGAATCTTTTAGGCATTGTTTTATGCCCTGTTTCTATTATTTCAATAGTAGGGGTGGGGTTTTCAGGTTGGAAATTGAACTCTTCAACCTCAATAGAAGCTGAATTAAAGGTAGCAGAAGTCGAAGATAAAACATCTACTGGTGAGACACATGAGGTAGAAATATTTAGCGTCTATAATAATGAGCCATTAAAAGTTTTTAACTTTTCTTCGTATGGATTTGATATTGATGGGGAATATAAAAAGACTGGTGGAGTTGTGTCTAGCGCTTTTAGTTTGCTTACTAGCGATGAAAACTTTAAAAACGCCTTTGGAAATAACCCTATTATAGAAGTTACAGCAACATTAAAAGGAGTTAGCGGAACAAAAAGTCCTTATACACCACTTTCTTTAGAACATGTAGCTTCAGTTTCAACTACATGGAAAAAGATTGTTAATGATGGAGAAGCGGTTTTTTCAAGTACTGAAGTAGATGCTATATCCGATTCAAAAGTTACTGATAATAACGGAACGGAAGATGATACAAATGATGATTTTGCAGTATGTTTAAGTAAATGTACTTTTAATAATGTTGCAAGTAGAATAGATTTTAGAGTTTATTTTACACTAACAATTAATGACGCTAATTATAGTGCTTTTTACACAAGATTTAGCGCTACAAACACAAAATTTCAGATAAATTTATCTGCTAGAGGATTATAGCAATGAAGAAAATAAGAAACTTTATTAATGGATTGTTTTTCTTTTTCTTATGTCTATTTACTCTTAATGTTGGGAGATCAACTTGGGTAGTGGGAGAAGGACAGGCTGGTGAAGATACTTATATTGTAAAGGATTTAGACGATGCTACTCCTATTAAGGCGGGAAGTGCTGCTGCAGTTGCATATTACGATTCAACATATTTCCCATCAATAGAAGGAGCAATAAAAAGTGCAGGAACAGCTACTAAAACTATTTATGTTATTCCTGGAACCAATCCTACTATTAAAGGCAATAAGAATAATTTAGGGAATTATGAGTTAACAATTCCTAGCAATATTACTTTAAATTTTCCATATGGTTCCGCAAATTCAAAAGATACCTTTAAAAAATATCCAGAAGACGGAACTGAATCAAAGAATGACCCTGGTTTTGCTGATTCAGTTTATTCAACTAGTTCCGTAACAAAAGATAAAACAAACGGTGGGAATGATTTAGATGGAGATAAATATCTTGCTAATAGAGTTTTTGTTAACGACAACGTTAAGATAATTAATAATGGGGAATTAAATATTGGAGGTAAAGTTGGAGGGACGACTCCACAAAGTGCAACTTCAGGCTCTCATGTTGAATTATTTTTGGGGTCTGGTAGCCAAATAGTTAATAACGGAACGATTAATTGTTACGGATTTATAAAAAAACAAAGTACTGCGAGTGTAGCGCCTTCAATTACTTGCAATAGAGGTTCGACTCTATTAGAACCATTAACGGTATATGATTACGAAGGAGGTGGCCCTACATATATGCAATCTCAACAAGGTGCTTTTCCTTTTAAAGAATATAATTTACCGAATGTTCAAACAAAAATTATTTTTATGAGTGGTTCGAATTTTAAAGGATATGTGTATTTTTGGGGAACAAATGCTAGATTTGATACGACAGCAATGATTATCGGCAATTGCTCAGCTGATGGCAATGTAATAAACGATGCTTTGATTCTATTGTATCCTAATACATATTGTGAATGGAGTTTTGTTCCTAATAGTTTAATAAATACTAATAACTCATGGGGAGCTCATTCAACATCTGTTGATCTTTATGGTAAGGCAAAAATTAGCAATTTAAGTGTTAAAGTTGAGATTTTGTTTGTTAGTGAAACAATTAATAGTCGAGATTTTTATATGCCTATAGGTAATGAATACACTTTTAATATTAAACAAAATAGTAATTTTTATGTTGAAAATAGAGTTGCTTTCTTCCCAGGATCGACAATAAATATTGAGTCTAATGCAATAGCATATATTAATGCAAATGTTGTTATATTTCCTAATAAAAATGGATTAAGACCTGGTTACGGATCGAATGAACCAGCAAAGATTTGTGTGGATGGCACAGTTAATATTAATTCACCTGTTGGAGGCCATATACTTTATGGTTCTTCAAATACCGGTGTGTTAAATATCGCTGAGGGTATTAACACATCAGGACCCACAGATTGTTTCGATGCAAGTGGGGGTAAGTTTAATCTTATTAATAATGTTGATGCTACAAAACTTGGACCATTTGTATTCCCACTAACAGCAGATTTATATGATAGTAGCGTTACCAATTCATCAAAGAGATCTAAACAAAATTTAACTTCGAATAGTATTTATTATTCAGATGGCGCATCATCAAATTTAAGACATTGGGATGGACCTGGAGGAACTTATTCACTCTCATTTTTAGACAAATATTCGGATAATTTTGAAATAAGCAAAGTTACACATCCACAAATCAGTAATTTTAAAGACACAATAAATTTAACACCTTCTAAATATGATGGTGATGAATTTATTTTCAATGGATATTCGTTTGATGCAGAAGGGGTGGATAAATTTTCAAGTAACAGTGATGTTAATTGCAAAGCACATTTGTCGTCGATTGTGAGTAATAGTCATACATTACTAATCTATGTTCACTGGGTTAGCTCAAATTCACCAAAGGCTAATTATTATATTGGCTCTTATAATGAAAATTCCTTACCTGATGATCCTGTTGTTTACGGAGAATTAAATCAAATTGAAATAGGGAAGACGATTAATTTGGAAGCCATGCCATCAAGAAAAACTTATTATAACAATAGTTCAAAAAAAATTTATTTGTTCACTTTTAGCAAATGGCAATATTCGATAAATGATTCTAACTTTTCAGATTTAAATGGAACTGTGTTTTCTAATTTTAATGAAGGAGATGTTATTAAATTCAAACCTATTTTTACTTACGAGGATTTAAATTATCCTAAAATATCTGTTGATAATGTCACTCTTGGTAAAAAAATTGGCGAAGGGTCTCTTTCGGCAAAGATTAGTGAAAATTACGATGAAAGATTCACTTATATTGGATATTTTTCTACAACTGACAGTAACATTACGATTAAAACAAAAACGCCTAACTTGAATGTTTCAAATAAAACTTTTACAACATCTTTTACCGAAACAAGTGGCGGAAATCATGAAGATAATAGTACAAGCACAGCACATTTTAGTTTTAAATTAAATTTTTATTTAACTAGTGAAGGAAATACAAGCCAAGGTGAAGTAACTAGCAAGAATAATGCAATTACTTATCATAATAATTGCTTGATGGGTGATACTCTTATCACCATGCCAGATGGTTCATATAAGCAAATTAAAGATGTTAAGCAAGGTGAATTGATTAAAGTATTTAATCATGAAACTGGTGAATTTGATATTGCTCCTGTAACGTTTAACGAAAAAGAAGAAGCGAATTACTATAATGTTATCCATTTGAATTTTGAAGATGGAACTGATATTGGAGTTATTTCAGAACACGGTTTCTTTGATCTAAATACAATGAGATATGAATATATAAGGGAAGATAACTACCATTCGTTCATTGGGCATTGTTTTGTTAATGAAAGAGGAGAACGAGTTAAGTTAACTAATGCTTTTGTTAAAAAAGAATATACTGAGACATATTCGTTACCTTCATATTTCCATCTTAATTGTTATACAAATGGTTTCTTATCGATGCCTGGAGGTATTACAGGATTATTCAATATCTTTGAATATGATGAAAATTTACAATACAATCAAGAAAAATATCAAAATGATATTGATACATATGGGTTAATGACTTTAGAAGAACTTATACCATATGGAGTTAATGAAGAAATGTATAACGCATATCCAGCTAAATATCTTAAAGTTGCTCTTGGCAAAGGAATCATGACAGAAGAACAACTTAAATATCTTATTGATAGATATGGTAAGTATACCGAGTAGGGAAGTTTATATTCTCTAAGTAATAAATATTTACAAGTTTAAAGAATCAAATATTGAAATAAGAAAATAGAAAACTCAAAGATTTTGAGGTTTTCTATTTTCTTATTGACTTTTTGTTAATAATTGACTTTAGTCACTTTTTGCATTACACTTTAGATAACTCAAGAGTGTTGAGTGCTAAGGATTTATATTTATATATAAATGCTTAGAGTGTGTGTTGTGTAATGAAAAAGAATTTATTAGGCATTATTTTATGCCCTATTTCTATTATTTCAGTAGTAGGGGTAGGGTTTTCGGGCTGGAAACTAAATCCTGAAATTAGTATTGAGACAAATTTAAATGTTTCTGATGTGCATAATAACACTACTAGTGGTGAAAACATTGAATTAGACGTTTTTGTAAATAGTAATGGAGGTAACTCAGGAATAATTATTAAAACCAATGTATTTACTTTTAGCAAATATGGCTTTGATGACGGAAATGGTGGTTACTCATATGAAACAATTATTTCTGGCGAAACTCATCTAAATGGTGAAAATGCAGGAATTTGTTTTGGCGCAAATAATAATGTTACTTCTTTTAAGATATCAGCTGAACTAATCGGTTCAAAATCTTTAGACGATATATCTTTAGAAAGTATTAAAACAATTCCGGCTTATTCCGGTTCTTTGATTAACTACGATGAAAATTCATTTAAGAAAAGTTTTATTGTTACAATATCTAACTCTGGAACAACAAAATTTAATATAGAGTTTGCTATCAAATATGTAGGGTCGGACTTTAATTCTTTTTATTCTTTATATAAAAGCGGGACAAATCAAGGCTTTAAAATTTCGTTGGAGGCAAGTTCCATATAATGAAAAATAAATTTTTAATTTTTCTATGTTTTTTTGTTGGAATACTTTCTGGAATTTTGATTTTACACAAAGGATATTCTTCTTGGGAAATTGGAGGAGTAGGTGAATCAACTTATACAGCAAAAGCAGTTACAGGAAATCAAATTGCTCCTAACGAATCTGAGGCGGTAGCTTATTATGATTCCCTGTATTTTTCAACCATCGAAGCAGCTGTTTCATCTGCAACGAACGTTATAAATAATAGTAATAACAACAAAACCATCTATATAATCCCAGGGACTAATCCTACAATCGAGGGGATAATGAATGAGAAAACGAACGTTAAAGAACTAATTATTCCTGAAAAATTAACTTTGTGTCTACCATATGAAGGAACTACTCGGGAAAATAGAAACGGAACAAGTGATAATTTTGCAGATGCTCCTGGGGATACAAATATTAGCGCAGTGACATATTTAAAGAATGTTAGAACTAATAGAAAGAATTCTATTACGGTTAGCGCTGGTGTTAATATTCAAAATTTCGGAACTATCCAAATTGGAGGAATCGTTGGACATGAAGGCCAAGGATTAAGCGGAGCAACTTCTGGATCATATTGCGAAATAGTTTTGTCGAACAATAGTGCAATTATCAATAATAACAGCGGAAAAATTGAGTGCTTAGGTTATATTAAAAAATCAAGCGCAGATGACGTCGCAGAAATTGCCAATAAAGGTAGTATTTATGCACCTTTTGTAGTTTATGATTATCGTGGTGGAAGTAGTACCGGAGGAACTTTTTTGATTGGCAATGTCTGCCCTTTTAATGTTTTTGATATGCCGAATATTCAATGCACAGTCACGACTTCATATTCAACTAGTGCTTCAAATCAAGCTAATGGAAAAGTTTATGGTTATGCAGATTTATATACAGGGGAAGTAGATCCAGGAGTCTCAATTGGGAATGTTCAAAAGGTTCCTGCTCAGCATAATTTCACAACCGTAAATGTAATCGGAAATTCAAATTCGATTATCAATTTGTCGAATGGTTCTAGTGTGAGTTCTACATATACACCATACTTATTTGGAACAACATCCAAGTCTGACGAAGGTGGACGTACAAATATAACCTTTAACGGAAATGTAAGCAATGGAACTTTATCTCTAAGTGTTAATGTTATGAATGAAGATATTAGTGTTAGCACTGTAAATACGTATTTCCCTATTTGTCGGAAATATGATGTTATCATTTCAAGCGGAACAACAACTCTTAATAATAAATTGAAGTTTATGACAGGATCCTCCTTATTAATAAATAATGGTGCAAGTCTAATTAATAATGGCGCTGTAATCTTTTATGATTCTTTTGTTGATACTAGCAGCATTAGCCCAAAATACCCTAATAAGAATGCATCTTTTTGTCACAATAATGGAAAATTAATTGTCAATGATGGATGTGGTATAGCAGGAAAAATTATAACAAGTAGTAATCATGTAAATGGAAATGATAGTGATGGAATTTGTACAATTGGCAACGGGTGTTCTTTGCACTTGAAAAGTTCGGAAGGTACGGGTGCTTTTAATAAAGATGGTTTAAAAAACGATGCACTTAACATTGGTGTTCAAATTTTTACTAAACCATTATTAGAAATCGCAATGCCTTATTTTTCGTTTAATGCAGTAACTAACGAACCAGAAGTGGATGCAAAAGGACTGATGTATAATTTTGAACAAATTGATGAGAATGAGTCTAATTTTATTGAAAACAAAGAGTATTATTCAATTTTCATTAACGAAAAATATGGGTGGAAATCTGATCAATCATTATATTCGCTAAAATTTAAACATATTTCTATGGATGGTCAAAATTTAATTGATGCTGAGCCTGGTAATAATCCAGTAGCTTTTAAAAATGATCAAACAAAGTATGTTTTTACAACTGAAGGCATAACTTATCCAAATAGTGGAGCTGAAAATTATATTGTAGATGGCTTATATTTATCAGAAGATTGTTCCGGTGTGAATTTATTGGATGAAGGTACTATTGGTTCAACTTTATACTCGTTTTATGATATTAATAATAAATGCACTGTAGTATTCATAAAATGGGCTATTCAAGAAAATGCGACGCTTACTGTAAGGTATTATGATAGTGACCAAACACAATTAGGGAACACAATTATTTATGATATTGACGGGCTTGCAAGTTTTAGTTTTAAGGTTGGGAATGTTGATATAAATAATCCTAGTTCAGTTATTAATTCTCCAACGAAGGAAGATGTTATAAGTAATTCAGGAAATATTGCAAACGGAAAGAAGATTACGACCGAATTTAAAGGTTTTAAACTCGGCAATGATTTATATAGCTTAGGTGAAGAATATTCGTTAACTGACTGTTCTAAGAGTATAACGTTAACGTTTACAGCTAATTATGAGTCAAGAACATTTTTCCTAATTAAAATTAGCGGTAGTTCGTCTTATGGCACCGTTAAAGTTGGTAATACTACAATTTCAGCTACAAGTTCGTACTATGAAAGTGGTTCTACAATTAAAATAAAAAGTGGAGAAGGATCGAAAGGTTTTTTGGGCTTTGGCGCTTATAAATGTACTATTATTGCAACCGGCGGCGATAGTACACAGTTAGCAATATCGGCTGGCACAAATGGTAAGGCAGGGCCGGAGGTTTCTTTTACCTTAAATCAGGCAGTGGATATCAATCGAAGTAGATCATAAAATTTTGATAAAGATTTACTTAGAGATTTTATATTTAAGTTTTAATACTTTTGAAGAGGAAAAAAGGGCCTACTTTCTTATAAGACAGCGTTGGTTTAAACTGAAGTTGAAATTAGAGCGATATATTTGCTTAATTACATTCATTTGTCTCTTCATTTAACGTGTATTTGGTTAGTACCTGAAATTAAAAAAGTAAATACAATTCATTTTAAATTCCTTACATTTCCATTTTTAATTAATGGATTTATTAATTACATATTAAGATAGTATTAAGATTTTAATTTTTCAAAAAAATGTTGGAATTTCAAGAAAATGTCAAAAAACCTCAATTTTGTTGATAAAAACGCAAAATTATTGCTTGATTTCTAATTCTAAAAGAATTATTTAAAGGATTTTTTTCTTGAAAGTATTGAATATTTTATTCAAAATTATTGCAGTAGTTTTGGAACGTATTGTTCAAAACTGTGTTTTATCTTATTAGAAGGAGTTTTTTATGAGAGGAATAAGATCTTCAAGTAAAAGAAAATGGGTTGTAGGTGGAGCAGTTATTTTTGCAGCTGCCGCATTATTAACAACCGGTTTTGCTACTTGGATTGTTGGTGCTCAAAATAATCGTTCAACCGGTAATGTTAATGTCAGTGTCGACACTGCAGAAAACAATTTCTTAGAGTTTGATTTTGATATTGCAAGCACTGGAGAAAATTTTGACCACGAGATTAGTTTGTCTGAAAGCAAAGAGACTTATGATGCAGGTCATGCTGGAGATGTTATAAGTTTAAAAGAGGGAGATTATTTAGTAGATCCACTAAAGATTGAAGGTACAATCACAATTTCTGTTGGTAAATCATATCTTAAAAATAACAAATTAACTGGTATTAGCTATGAAATTTTAGCAAAGGATGCAGGAGATGATTCCGAAGCTAGTGTTGGTGTTGCAGTTGAAAGCAATTTACTTGCAAAAACAGAACTTATCGGAGAAGCTTTAAGACCAACAAGTGCTGAGTATACTTATCTTAGAGAACCTGAAACAACCACTTTTGCTACAGCAATTACTGAAGGTTCAGATACAGCTGGTTGGACAGTAACTACTAGTGGCGATATGACAATTTTAAAGAAGACTGCATTTGCTATTGATTTTAGATGGGGCAGTTTCTTTGATAATAAATCACCATTTGAATATTACAATGGATTTGCAACTCAAGTCGCAGGAAGAACTGCAGAACAAAAAGCAAATATTTATGGTGCTGTTACTGCTGAATTATCAGCAATGAGAGAACAACTCAATACTAAGAAAATTAGATTACAAGCTACTCTTATTACAGAATCTGTTAATCCATAATAAGGTAAATTAAATTTTTAAAAAATAAAAGGAAATATATTTATGAAAAAGAACAAATTTCAAAAAGGTAAATCATTAGCTATTGCTGTCTTTGGTTTAGCAGCAGTTGCTGTCGTTGGTGTAGGCTTCTCAAGCTGGGTTATTAGTTTTAATAGAGCTGACAAGGTTGATCAAGTTAATTTAAAAGTCGCTGAAGTAAAAGATAACTCAGTTGCTATTTTAAATCCAAGAGTTACTGGAAATGCAACAAACAATCTTGATAAATTTGTATTTGATGCAGACAAAGACGTAGCAGGTTCTGAAAAGTTAAAACATGGTACAAATGGTGAAGCTTTAAGCGAAGCTACAGATGCAAATAATTTAGCTGTTGAATTTCAATTCTATTTGGGAGTGACAGATAAGTTGGCAAGCGGTACGACTTTTGATGTTAGCGCCGTTATGACAATGACGAAAGCAGATGTGTCAGCAAATTATAATTTGGCCGTTGATAAAGAGGCTTCAACTACCACTTTAGGCAAAAATGCCAAAGCTTTAAAAAATGGATCTCAATATTTAGTAGCACCTTTAAAGACATCAACAGTTCTTGTTGTAGGAAGTGATGCAAAAGGTGGCTATACAAATATTACAATTACTAAAGGAACTGAAAAGGTAGCAGAATCAACTGATTTAGCTTCTGATGAAACATCATTTGTTGGCTGGAAAATTACTCCATATACAGTAAAAGTTTCATTTGCGTGGGGTGCTGCTTTTGGAGGAGCGAACCCTGTTACTTATTTCAATACAGAAGCTAATTCAGCTAACGCTACTCATGATATTATTGTTGATACCCTTAATCAATTATCAACTATAGATGGTGCTACATTCGAAATCGTATTAACTCCATCGATTCACGCTTAATCTCAAACAATTTACTTAACTTATTACCTTCTTTTATATATAATATAAAAGAAGGTTTTCTTTTACCTATTTCTTTTATGCTACTTATTGACAGTATAGAGGTAATCTCTCTTGTTATTACAATTGTATGCGTTGTATCATTCAGCGCTGTTTTTACAATATTGTTCAGAAACTATTACAAAAATAACATTGAGAAAATTAACGAAGGAAAAGATGATATCGATTTAATTGATAACGCTATCTATCAAGATCAAAAGAACAAAAGTAAAGCTAATAAGATTTTGAGAGTAACTGGTAAAGTTGCTTCTTGGGTTTTACTTGGAGTTATTATTGTTTTCTTTGGAATCTCCTTGTATGGAAGATTCACAGATAACGCAATGGTCTTTGGAGATAGAAACGTCATTGTTATTGGATCAGACTCAATGAGTGTTAAAGATGAAGGAAACAAATATCTTCAAAGCGATGATCCTAGACTTAACAACCAATTCTTAACTTACGACATTATTGGTATTCAAAAATACAAAGCTCAAGAAGATGTTAAGTTATATGATGTAGTAGCTTACAAGGCAAATGATGGTAGAACCATCGTTCATAGAATCATCTCAATGAACTATGATGAAGAAAGTAATGAAATTCATTATCAGACTAGAGGAGATAAGAATAAAGCAAGTGATACCAATGCTTTATATGGAGACTACCTAAAGTATGAGGACCTCATTGGTTTCTATAATAATTTCAAAATCCCAGCATTAGGTATATTTGTAATCTTCCTTCAATCAAATGCGGGCATCATTACAGTCTTAAGTGTTATATATTGTTTCTTGATGTATGACCACTTCAATAGCAAATATCAAAAAGCTATTGAAAATAGAACTGACTTACTTATTGATCTTCTTAAATACGACGTCAGTAAGGCAAGTAGCGCTGAAGAAAGTGGAGTTACTAATAACTTCAAGCAAACAATCATCTATCAAGGAAATGAATATGCCTTCGTTAATGGTGAATATGTCTCTAAATCAACGCATGAAGTTAATACTGATTCTAATAACGTAGAAAATGAAAACATCATCTTCGTTAAAGAAGAAAACGATAAGAAAACAATTGAAGTCACTAACGTTAAAACAAAAGAGACTCAAAAATATGAAGACGTCAAAGAAGAAGACGTTAAAAAGCCAGTTGGCTTCCTTGCTAGACTTCTTAAAGCTAAAACTGATGACATCCTAGATGAAGAAGAGGATAAAAGAGTTAAAGAAGTTAAAGAAGAACCTAAGGTTGAAGAAAAACAAACTGAAGAGGTTACATCTCCACAAGTTAAAGAAACACCTAAAAAGGAAAAGAAACCTAAAAAAGTTAAGCCAGTCACCGATGATGATGACGATTTAGATTAATCATTACGTACCTAGTACGTGGATATAAAAAAGTTAAATAAAGGAGAAAGTTTATGAAGAAGACTCACTTTACTAGAAAAAACTTTATAGTAGGAGCATTAGTTTATCTTTATGCAATCCTTGTTGTAATTACAGGACTTGCTTTAGATGCTAATTCACCAGTCTTTAAAGCAAACAATCCTATTAGAGGACTCGCTTTAAATATGGGGCTCACTTTAGGAAAGGATTTTGCAGGCAGTACACAAGCATATTTACTTATCATCGTTGCTGCTATTTACATCATCATCACCTTTAGTGCACTCTTGTTTGAATTTAGAACTGCTATTTACTATGAAGGAAAACCATTCACCAAGAAATGGTGGATTATTTACGCAGTTACTTTTGTCGTTTTAACAGCTTTAGGTTTTGGTATTGGCTTTAGTGCTCAATATGCATTTAATCCTGATTGCATCGCTGGTGCTTTCCAAATGCTTGGATTCTCAATGCTTATTGCCTTACTTATCTATCTTGTTATTGGTACTTTAGTACTTGCTGTCGTTTCAATCTACATCAATATGAGAAATATTGATAAGCCATTCAGATTCTTCAAAAAGAGCGAAGAAGATAAACTCGAAGAAAAAACAGAAGAAGAACTTGAAGAACTTGAAAAGCAAGGTGAACTTGCTAATTCCTTTGGTGAAGCAACCGACAAACAAAAAGCTTTTGCTGATGCTCTTAGAAAAGCAGGCCTTGGTGGAGGCTTAAATGGAAATGGAGTAGGAGCTAATGGCGAAGGTGGAGACTTTGATGTCCAAATCCTTGGAGACAAAGAAAGAGTCTTCCCAGGCTTATGCACAATTGATTTAGCTTATCAAAATGGCATCAATGATGAATTTGATGAACCAGAAGATCTTGCTTTACTTTGTGAACAATTTAGAAAATATTTAGCAAAAACATTCAAAATTTATTTTGATATCAATACAATCCGTGCCTTTATTTCAGGTATGGCAGCTTCTAGATTTATCATCTTAGAAGGTCTTAGTGGAACAGGTAAATCATCACTTGCTCGTTATTTCTCTGACTTCATTGGTGAAGAATCATTCTTTGAAGCAGTTCAAGCAACTTGGAGAGATAGAACCTCAATCTTAGGTTACTATAACGATTTCTCAAAGTCTTATAACGAAACTGAATTCTTAAAGAGACTCTATGAATCAAATTATAGAAAATCTCACGTTAACATCATGGTTTTAGATGAAGTTAACATCTCCCGTGTTGAATATTATTTTGCAGACTTCCTTTCCATTATGGAATATCCAATGGATGCTTGGAAACTTAGAGTTATGCAATTCCCATTTGATTTTGAAGCACCAGCTTTACTTGAAAATGGCTTCTTAAAGATTCCTCATAACACCTGGTTTATTGGTACAGCAAATAAGGATGACTCAACCTATACCATTACCGATAAGGTTTATGACCGTGCTATCACCATTTCTTTTGATGATAGAAATGATCCATTCGTTGTTGATGAAGATGTCGCTCAAGTTAGAGTTAGCTATGATAGACTCTTAACAATGTTTGAAGCAGCCATTGAAAAGCCAGAAAATAGATTAACAGAAGGCGATCTAGCTAGACTTAAGACAATCACTGATTATATCTACGATACATTCGATTTAACATTTGGTAACCGTATCATGAACCAAATTGAAAAATTAGTACCAGTTTTCGTTGAATGTGGCGGTACAAAAGAAGATGCTCTTGACTTCATGATGTCTAGAAAACTTGTTGGTAAATTAACAGGTAGATTTGAAGACTACATTAAGCAAGGATTATTAGACTTAAAATCACTCATTAAGAAAACTTATGGTAGTGACGCTTGGAAACTTACAATTCACGAAATTGATAAACTCTTAAGAAGATTATAGGAAAATGGCAAATACTAAAAAAACAAACAAAATAAACTTCTTAGAGGATTTCCAAAGAAGACTTATTAAATTAGCGAGCT
>Ga0256404_1009696_pt1 | contig 13670 bp, 12 predicted proteins | sample RumenRJG_01DNA_FD_185990 | JGI IMG/M metagenome (GOLD analysis project Ga0256404, IMG submission 185990) | Bovine rumen microbial communities from Lethbridge, Alberta, Canada - RJG_01 | ecosystem: Host-associated > Mammals > Digestive system > Stomach > Rumen | place: Canada: Alberta | collected...
CTCCACCACAGGCAAAGCGAGCCGCGAGCTTTTTGAGATACGCGAGGCAAACGCACAAAGCCATAAGTACGATTTCCTCACCGTCGGCTCAATGGGACACAGCTCGTCGATAGCGCTCGGTGTCGCCATAAATAAGCCCGACAAAAAAATATGGTGTATCGACGGCGACGGCGCAATGCTTATGCATATGGGCGCATTGGCAGTCATTGGCGCGAATAAGCCGAAGAATATGGTGCATATCGTCATCAACAATTCAGCGCACGAAACTGTCGGCGGTATGCCTACCGTCGCAGGAAGTACCGACATCGTGGGCGTGGCAAAAGCGTGCGGCTATCCGAGCGCCGTGAGCGTTGACAGCTTTGATGCACTTGATACCGAACTTGCCAAAGCAAAGTCCGCGCACGAGCTTGCGCTTATCGAGGTAAAATGCTCCATCGGCGCAAGGGATGACCTTGGCAGACCGACCACCACCGCACTTGAAAATAAGCAGAACTTTATGCGTAACCTTAACAACATTTGAAAAAGGGTGTGAGATAAAATGAAAAAAGTATACACTTGCTTTTGTACCGATATAATCCACGAGGGGCACCTGAATATCATCAACGAGGCTTTAAAGCTTGGCGACCTCACAGTCGGCGTGCTCACCGATTCTGCGATGATACGCTACAACCGCTTTCCCTCGGTGAGCCTTGAGGAGCGCATAAAGCGCGTCAAAGATATTGACGGCGTTACAAACGTCATCGTGCAGAACCGTATCAGCTATGACGAGGTCTTTGAAACTCTGCACCCCGATATCATCGTCCACGGCAATAACTGGAGCACACCGTCAATGCAGGCGGTGCACGATAACATCACCACGCTTTGCGAAAAGTACGGCGCACAGCTCGTCGAAATACCCTATACCCACAGCGAAAAGCTGATAAAGCTTGACAGGCAGATGCGCGAAAAGCTTGCTATGCCCGAGTTTCGCCGCGGCAGACTGCGCAAGGTGCTGAAAATGCTGCCGATAATGACCGCCATAGAGGTACACAGCGGACTGACAGGTCTTATCGCCGAAAAAACGATAGTCGTTGACGGTGAGGAGATAAACCAGTTCGATGCGATGTGGATATCCTCGCTTTGCGACAGCACCAACAAAGGCAAGCCCGACATCGAGCTCGTCGATATCTCCAGCAGGCTTCGCACCATCGAGGACGTTATGGAGGTCACGACCAAGCCGATAATCTTTGACGGCGATACGGGCGGGCTCACCGAGCATTTTGTCTATACCGTCAGAACGCTTGAAAGAATGGGCGTATCCGCAGTTATCATCGAGGACAAAACAGGGCTGAAAAAGAACAGCCTTTTTGGTACGCAGGTCGAGCAGACGCAGGACAGCATCGAGAATTTCTGCGCCAAAATATCCGCAGGCAAAAAAGCACAGCTTTCCGATGACTTTATGATAATCGCCCGTATCGAGAGCCTTATCCTTGAAAAAGGAATGGACGATGCACTCAAAAGAGCGCAGGCATACGTCAAAGCGGGCGCGGACGGCATAATGATACATTCACGGCGCAAGCAGCCCGATGAAATACTTGCATTCTGCGATGCTTTCAGAAACCTCGACAGCCGCACGCCCATAGTCGTTGTGCCGAGTTCTTACAACACCGTCACCGAGGCAGAGCTTGCAAGCCACGGCGCGAACATCTGCATATATGCAAATCAGCTGATGCGCGCGTCATTTCCCGCTATGGAGAACGTCGCAAAGAGTATCCTCACGCATCACCGTTCCTACGAGACCGACAGCGAGCTTATGCCTATCGGCGACATAATCACCCTCATCGACGAGCTTTAAGGAGAAAAAATGTTATACGCAGTTTTATCCGATATCCACGGCAATCTGTTTGCCCTTGAAAGCGTAGTGCGCGATATGCAAAGCTTTGATATATCCTCCGTGATACTTCTTGGCGACCTTATCGACTACGGTATGCAGTCAAATGAAGCCGTCCGCTTTTTGCGCGACAGCTTTGACTATGATATCTCCTGCAATATCTGGGGCAACCACGAGCGCGCAATAATGCTTGCTGACTTTGAGAGGTTTTCCTCACCGCGCGGTGAGCAGTGCGCAAAGCATACCGCACAGCTGCTTGCTGACGATGTAAAGCACTTCCTTGATACCCGTATGATACACGAGGGAAAGCTTGAATTTACACTTGACGGCAAAAGGTGCCTCGCCGTACACGCCTCGCTTGACGATGTTTTCTGGAAAGCGGTCATGCCCGAAAACGTGCGCGGCGATTACAAAGATTTTGACATCGTCTTTTCGGGACATTCGCATTATCCCCATACCTTTGCAAAGTTTTACGAAACGTGCGACCCCAAAAGGCGCAATAAGCACGCCGCATTGTTTGTAAACCCCGGTTCAGTCGGTCAGCCGAGAAACCACGACCCGCAGGCGCAGTACGCCATTTTTGACAGCCAAACGCAGAGCGTTATGATGCGCCGCGTCAAGTATCCTGTTGACAAAGCGATGTCGCTTTACGACGGCAGCGTTGACGACTTTTACCGTGCAAGACTTGAATACGGCGTGTAGTTCACAGGAGAAACGAAAAATGAAAGCAGCGATAATCACCATAGCAGGCGTTTCCGGCCGCTTTAACGAGGGCGTGGACGAAAAGGACAAGCGCCACAAAATAATATACTATGAAAACGACCCCAAGCAGACCCTCTTGTACCACCTGCTTGAAAAGTGCGCCTTTGCCGATAGGATAATACTTGTCGGCGGCAGCAGGTTTGACGAGGTGAAAAACTATTGCCAAACGCTTGAGCAGACTATGCGCGAAAAGATAACGCTTGCGTATAACGAGCATTATGCCGACCTTGCGTCAGGCTACAGTTTGTATGTCGGACTTAAAACGCTGTTTGACAGCGGCGAAAAGCCCGAGCAGATACTCTTTGCCGAGGGCGACCTTGACATCGACAGCGAGTCCTTTGCAAAGGTCATCGCCTCGCAGAAGAATGTGCTCACCTACAGCCTTGAGCCGATATACGCAAACAAGGCAGTCGTGCTTTACCGCGATGCTTTGGGGAATTATAAATATGCCTTCAACAGCGCACACGGACTTCTGAACATCAGCGAGCCGTTTTCCGTGATACTCAATTCCGGTCAGGTGTGGAAATTCACCGATGCGCAAAAGCTTGAAAAAGCAAACCGTGATTTTTTTGAAAACGAAAAGCAAGGCACAAATCTTTGCATAATACAGCGCTATATCGACAGCTGCAAAGCTGATGATCTCGAGCTTGCCTGTCTTGCGCGCTGGACGAACTGCAACACCAGGCAGGACTACAAAAAAATACTGACTTATTGGGAGAGTGAGCAAAAATGAGACCCCTGCAAAATCGCCTTCAAACGCTTGAAACGCATATAAAAAGCGGCAGCGTCAAGGTCATGATAATCGGTCTTGGCAGCGTCGGAGGATACCTTCTTGACTACCTTATCAGCCGTGATGACCCCGCAATAAGCATCATAGCCGTCGGCAGAAACGAACAGAAAATGCAGTCGCGTGTGAACATCTCGCGCGTGTCGGCGCTGATACGCGGCGAGAACAGATCAAATATCGAGGTCTGCGGCGGAGTTGACCTTGACGATATCCAAAGCGTCACAGCCGCAATAGAAAAGTATAAGCCCGATTTCATCGTCAATTCCAGCCGTGCGTATCCGGGGCTGAAATACGGCAGCATTTCCTGGGCAAATGTCAGAGCCTACGGCATCTGGAGCCCGCTCGCCATACGCTATACCAAAAACGTCTTAGAGGCTTGTGATGCAGCCGATACCGATGCCGTCGTCATAAATACGTCCTATTCCGATGCGGTCATCCCCTGGCTCAAAAGTGCAGGCAAGCCGTATCCGGACTTCGGCAGCGGCAACCTCAACCACCTTGTACCGCGCATAAAGTTCGCAGCCGCGCAAATGCTCGGCGTAAGCGACTTCTGGAACGTTGACGTTATGTTTGCCGCAGGACATTTCCACGATGTCTGCATCAGCAAGGAGGGACAGACCGAGGGGGTCGATCTTCCCTTGAAGATCTTCTATGGCGGCGAGGAAAAGCACCTGCCGCAAAGCGAGATCTTTGCCCGCTGCAAAATACCTATGCCCGTCGATCAGACACGCAATATGATGAATGCCTCAAGCAACTGCTGCATCATCACCGCCATAATAGATGCAGTCAGAACAGGCGAGCAGCAAAGGCTGTTCATACCGGGCTTTGACGGCAACATCGGCGGCTATCCCGTGCTTGTGGGGTATAAGGGCGCGCAGCTTGACGCTTGGATAGATGAAAGCATCTTCACCTTTGATGAAATGCACGCAGCTGATAAAGCCTCCATGGCGCTTGACGGCGTGGAAGATGTGCGCGATGGCAAGCTCATCTACACCGATGCCCTTATCGAAAAGGCGCAGAAAGCGTTCGGCGTAACGCTTCCTAAACAGGTCGCCTTTGAAGATATCGACAAGACCGCGCGCTTCATCATTGATGAAATAATCACTCCACAGCTCAATAAGTAAAAAAACAGAGGACCGCCGCGCAGGTGATCCTCTGATTTTTTTGTTTTCAGCAGTCGCAGTTGAGCGCTATGAAAATGTCCGGCGGACCGCTGTCAATTCGTTTGACAAGATCCTCTCTGTTGCCCGTAAAGTAGTAGCCGTAAATGTTTCCGCGTTCAAGCATATCGTGCCAGCCCTTGCCGTTTATCTCTCCTGTAAAATGGAAACCAAAGCGCTGGAACAGCAGCCTTTCTCTTTTCTCATCTTCCTTTATCTGATATATCGAGCGCCCGAAAAGCTCCTCATCGCCGTCTTTTTTCAGCCCCGCTGTGTCAAGGCAGGTCGCAAGATAATCCGTGTGCGAGATCGGCGCAGTGCTGTACTGCATCTTGTCATTGTGCGCGTTTGCAGGCTTGATGTACCAGATAGGGAAGTTGTCCTTTGCGCTGTGCATACCGTGGTCAGCCGTGATGATTATCACCGCATCGTCATACAAGCCCTTTTCTTTCAGCTGCTCAACATATTTTTTCAGAAGATCCAGCGAAGAAAGCGTACCCGCCTCGTGATCCGAATAATGCGAGCCGTAAAGGTGTTCAACAATAAAATAGTTTTTATCGCTGTCTGATTTTTTCAGATCAGTGTTCTGTGCATATTCCACATTGTCCATAATGCAGCTGTTTGGCATACCGACCGCATCGTTGATCGTGTACATATCAGGCTCGAAGCTCTTTTTCAGCGCAAGCGGCAGGTATCTGAAAGCCGCCATATCAGTAATGCTCTCGTACAAAACATCGCTGTTCACCGTGATCTCATCAGCCTCAACGATATCGCAGTTGTCCACCTTGCCGACCATGTGGTTGTATGTGCCGAAGTTCCCGTAAGCGTTGACCTTGTAGTTGTTCTCGTGCAGACGCTTGTAAAACTCCTCGCTCGATTCGCTCTTCCACGCATTTTCCAGCCACTTGTTGTAGCCGTTGTCCTTTGGGAGCTCCGTAGTGCCCGTCAGCATCTGCGGTATCGAAAGGATCGTTGAATCATAAACCATCGCAGCGTTCGTGTAGTATGTGAAGTCCTTGAGGAAATCAAACTTTTCGGGATATTTCTCATACGCATCGTCAAACATATGCCTGTCTGACATATCAAGTATGAACGTTATGATGTTCTTGTTGCGCGATACCGTAAACTGCTCCTCACTTGACAGTATATACTGCTGTGTGCCGAAAATCGGCGCGGAGGTCGTAAACAGCATTATTCCAAGCGATAACAGCTGTATCCCCCCGATAAGCGCCGCCGCCCCGATAGGAGCATTCTGCGCTGCAGAGCTTTTTTTAAGAGCCTTGACCTTGCCCGAAACAAGCGTGAACGCAAGCGGGATAAGCAGTATCACCACCCATATGATCGCATTGATGACACCCTTTGTTTTCAGCGCATCCCAGTCCATCGGGTCGCCTATAGAAGCAGGCAGATCGCCGTTCATAAACATATACTGGCAGTATGTGCAAAGCACCAGACCTGCCGCAAGACTGCCCACTATCCTGAAGACCTTCTGTTTGAGTGCGCACGCAGCCACAGCTGCAAGCAGGGATATCACAATAGTCTTGATAAAAATGTACGGCGCAAAATCCCAGTAAACGTATCTGAAGTTGCTCGCGTTGTTAAGATAGGTCTCCGACGGCAGATAAACAAAGCAGGTGAATGTCAGCGAGAACGCCGCAGCGAAAGCTTTCAGAAAGTTCTTTGGGTGCGGCTCGTCCATACACAGCTTTATAATTATCCCCGCAATAAGTTCAAGAATAAAAAATGCAAATACCGAACCGCCCGCGATAGTCAGAAGCATCTTGTCGACCTGCGGCGCATCAGCACTTCCGAGATAGTGAGAGCCTATGTATATCCCGCCCAGCGCGCAGATAAGGTGATATATCAGCGGATTGCCCCACATGAGCCTGTAAAGCCCGAACCATATGTAAGCACCCGCCGCAGCTGCCGATAACACCGCAGCAAGAACGAGCGAAAAGTCGTTGTAATATGCAAGGCATACAGCCGATGCCGCAAAAAGCAGACCCAGCGCTATCCCCGTGGCTTTCTGAACTTTTTGCGAAACAGCCGCCTTTTTCAGCGGCAGAGAAAGCAGTTTCATTTTTCAGCCTCCATATATCAAATGATAAAAAATTATAACATAATAACGCGCAAAAGTCAATAGCAGCGGACTTTGCACGCACCGCAAAAATTTTTTCAAAAAAAGTATTGACAAACGTTAAGTGTGGTGCTATAATGTGAAACAACAAAAACCGTTGACGCGGAGATAACGGTGATGATGCTTCCACAGAGAGCTTGGGTAAGGTGAGAGCCGAGCGAAAAACAAGTCATCAAATGGACCGCTGAGGGCGCAGTCAAATGCCTGTTAAGGCAAAGTATTCTGTGACGTGTTGGCATACGTTAGTTGCCGGGGATATGTTGGTATCCTGCTAAGTGCGCAGCAATAGCTGCGAATCAAGGTGGCACCGCGGATAATGCAGTTATTCGTCCTTGACAAGACCGCAAGGTTTTGTTAAGGGCGTTTTTATTTTGCATTACGGAGGTGCCTTATGAATTTTTATCCAAGCATCGAAACAGCGCGTGAGTACGCAAAAAGCGGCAAGTATGACATTATGCCGATAAGCTGCGAGCTGCTGTCAGACATCTGTACGCCGATAACTGCGGTGAAGATACTCAAAAACGTGTCCACCCACTGTTATCTTCTCGAATCTGCCGAGGACAGAGAAAAGTGGGGGCGCTGGTCATTTATGGGCTATGATCCCGCACTTTGCCTCACCTGTGATGATACCACCCTCACCATCGGCGATAAGCAGATACCTACAGACGACCCCGCAAAGCATATCCGCGAGCTGCTTTCTCACTACCGCAGCCCGAAGATAGAGGGTCTGCCGTCTTTCACAGGCGGACTTGTCGGCTACTTCGCCTACGATTTCATAGGCTACAGCGAGCCAAGCGTAAAGATTTCTGTCGATGACAGCGAGCATTTCAAAAATGCCGATCTTATGCTGTTTGATAAGGTCATCGCCTTTGACAACTACCGCGGAAGGATAGTGCTGATAGCCAACATCAAACTTGCCGATGCTGAAAGCTCCTACGCAAAAGCCTGCGCAGACCTTGAAAAAATGGCAGATCTGCTGATGAACGGCGCGCCCGTCAAAGAGCCTGCCGGCAGACTGCGATCCGAGTTCACCGAGCTTTTCACCAAAACGCAGTTCTGCGAAATGGTCGAAAAAGCAAAACAGCACATCACCGAGGGCGACATCTTCCAGATAGTCCTCTCAAACCGCTTGTGCGCCGAGTATGACGGCAGTCTGCTCAACACCTACCGCGTCCTGCGCACCGCCAACCCCTCGCCGTATATGTTCTACTTTTCAGGCACCGATGTCGAGATAGCAGGCGCATCGCCCGAGACTCTCGTAAAGCTTGAAAACGGCGTGCTGCATACCTTTCCTCTTGCAGGCACCCGCCCCAGAGGCAAGACCGACGAGCAGGACAAAGCGCTTGAGACCGAGCTGCTTGCAGACGAAAAAGAGCTTGCCGAGCACAATATGCTCGTTGACCTTGGCAGAAACGACCTGGGCAGGATAAGCAATTTCGGCACCGTAAAGGTCGAGCGCTATATGACCATCGAGAGATTTTCCCACGTTATGCACATCGGCTCTACCGTGCGCGGCGAGATACGTGAAGGCTGCGACGCACTTGATGCAGTCAGCGCGGTACTGCCCGCAGGCACCCTTTCGGGCGCACCGAAGATACGCGCCTGTCAGCTGATAGCACAGCTTGAAAACAATAAGCGCGGGCTCTACGGCGGCGCGATAGGCTATATCGACTTCACAGGCAACCTCGATACCTGCATCGCCATACGCTCCGCGTTCAAGAAAAACGGCAAGGTCTTTATCCGCAGCGGCGCAGGCATCGTCGCCGACTCCGTCCCCGAAAACGAGTACCGCGAGAGCATCAATAAAGCCGCAGCCGTTGTCGAGGCGATAAAAGCCGCACAGGAGGTCACGCTATGATACTTCTTATAGATAATTACGACAGCTTTTCATATAATCTTTATCAGATGATAGGCGAGCTTGACCCGAACATCAAGGTCATCAGGAACGATGAAATGACCGCCGAACAGATACACCGCCTTTCACCCGCAAAGATAATCCTTTCACCGGGTCCCGGCAGACCGCAGGACGCAGGCGTGACCGTCGAGGTCGCACAAACTATCTCAAAGCAGATACCCACATTGGGCGTGTGCCTTGGTCACCAGGCGATATGTCAGGCGTTCGGCGCGCAGATAGTCCACGCAAAGCGCCTTATGCACGGCAAGCAAAGCACAGTCACCCTCAATAGCGATTGTGCCCTGTTCAAGGGCTTGCCAAAGCAGACCACAGTTGCGCGCTATCATTCGCTCGCCGCGCAAAATGTACCCGATTGCCTTGAGATCACCGCCCGTACAGATGACGGCGAGATAATGGCAGTTCAGCATAAGCAGTATCAGATCTACGGCGTGCAGTTCCACCCAGAGTCGATACTCACACCGCTTGGCAGACAAATGCTTGAAAACTTCATAAATATTTAAGGGGGATATAACAATGATCGAGAAAGCAATAGTTAAAATAGTAGATAAGCAGGACCTCACCTATGACGAGGCGTACGAGGTCATCAGCGAGATAATGGCAGGCAAGACCAGCGCGACACAGAATGCCGCATTCCTTGCAGCCCTGTCAACAAAGTCCACCAAGGCAGAGACCATTGAGGAGATCGCAGGCTGCGCAGCAGCAATGCGCGATGCAGCCATTAAATTTGAAAACGATGACGACCTGCTCGAAATAGTTGGCACAGGCGGAGATAACGCACACAGCTTCAACATCTCCACCACCTCCGCAATGGTCATCGCATCATCTGGCATCAAGGTCGCAAAGCACGGAAACCGCGCAGCATCGTCCCTTTGCGGCACGGCAGACTGCCTTGAAGCACTCGGCGTAAATATCCAGCAGGACGTAGCAAAATGCCGCGAAATGCTTGACGAGACCAATTTCTGCTTCTTCTTTGCACAGAAATACCATACCTCAATGAAGTATGTCGGCCCGATAAGAAAAGAGCTTGGCATACGCACCGTTTTCAATATCCTCGGACCTCTCACCAACCCCTCGAGCCCCAAGCGCTTCGTGCTTGGCGTCTACGACCGTTCTCTCGTCGAGCCGCTTGCGCAGGTGCTTATGAACCTCGGCGTAAAGCGCGGAATGGTAGTTTTCGGCACCGATAAGCTTGACGAGGTCTCCGTAGCCGCACCGACCCACATCTGCGAGTTCAAGGAGGGCTGGTTCAAAAGCTATGACGTCGAGCCGTCACAGTTCGGGCTTGCAGGCGGCACCCACGAGGACATCAAGGGCGGCACCCCGCAGGAAAATGCGCAGATAACGCGCGCTATCCTTTGCGGTGAGGAAAAAGGCGCAAAGCGTGATGCAGTTCTGCTCAACGCAGGCGCAGCGCTGTGCGTTGGCGGCAAGGCAGAAACGTTTGCAGACGGCGTAAAGCTTGCAGCCGAGCTTATCGACAGCGGCAAAGCATACGAAACTCTTGAAAAGGTCATAGAGGTATCAAACAGATAAGGAGCCGTAATGACAATACTTGAAATACTTGCCCAAAGCGCCCGCGAGCGCGTAGAGGCAGCAAAGAAAAGCCTTTCGCCCGAACAGATAAAGCAGCAGGCATTCGCCCTTGAAAAAGGCAGTTTTGAGTTTGAGACCGCACTTGGCAAGGGCGGCATATCATTCATCTGCGAGTGCAAAAAGGCAAGCCCCTCAAAAGGCATCATCTCGCCCGATTTCCCATACCTTGATATAGCAAGGCAGTATCAGTCCGCAGGTGCAGACTGTATCTCCGTACTCACCGAGCCGACAAAGTTCCTCGGCAGCAGCAGGTACCTTGAGCAGATAGCACAGGCAGTCACCATACCCTGTCTGCGCAAGGATTTCACCGTTGACGAGTATATGATCTACGAGGCAAAGCTGCTCGGCGCAAAAGCCGTGCTGCTCATCTGCTCCATACTCACACCGCAGCAGCTTGAAGAATATCTTGACATCTGCACACAGCTCGGTCTTTCCGCGCTTGTCGAGGCGCACGATGAAAGCGAGGTAAAGCTTGCCGTCAGCGCAGGCGCAAGGATCATCGGCGTAAATAACCGCAATCTTGCAGATTTTTCTGTCGATACAGGCAACAGCCGCAGACTGCGCGAGCTTGTCCCAAGCGATGTGCTTTTTGTCTCCGAAAGCGGCGTAAAAGACCGCGCGGACGTTGCCCTGCTTGAAGATGCAGGTGTTGATGCCGTGCTTATCGGCGAGGCTCTTATGCGTGCCGATAATATCGCGCAAAAGCTGCACTCCCTGCGAGGTGAAACAGCGTGACAAAGATCAAATTCTGCGGTATGCGCAATCCGCAGGACGTTATCACAGCAAGCGCACTTGGCGTTGATTATGTCGGCTTTATCCTCACACAAGGCTTTCGCCGTTCAATAGGTCTTGGCACCTTCTGCGAGCTTGCAGGCTATCTTGACGATCACAGATCGGGCGCAAAGAAGGTCGGCGTCTTTGTCGATGAACCGATAGAGAATATCCTGGAGTATTACGCACAGGAGCTTGACATCATACAGCTCCACGGCAGCGAGGACGAGCGCTATATCGCCAATCTTCGCGCCCAAGCAGGCAAGCCGATCATCAAGGCATTCAGGATCACCTGCGAGGATGATGTCCGCGCAGCCGAAAGGTCAAGTGCCGACTTTATCCTGCTCGACTCGGGCACGGGCACTGGCAGGACCTTTGACCATTCGCTTATAAAAAACATACAAAGACCGTTCTTTCTGGCAGGCGGGCTTACCGCAGACAACGTGAGCGAGGCGATACAAAGCCTTCACCCCTACGCAGTTGATGCAAGCAGCAGCCTTGAAACAGACGGCTTTAAGGATAAAAACAAAATGGCAGCCTTCGCAGCTGCCGTGAGAAAGGAAAGATAAAAATGACAAACCCAAAGGGACGTTTCGGTATCCACGGCGGACAGTATATCCCCGAAACGCTGATGAACGCAGTCATCGAGCTTGAAAAAGCCTACGAGCATTACAAGAATGACCCCGATTTCGTGCGCGAGCTGAACGAGCTGCTTGCAAACTACGCAGGCAGACCGTCACTTCTTTACTATGCCGATAAGCTTACAAAAACCCTCGGCGGCGCGAAGATCTACCTCAAGCGCGAGGATCTCAACCACACAGGCTCGCATAAGATAAACAACGTGCTCGGTCAGGCGCTTTTGGCAAAGAAAATGGGTAAAACAAGGCTCATCGCGGAAACCGGCGCAGGTCAGCACGGCGTAGCCACAGCCACAGCCGCAGCGCTTCTGGGTATGGAGTGCGTCGTGTTCATGGGCGAGGAGGACACCAAGCGTCAGGCGCTCAACGTCTATCGTATGCGTCTGCTGGGCTCAAAGGTCGTGCCCGTCACAAGCGGTACCGCGACACTTAAAGATGCCGTTTCCGAAGCTATGCGCGAGTGGACGAGCAGGATCGACGATACCCATTACTGCCTCGGCTCCGTAATGGGACCGCACCCGTTCCCAACCATCGTGCGCGATTTTCAGGCGGTCATCTCCAAAGAGGCAAGAGAGCAGATACTTGAATACGAGGGCAGGCTCCCCGATGCTGTGATCGCCTGCGTGGGCGGCGGCTCAAATGCCATAGGCAGCTTCTATAATTTCATAAATGATAAGGATGTCCGCCTTATCGGCTGCGAGGCAGCAGGCAGAGGTATCGACACCTTTGAAACTGCCGCGACCGTCAATACAGGCAGAGTCGGTATCTTCCACGGTATGAAGTCCTATTTCTGTCAGGACGAGTTCGGTCAGATAGCGCCTGTCTATTCCATCTCCGCAGGTCTTGACTATCCCGGCGTAGGACCCGAGCACGCGCATCTTCACGACATCGGCAGGGCAGAGTATGTCCCCGTCACCGATGACGAAGCAGTTGACGCTTTCGAGTTCCTCTCACGCACCGAGGGCATAATCCCCGCGATAGAATCCGCACACGCAGTTGCATATGCTATGAAGCTTGCACCGACAATGGATAAGGATAAAATAATCATCGTCACCATCTCGGGCAGAGGCGATAAGGACTGCGCAGCAATAGCAAGATACAGAGGGGAGGATATAAATGAGTAATATAGCAAAGGCTTTTGAGGGCGGCAAAGCGTTCATCCCGTTCGTTACCTGCGGCGATCCCGACCTTGAAACAACAGCAAAGATCGTTCGTGAAATGGCAGCAAACGGCGCCGATCTTATCGAGCTTGGCATACCTTTTTCCGACCCTACCGCCGAAGGCCCCGTGATCCAGGGCGCTAATATCCGCGCACTTTCCGGCGGCGTGACTACCGATAAGATCTTTGACTTCGTGCGCGAGCTTCGCAAAGACGTGAGCGTTCCGCTCGTGTTTATGACCTACGCAAATGTAGTGTTCTCCTACGGCGCGGAAAGGTTTATCGGTACCTGCCGGCAAATTGGCATCGACGGCTTGATCCTGCCCGACCTGCCCTATGAAGAAAAGGACGAGTTCCTGCCCGTGTGCAGAAAGTACGATGTCGATCTCATTTCGCTCATCGCACCTACCTCCGCCGACAGAGCAGCAATGATCGCAAAGGACGCTGACGGCTTTATCTACATCGTTTCATCGCTCGGCGTTACAGGTGAGCGTGCGCAGATAACAACAGATATTTCAAAACTCGTAAGCGTTATCCGCGAAAATACGAGCATTCCCTGCGCAGTTGGATTTGGTATCTCCACGCCCGAGCAGGCAAAGAGTATGTCGCAGTATGCAGACGGCGTTATAGTCGGCTCTGCAATTGTCCGTAAGATCGCACAGTATGGCAAGGATTCAGTTGCCCCCGTCGGTGAGTTCGTCAACCAAATGAAAAACGCAATACGCTAAATCAGAATTTGCCGCGGAATGCGTGTCGAGCAGCTGGGGGAAACCCTTTTGGAGAAGGGTTCTCCCCCAGACCCCCTTCCTAAACCTTTTATTGCTTTTTCGGCACAAGGTGTCTGCGACACCTTATCCCGAAAAAGTAGTAGAGTTCAG
>Ga0256404_1009698_pt1 | contig 13666 bp, 5 predicted proteins | sample RumenRJG_01DNA_FD_185990 | JGI IMG/M metagenome (GOLD analysis project Ga0256404, IMG submission 185990) | Bovine rumen microbial communities from Lethbridge, Alberta, Canada - RJG_01 | ecosystem: Host-associated > Mammals > Digestive system > Stomach > Rumen | place: Canada: Alberta | collected...
TGTAAGAGTCAGCTATAATTCTATCGGCGCTGATATCTGCACAAACAGCGAGTACATCGACGAGCTTTACAAGCTGCTCAATTACATCAATGCCCATACCTTTGACGAACATCGCATCACCACAGAAACAATAAAAGGATATTTTACGGCATATACTCCAAGAATATTCATGGATGATCGCGACGATCGCAATATCACCGTTTCAGCGAAAGTATTCTATAAATTCTGGAGCTCAAATTATTATTGTATGACAGATGACTTCATTTCAGAATACCTGCCAAAGCTGCTGGAATTCCTCTCGCCTTTTATTTTCGGAGTCCTCAGAGGTGAAATGGCTGCCGAAGATGCTATCTGGCAGATAAAGAGCCTTGCCTTGTGCGAGCTTGATAAAATGCAATAAGCCTTGTTCTCTGCGGCACCGCACTTTCCGCTGCCCTCTTGCTGAAAAACTGCACAAGAAACCGCAGGCTTTTTTGTGCGGTTTTTCATAGAAAATAATTGTAAAATGTGGTATACTCAAAATAACCTATTTAAATTGGAGGTTTTGATATGAAGAAAAAACTGCTGTCAACTATCACCGCAGCAATGCTGATATTTACGCTGTCGTCAGTATTGCCAGACGGTCTGTTCAACAACTTTACAGTATCAGCTGCAAGCGTCACCGACTATTCTTATGAGGTCACACCGCTGCTTGCACCCTTTAACAACTTTTTCTTTGTCAAGACAGACAATCCCGATCCGTGTTCATTCTCGTTTGAAGACCTATCGTCAAAGTATGCGCAAGTCTCCGACGAAGAAAATGTAAAATACTTTTGCGGGATATCAGCTACCAGCTATGTCTTTGAAGATATAGAATATGAGAGTATAACAGCCGGTCGTGTTAACGGTGGTTATATTTTCTCGGGAATCAATACAGATGGCGGAGATCTTTACCTTGTAGATAATTATCACGACAGAATAGGACATACAAATGTCAAGGTAACAGTGCCAAAATGCAAGGATGCTACTGACTACCTGATAGATAGATATAAAAGCAAGTCGGGTGATTTCTTTGAAACGCTGGACAATATCCAGAAAGCCAAAGATCAGATAAGCCTGTATTCGCCTTCAGCTGCGCTGGGTGATTTCTCGGATAATATAAACGGGCGCATCAAATATGCATTCATTTATTGGATAGGATACCATGATTATATGTTTAGTTTTGAGACACCTTATCACTATGAAAACGGCGGAAACCTGCTTTCCTCTATGCTGTATCCTATTTACGGAACATCCATCACATGGCCTTCACAAATGGTGACCATTGCACAAAGGCTCAACAGTTCCGCAGAATACAAATGGGATGATTTCTACCACTACATAGTTGAAATAACTCTTAACGGGAAGACCAAGACCTATGGCGGCGCAAGCAGTTACCCCGGTATGCAGGTAAAAAAAGAAGACATAAAAATTCTTGATCTCAATAAAGATCTGACTTTGGAAAACCTGTACAAAATAAATGTTGCATACGCAGGGTCCCCTAATTATACTGCCGAACTTAAAAACAAGTACGACTTTACCAGTGAACAGCTTAACGAATGCATCAAGGATAACGTCTGGGCGAGAGTAAGACCCAGCGGATACACTTATATTTACAAGCCGTGCGAGGATGCAGACGCTGTGATTTTACCGCACTACAACAATGTCTGGGTTGACGGAAGATATATAAGCAATAATGGATTTGAAAAGGGAACCAAATACAGCGAGCACCCTCACGCAAAAATACTCTTAACCGATGTAAGAATGCCTATCATCACCTATGATTATGACTGGGATAATAATAAATACATCGTAAAGAATATCACATATAAGAACATGAACATGCTTTATTCCTATAACGGGGACTCAAAAGTGTGGATCGCAGATTACCAGAGTATCCACGGAGGAAAATATGATCCTGTTGTTTTTGGTCGTTCAAATCAAGCTTCAATAATCGAAATGGTCAAGCAAAAAGTTCTGGATAAAAAGTATCTCGATATGATCACGCTTACTCAGGAACAGGTCAACAAACTTAATCTTGACAAGAACACAGACAAGTATCCGGAAACCGGCATCATATTCGACGGCACCGAACCTCCGGGAACGCCATTTAAAAGGACAAGCATTACAAGTTCTGATGTCTCGATCACGTTGTCCTCAAATGAAGTTATTGTTTATTCAGGGATCAATGTTGTATGGCCAAAAATAACTGTTATGCACGGCAATAAGAAACTTGCAGATAGTTATGATTATGAAGCAAACATCGACTATGACGCTTTTAACGATAAAAAACCTAAAACGACCTTGACTGTCAATGGCCTAGAAGAAGGAAGCTACTACGGCAAAAAAACATTTACTATCAATGTTAAATACCTAGACAAAGAACCGGAAACCGAACCTGAATATGTTACGCCAGTCACCCGTCTCGCGGGCAGCAATAGATTCAAAACAGCAGCCGAGATATCAAAAGCCGAGTTTACAACCGCTAAAACCGTTATCCTCGCATACGGTATGAACTACGCCGATGCGCTCGCAGGTGTGCCGCTTGCAAACAAGCTGAATGCACCGATACTGCTGACAAACACCAACAAACTTGATGCGACAACAGCCGAAGAAATCAAGAGGCTCAAGGCTGAAAATGTAATTATCCTCGGTGGCGAAGGCGCAATAAGCGCTGATGTCGAAAAATCCCTGCAAAATATGGGACTCACAACAGAGCGTATCGCAGGCAAAACTCGTTTCGGCACGGCGACCGCTATCGCAGAAAAACTTAACGATAACCCGACAGAAGTATTCTTCGTGTATGGTCTGGGTTATGCCGACGCACTTTCTGTCAGCCCTGTTGCCGCGCTCAAAAAGCACCGATAATCTACCTTACGCAAGACGGCGAGCTCAACGAAGATACCGCCGCATATCTTGAAAAGATAAAAGGCAAGGTCAAAAACGTATACGTCATCGGCGGCGAGGGTGTGATTTCAAAAAGCATGATGAACAAGGCAATTGATGCACTTGGACTTAAATCTGCCAAACGCATATACGGCTCGAGCAGATACTCCACCTGCATTGAAGTCAACCTTGCGTTTGCATCTGTACTCACAGGTAAAGAACTCTGTATTGCAACAGGTACTAATTTCCCCGATGCACTCGCAGGCGGCGTTCTCGCTGCAAGGAAAGCAGTTCCTCTGATTTTAGCAAGTGAAGTGCTTGGTTCATGGGAAGACGAATTGATAAAATCAAGAAAGCCAAATATGTTTTATGTTTTCGGCGGTAAGAGCGTTGTTAAAACAAGTTATTTAAAAGAAGCTGCTTACGCAGCTCGCGAAATATGATGTGAGAAACGATTCATTCAATGGACTTAGAAATAATATGCGTCTGGGCATAAGCATAGGAAATGTTGCATTATTCTGCACTCAATGCACTCGTAATATACAGGAGGTCTTAATATGAAGAAAAGGATACTGTCCGCATTGATGGCGGTATGTATGCTGCTTGGCTCTGCGGCGGCGCTGCCGCAGGATGCTTTTTCGCAGAGCGTGAGCATCACAGCAAGTGCCGAAACAACATCGGGCGATTATAAATATGATACGCTTGAGGACGGCACAATAGAAATAACAGAATATACAGGCAAGGCGACAATGCTCACCTTGCCCGAAAAGCTCGACGGCAAAACCGTCACGGCGGTCGGCGACTTTTCATTCAGCGAAAACACCACGCTCAAAAGCGTGACTGTCGGCGGAAGCATAACAACGATAGGATATGCCGCTTTTCGCGGCTGTACATCACTTACAAGCGTAACGCTCAAAAGCGGTGTCAAAAAGATAGACAATTATGCTTTTAGCGACTGCACAGCACTTTCAAGCATAAGTGCACCAAACACACTGGAAATGGTTGAACCAAGCGCTTTTGTAAATACCAAATGGCTCACGAATCAATACAACGCAGGTGATAACGTTATCCTTGCAGGGTGTCTTATTGAGTGCAGGTCATCAGGCGCAGTAACCCTGCCGAACACCGTAAGAATCATCTGCCCATATGCTTTTAATTACAGCTATGTCACTTCTGTGACCGTACCTTCAAGCATAACGAAAATCTACGGTTTTACGTTTTATAGATGCAGCAGACTGACCTCTGTCAGCATACCCGCAAGCGTCACAAGCATTGAGGACTGTGCTTTCTACAACTGCAGCAACCTGTCGAACGTCACCGTTGCGAGCGCTAACAAGAACTACTGCTCAGCTGACGGTTTACTGTACGATAAGAACAAGACCAAGATCTTGCTCTGTCCCGTGTCAAAAACATCAGTAAGCCTTCCCGGCACAGTCAAAAGTATCGGAAAATATGCGTTCATGGATTGCAGCAAGCTGACCTCTGTTACGCTCCCCAACAACCTGACCTCAATAGACTCCTATGCGTTCTTCCGCTGCACTGCCCTGACCTCGATAAGCCTGCCCGATTCTGTCACCGAGTTTGGCGGATACATTTTTGCTAATAACACCTCCCTCAAAACCGTCAAGCTGCCATCTACGCTTAAACGTATAGAAGATGGTTTATTCAGCGGCTGTACGGCTCTGACGAGTATAAATATCCCCGACAGCGTGACTGCTATCGGAGAAGCCGCATTCTATGACTGTACAAGCCTAAAAAATCTCACCCTGTCCAAAAACATCACATCAGTGGGTAACTATGCAATAGGCTATGTCTCGGGTTCAAACGGTTATGAAACTATCGACCCGAGCTTCAGCTTCAAATGCTATAAAGATTCCGCAGCCGAACGATACGGTTACACATCAGGCATAAAGTATACACTCCTTGACTCCACCGTTCCCGAGGGCTATCCCAGAAGCGGCGCATACAAGCTCGATTCGGCTGTGCTGCTGCCCTTCTCTGCCACCAACAGAAGCTACGGCATCTTCGGAAACGACAAGAACAACGGCGTGTATGTTCTGAACAATTCAAAGCTGTATCTCATCAGCGCCGCAAACGGCAAAACAACGACCGTCTATGACTTTTCAGCTGCAAGCGGCGACCGGCTGACGACCAGCTATGTCAGCGGCTCAAAGCTCTACACAGCGGGCAGCCATTATGACAAGACATCACGGACTTACGTTTACAGCATCTTTGTTTACGACCTTGACGCTAAAAAGCTGCTCTCGACGCTGCCTTACAGCAGCCAGGTCAGCGCTGTCGGTGCAGACACAAGCGGAAATATCTTCGTCTGCGCAAACTCCAAGTTATCAAAGCTCACCAGCGCAGGCAAGCTTATCTGCGAAACGGCTATGGAGAATGCGATATATCGCTTCACAGGCTACGATGAAAAAAAGGGCTATCTTTACTACGAAGGATACTATGATTATTTGTACTGGGGATATCACCACGATATGACAGGGCTTTTCGCAGCGGCCGTCACAAGCAAAGACATCACCGTCAACAATAAATGCATAAGTATGCTTTATCAGAATTATTTCTATGACCACAACAAGTCCAGCGACTTGCTCGGCGGAAAGTATCTTGTTTTCGACAACGGCAGCGTTAACTGCGTTGATTCAAACTCGTTTGACTTCACAGGTGATGAGCTGAAAACGATGTACTCTGTGCCAAGACCCGATATCGAGGGCAGAGAAGATGAGACACGAGATATGTGGTCATATGGCACGAGGGCAGCTTACTGCAAGCTTTACGACTCACTCGTTATGTATACAAACGACAATACCCTCAAGGAATTTGACAACAAAGGCAGCACCGTCAGCGAATACAACACCCTCAGCCACGCATTTGCGCTGTGCAGCGTTGGTGAAAACATCGTGGTCATCGACCAGCACGAAACTAACAGCTTCTACCTTGAAGTGATACCGTGGAAGCACCCGACAAAAGTTACGATGAGTACATCGGCAGTCAGCCTTAAAGTCTCCGATACATACCAGCTCACCGCCTCGACCGACAGCAGACTCGGCGATAGGTTTGAATGGTCAAGCAGCGACACGAAAGTTGCAAGCGTGAACAGTAACGGAAAAGTCAGCGCAACAGGAGTTGGAACGGCAACTATCACCGCTAAGACACAAGGCGGAATAAAGGCGGCCTGCAAGGTCACTGTCACCGACAACAGCAAGCTCGTTTACCCCGACAGCAAGATAAAAAGCAGCGGCGCAAAAAGCACCGATGCATCATACAACGACTATGACATCTGGTCATCAGTCAACGGTTCGTATCTGTACGAGGACAGCTCTAAGAACCTTTGGAGAGCCGAGTACATCGGTTCAAAAATAACCGTCGAAAAGTATGCGTCAGATGCTTCCAAGCTGCTTGCGACCTACTCTGTAAAACCCGAGCTTCCTCTGTTCGGCGGCATCTATTTCAGCATCGACTACAACTATGTTGTCACAGGTCAGAAAAACCCGAATGCGAAAAACGATGTCGAGGTACTGCGCATAACACGCTACACAAAGGACTGGAAGAAAAAAGACCACGTCAGCGTCAAAGGCGCAAACACTACCGAACCGTTTGCTGCGGGTTCATGCAGGTTCACCGAGATAAACGGAAAAATATATATCCACACCTGCCACCATATGTATCCAGACGGAGGCGGCACCTGTCATCAGGCAAATATGACGTTTATACTCGACAAAGCTACAATGAAAGTCATCCAGTCGCAGTATGAGGTCTATAACCTGACAACAGGTTACGTCAGCCACTCGTTCAACCAGTTCATCGCAAATGACGGAACTTGTGTCTACCGTGCCGATCATGCCGAGGGCAACAATATGATGTTTAACGATCAGGTGCTCTCGACAAGAGGCATCACGGTGACGGTGATGAACGACGGCGATGAACTTACTAATGTCGGTGTGTTTATCCCTATAAGCGCAAATAAATTCAATGAAACAGACGATGTCCATGTAAACTATACCGGCATCGCTTTGGGAGACTTTGCGCTTTCAGCAGACACTATGCTCATAGCATACACAAGAGACGTAGGCAAGGACGACTCGGTCAGAAATGTCACAGTCAAATCTCTCGCCAAGAATTCGGATAGGAGAGAATACTTAACAAGGGAAACCAGCCTCACGAAGTTTGACAGCAAATCTACTGTCCGTGCAGGCACACCGCAGCTTGTCAAAGTCAGCGACGACCTTTTCGCTGTGCTTTGGGAAGAGTATGACAAACAGAAAAACACCTATTGCGTAAAAGCAATGCTTATCGACGGGCAAGGCAACAAGTGCTCGGCAGAGGGCAAGATGAATGCCCGACTCTCCGACTGCGAGCCGATACTCTGCTCCGACGGCTGCATAAGGTGGTATGTTACAAACAACAGCTCCCCTGTGTTCTATTCGATACAACCGTTTGAAATAGGCACTCTGCACGAGCACAATTTCTCAAAAAGCGAGATAACCAAACAACCGACCTGCACGCAGGACGGCGTAAGGACTTACACCTGCTCGGTCTGCGGAAAAACAAAGACCGAGACCATAAAGGCAACAGGTCACAAGTGGAGCGAATGGACTGTTACAAAGCAAGCGACTGAGACAAGCAAGGGTACGTTGACCCGCAAATGTTCGCAGTGCGGAAAGACCGAAACCGAAAACTACGTTTACAATTCAAGACTCGCGGGAGATAACAGATTCGGCACAGCCGCAGTTATCTCGCAGACAAGCTATACCACTGCTAAAACTGTCATTCTTGCAAACGGCATGAACTACGCCGACGCGCTCGCAGGTGTGCCGCTTGCAAAAAAGCTCGATGCGCCTATCCTTCTGACAAACACCAAGTCACTTGACGTTTCAACTGCCGATGAGATAAAACGTCTCAAAGCTGAAAAGGTCATCATCCTCGGCGGCGAAGGCGCAATAAGCGCTGATGTTGAACAAGCTCTGCAAAAGATGGGACTCACAACAGAGCGTATCGCAGGCAAAACTCGTTTTGGCACGGCGACCGCTATCGCTGAAAAGCTAAACAGCGAACCGACAGAAGTATTCTTCGTGTACGGCTTGAACTACGCTGACGCACTCTCTGTCAGCCCCATAGCCGCGCTCAAAAATGCGCCGATAATCTACCTTACGCAAGATGGCGAACTCAATGCTGATACCGCCGCCTATCTCGAAACGATAAAAGGCAAGGTAAAGACCGCATACGTCATCGGCGGCGAGGGCGTTATCTCAAACGATATGATGAACAAGGCTGCTTCTGCCCTCGGACTAAAGACTGCTGCAAGAATATGGGGCGCAAACAGATACTCCACCTGCATCGAGGTCAATAAGAAATTTGCATCAACGCTCACAGGCAAGACGATGTGCGTCGCAACAGGACTGAACTTCCCCGATGCGCTCGCAGGCGGCGTTCTCGCAGCAAAGAAAGCTGCTCCGCTTTTCCTGACAGCAAACAGCCTCAGCGACGAGCAGACCGCCTACCTCAAAGCAAAGGCTCTTAATTGCATCTATGTTTTCGGCGGCACAGGCGCTGTGTCGGAAAACATAGTCGACAAGATATCAAGAGTTGCGGCATAAGCATAGTACCAGACAGAAAACCATACAAAACCAAAAACAGACTCAGAGGCAAAACTCAGAGTCTGTTTTTGTTTTGATATGTATATCAAGGTGACCGACATAAAAAGCAGTCAGAGTCGGCTCAGCCGAGTACCTTTTCTGCGATGCTGTGGCTCATGGTAACGGTCTTGTTATGGCCGTCAAACTTTATCTCATACTCAGCGCCGAAGAGAGAACCTCCGCCTACTCTTACAACAACGCCTCTTGTGCCTTTTCTGTAAGTTGTCATGCCGTCAGGGCACCAGTCTCTTGATAATGTAACCTTGTCTCCAGATGATATTTTCATAATATCAGCCTCCTGTAAAAATAATATTATTGGTTTGTCGGTCACCATAATATCTGTTGGTAAAGTTTTTGAAAAGAGGTTTATTTTTTATAACGTTTGCGTTTTACTATTTTATCGAGGAGATCAAATTCAGCAAATTCCTTTTTGCCATTTTTGGCATAGGTGTATATTCCCCAGCCTCTACAGAAACAGTATAATGACTCAAAGTTTCCCTCAAAAGTATCACCGTTAGGATATGTTCGTATTCCGCCTCCGTATCCAAATTTTTCGCCGTTTATGATTTTCATTTTTTCCTCATGAAGTCGGCCATCATCTCCTAAATAATACCAACCGTGTTCTGCCTTTACAGAGCCGTTCTCAAACTCACCTACATAGAAGCTGCCGTCCGAATAGGTAATTCTGCCGTGGCCGTGTTTCTTACCGTCTTTCCATTCGCCGTCATATCCATAACCGTCTGCAGTTATAAATATGCCATGGCCATTTTTCTTGTCGTCTTTCCATTCGCCGTCGTATACATCACCGTTTGCATATGTCATTCTGCCGTGACCGTTGTAATCGTCATCTTTCCATTCGCCGTCATATACACAACCGTCCGCATATTTACATATGCCGTGGCCATTTTTCTTGTCATCTTTCCATTCGCCGTCGTATACATCACCGTCAGGCCATGTAAATATGCCGTGGCCGTTGTAATCGTCATCTTTCCATTCGCCGTCATATACACGACCGTCCGCAAATGTATATATGCCGTGGCCGTTTCTCACTCCGTCTTTCAATTCGCCGTCGTATACATCACCGTCAGGCCATGTATATCTACCGTGGCCGTTTCTCTTGTAATCTTTCCACTCGCCGTCATAAGCACAGCCGTCCGAATAGGTAATTCTGCCGTGGCCGTTAAGCAATCCGCCTTCTTTCCATTCGCCCTCATAAACACGACCGTCCGCATAGGTTTCCTTGCCGTGACCGTCAAACCTGCCATCTTTGAATTCGCCGTCATATACACAACCGTCCGCAAAAGTCAGTTTGCCGTGGCCATTTCTCTTGCTGTCTTTCCATTCGCCGTCGTATACATCACCGTCCGCAAATGTATATCTGCCGTGGCCGTCAAACCTGCCATCTTTAAATTCGCCCTTGTATACATCACCGTTCGCAAATGTATATATGCCGCGGCCGTTCCACTTGCCGTCTTTACATTCGCCGTTGTATACATCACCGTTTGCATAAGTTTTTTTGCTGTGGCCGTTTCCCGTGTCATCTTTATATTCGCCTATACATACATCACCGTTTGGCCATGTAGTTTGGCCAAGGCCGTTTCTCTTGTCGTCTTTCCAGTTGCCATCGTAAACACGACCGTTCTCATATGTCAGTTTGCCGAAGCCGTCTCTCTTGCCGTCTTTCCAGTCGCCGAGATATTCTTCACCGTTTGCATAAGTCATTTTGCCGCGGCCGTTTCTCTTGTCGTCTTTCCAGTTACCGCTGTATTTATCACCGTTCTTATAAGTCATTATGCCGAGGCCGTCTCTCTTGTCGTCTATCCATTGGCCGTTGTATACATCGCCGTTCTCATATGTCATTTTACCGAAGTAGTCTCTCTTGCCGTCTTTCCATTGGCCGAAATACACACTACCGTTTGCATAAATCATTTTGCCGTGGCCGTTTCTCTCTCCGTTTACCCATATGCCGATATATTCACTGCCATCCTCATAAGTTTTTTTTCCTAAGCCGTCTCTCTTGCCATCGTTCAATTCGCCGTCATAGGCGGAGTCTGAATTGTAAGAAATGTCTTCAATGGTTCCCAAGTCCCCGTTTTCCCATTCACCCTCCAGAACAAAACCGTTTGCACCGATCATTTGGCCGTGACCGTAGTAACAGTCGTCTTTCCATTCGCCGTCATATACATCACCGTTCGCATAAGTCATTCTGCCGTGGTCATTTCTCTTGTCGTAGATCCATCTGCCGTAGTATACATCACCATTCGCAAAAGTCATTTTGCCGTGGCCGTGTTTCTTATCGTCTTTCCATTCGCCGTCGTATACATCACCGTTCGCAAAAGTCATTTTGCCACGGCCGTCTCTATTGTCGTCTTTGTATTCGCCGTCGTATACATCACCGTTCGCAAAAGTCAGTTTGCCGTGGCCATTTCTCTTGTTGTCTTTCCATTCGCCGTTATATACACTACCGTCTGGCCATGTATATATGCCGTGACCGTGTTTCTTATCGTCTTTCCATTCGCCGTTGTATACATCACCGTTCACAAAAGTCAGTTTGCCGTGGCCATTTCTCTTGCTGTCTTTCCATTCGCCGTCATATACACAACCGTCCGCATATTTACATATGCCGTGACCATTGTAACAGCCGTCTTTCAATTCGCCCTCATAGCCGAAGCCGTTTGAATCGTAGCAAATAGCTGTACCATTTAACAGTTCCCCGTCTTTCCATTCGCCGACAGATACGTTACCGTTTGCATAATTCATTTTGCCGTAGCCGCTTCGTAAACCCTTAACAAAATTGCCCTCGTATTTATCACCATTTGCGTAAGTCATAACTCCTTTGCCTTCCGGCATTTTATCCTTGCCATATTTCACTATTTTCCCATCAAATATATCTCCATTTTTCAATTTATGCTTCATTTTTGTACCTCCTAAAATTTACTTGAAAATCAGATACGAACTCTCCGGATCACTTTCATATTTATTATATCATTGAAAAAACCGCTTGTAAACAGTTTTGGAAATTTATTTTTTCTTCTAATCAGGGTGGCAGCTTTTTATTGCAAAAGGAATAATTGAAGTGCAAAATTTTGGACTTTTGAGCAATATTTCAAAAAAACTTAAAAAGCTCACAGTAACTGTTTACAACAGATTTTTCGTGTGCTATAATATAAATTACTCTTGGGTATATTATGCCCTTTTGCCGAAAGGCAACGCACATACCTTTGTATAAGTAACGGACTGAAACAATAAGGAGGATTCACTATGGGATTTGAGATCACAACCGATTCATCAGGCTGCATTACAATCACAAAGTATATATTGGAACCGGATGATAGTAGTACTGTCATTCTGCCGAGAGGCACTGTCCGTATTGGAGAGGAGGCATTTAAGGACTGTGTTGGCATTGCCCGCATCATTCTCCCCGACAATGTTGCGTATCAAGGTCTGGATATCGACAAAAATGCATTTGCGAACTGCATTGACCTTGAAATGGTCGTCTTTCCCGGCGATGTTACGCTGCTAGAGAAAAACATCTTCTCTAACTGCAGAAAGCTTAAACACATCTACTGCGATACGCCATTCTTTCTTGACAAGACAGTGCTCAAAGACACTGCCTGGCTCAAAGAATACCGCGGCGACTTTGTCATCTTAGGCGATATCCTGCTGGAGTACAGAGGTACTGATTCTCAAGTCACCGTGCCGGACAGGGTAAGAGTTATCGCAGAGGGTGCCTTTGAGAACTGCGATCATATCTGTTCTGTCATACTTCCATATGGAGTTATGGAAATAGGTCATAACGCTTTTGCAGGGTGCAGTTGTCTCAGCAACGTGAGCATGCCCAATACGCTCACCTACATTGGCAATGCTGCTTTTTACAACTGCACCAGTCTTGAGAGGATCACCATTCCCGAGAATGTAAACTACATCGGCGATGATGCGTTTGATGGCTGTGTAAATCTCATAGAAATCGAAGCCCTCACCGATAAGGTTGATTCTCTGCCCGATTTGATCAGGGATGCAAACCAGCGAATGCAGACTCAATTGGAAGAGTTTGAACAGAAAATGGGCAAAGCCTCTGACCTGGACTTTAATTTCGCTGAGGAATTAGATGAGGAATTTGAGGAAAGCTACGATGACGAAACAGACGATGATGTGTAAAGCAAAACAGGCGTGGGGTAATATCCGTGAGTAGTCAGAAAACAATATTCCTTCTTTCCGTCATTTCAACGCAAGTGTTATGAACTGCCTTTCTCAGGTGCCCAAGAGGCATAAAAAAACAGAGCCACCGCCCTGTGATGAACATATTTGCCCTGCCAAACCTCAGTGGTTGAAACAGGCGCATTTCCGTAAAAAACTAAAACAGCAGCTCCGGACAATTGGTCAACGTCCGGGGCTGCATTTTGTGCAGAAGCTTTTTCATATTTTAATAAACATCATATTGTTGACCTGCTCGGTCAGGTACAGCTCGGTATCCGTCTGCGTGAGGTCATAGCTCTCGATGATAGCTTTGCTGTGCTTGGCAAGGACCTGTTCATAGCCTGCGTCTCATCGACTTCGGTCTGTACAGCAGATATGAGCTGTCGACCATGTACGGTGACCTTGAATATGCCAGCGACATTCATTTCAATGTCGGCTTTGACGGTACATACATCTGGTTTCTCAATGAGGACTATTATCTCTGAACACTAACATCCCGAGCATCCGAAAGGGTGCTCTTTTTTCGTCACCCTGCACAAAAACGCACCCGTTGAAAAAACTGTCGTAACTTATTCTGTTTTGAAGTGTTTTTTCGTATTGTATCATTTTATGAAAAATCCCCGTTGGACAAAAACATACTCAAATCCTTTGTCTGCGCTGTTTGCTCTGCATTTGCTTCTGTTCGTAAATGCTCAGAACTTGACGCTTGTGCAGCTCTACAAACTTGCATTTACAGAGTACCAAAATCCTTGACATCAAATATCATAGGGCGTATAATAGGCATTAGAAAGAGACCTGCAAATAAAAGTCAAGCCTGAAAATGAATGATTTACAGTATTTTAACAACTCGAGGAAAAGGCACGACAAAAAGACCGCAATGAATGATTTTTCAAAGCAGTCGTTCGCTTAATATA
>Ga0256404_1009700_pt1 | contig 13663 bp, 11 predicted proteins | sample RumenRJG_01DNA_FD_185990 | JGI IMG/M metagenome (GOLD analysis project Ga0256404, IMG submission 185990) | Bovine rumen microbial communities from Lethbridge, Alberta, Canada - RJG_01 | ecosystem: Host-associated > Mammals > Digestive system > Stomach > Rumen | place: Canada: Alberta | collected...
CTTCTTGGTAAGACCTGCGAAGTAGACCCTGTCTAGCGAGCGGACATCGTAACCAAGTGATTCAAAGATTCTTCTGACGATACGATTCTTGCCGGAATGAATCTCTATGCCGAGTTTGCGGTGATCCTTGGGATCGATATATTCGAGCTCGTCGGCTTTGATGACACCATCGCTAAGCTCAACTCCTTCGATGATTTTTTCTTTGTCCTCTTCCTTCAGAGGCTGGTCGAGGGTGACCTGATAGATTTTCTTCTTGTTGTATGAAGGGTGAGTCAGTTTCTCAGCCATCTCGCCGTCATTTGTGAACATCAGCACTCCGGTAGTGCTTTTATCCAGCCTTCCGACGGGGAAGACCCTTTTCGGGCAATCCTTTATGAGATCCATGACCGTCTTCTCTGCATGCGGGTCGGAAGCGGTGGTTACGAATCCCTTCGGTTTGTTCATCACGAGATAGACCTTGTCCTCTCCCTTAAGCCTCTCACCGTTGAAACGGATGTCGTCGGTAAGGACATTGACCTTGACTCCGAGTTCGGTGACTACCTCGCCATTGACGGTCACTACACCGCTCTGGATCAGGGTGTCGGCCTCACGGCGTGAGCATACTCCTGAATTGGCGATGAATTTGTTGAGACGGACAACCTCCTGGATAGGAGTCTTTACTGTGTCGTTGTCAGAATAGGCATTGCTTACCTGAGGCCTCTTTGATATCATGGCCTCGATACCGCTCTCGTTATCTGCGCGGCGAGCTTTGGGAGCAGGGCGTGAGAAGCCGCTTTTCTTATATGGCTTGTCCTGGCCATGAGAAGGTTTCCCATAACTCTTTTTCTCTGAAATACCATATTTACGGTCTGATCCATAAGAGCGTTCCGCCCTGTCGCTGCCGTAAGAACGGTCGCTGCCGTAGGAGCGGTCGCTGCTGAAGGTGCGCTCGCGTTTTGCGGGTCTCTCGCTATCGAAAGGACGGTCTGTCCTGTATGGACGATCGCTCCTGAGAGGCCTTTCCGTGCGAGGAGAGTACGGCCTTTTTTCAGAATAGCTTCTCTGATCGGATGCATCTGTCGAAAATACTCTTTCGGCTTTGTCGGATGAAGTTTTTCCAGTTCTTGTGAAGTGCTGTCTCCCGGACCTTGATCCGGACGGTCTGCGGTCGTAATCCCTACGACCCTGGTAGCCTTTGTCGCTGCCTTTCCTGTTATTATCCATTGTACAATGTGCCTTTCGGCATGTTAAAATTAATGATAATGGCTCACGCCATCTACTGTAGTTTAAATTTGTATGTGATTGTGCCCATCTGCACAGCGGGAGCGTCTGCCGCCTGGTTGAAAACGGCTTTCATTGCGGCCAGCCTTGCCGCATTCCACAGGTCTTTATCCGTAACTGTAGTTCCTTCCACTCCAGGAACCGCCTCTACAACGATTCCGTATTGATCGACCTTTATCCTTACCACAACCGTACCTTCTTTCTGTGCGCTGTATGACGGCTTGGGGAGGCTTACCATTAAGGTTCTGCCCTTCAGGTGGGCATTTGCCGATCCTTGGGTCTTTCCCGAAGGGGTATTGCCGTCCGGCTGCCCAGCCTTGAATCCCTCGGACGCCTCTGATGCGCTGTGGGGAGTCGTGGAGGTGCTTTCTTTCTCAGACATCCCGGGGAAGGAAGCTCTAGGGTCGAGCTTTGGCTCTTCCTTGTACTTCGGGGTGGGGACATCGACGTCTCCATGAGGATCGGGCTTTGTTGCAGGAGTTGTATTGGGCTTTTTGATGACTGTCGGAGCTTCCGACTTCTGCACCAGGTCCACCTCTTTCGTGCGGTCGATTTCTTCGGCTTGCGGCTGCCTCCCGACCAAGGTCTCGACAGGTTTCGGAGTCTCGATCTCTTCTTCGAAATCGATTACGAAGCTGGTCTCCGGCGGCGGTGGATCGAGATAGCTGAGACCGGTGAAGGCGCTGATGACGAGGACACCGGCATGGCCAAGGAGAGCCGCGGCGATACCTATTATCCCCGAGCGCTTGTTTTCCTGCTGTCTCTGTCTCTCGTACGGTTTCATCCTTTTATTCCGGCTGTGTCGCGAGGATTACCTTGTAGTGGTTCCTCTTGGCGATATTCATGATTGATACTACCTCTCCTACAGGGACGGTCTCATCCGAGTAGATGGCAAAGGTCGGATCCTCCTCGCTCTGGAGGAGGTTGACAAGTTCCTCCTCGACCTCGGTGTAGGGGAGAGGAGTCTCGTTGCCATTGATGTGGTAGGTGTAGGTGTCGTTATGCCAGTCCTTGATGCTGACGCTGACCGTCGCCTTCGCCCCGATCTGCCCCGTGCTCTTAGGAAGGAGGAGCTTGAGGGCGTTGGGATTGATCAGAGTCGATGTCACCAGGAAGAAAATCAGCAGGAGGAACACGATATCCGTCATTGAGGATACCGAGAAACTGGCGTCGACCCTTGTGTTTCTCTTGAGTGCCATGCTTTATTTCTCCTCTTCTTCGGGTTCGTTGAGGACGATGTCGATGAATTCAATCGTCGAACTCTCCATCTTGTAGACAAGGTTGGAGATCTGGGATGTGAGCCAGTTGTAGCCGAAGTATGCGATGATACCGACGATAAGACCGCCGACAGTTGTCAGCATGGCGGTATAGATACCTCCGGAGAGAAGGGTGATGTCGATATTATTGCCGGCCTTGGACATATTGAAGAAAGCCTGGACCATACCGATAACCGTTCCGAGGAATCCGATCATAGGAGCGCCTCCGGCGATTGATGCAAGTATAGGAAGGCTTTTCTCGAGGCGGGCGACTTCGACGTTACCGGTGTTCTCGACAGCGGACTGGATGTCAGACATCGGGCGTCCGATGCGGTTGATTCCGGTCTCGATCATGCGGGCGACAGGATTGTCGTATTTGCGGCAGAGGGTGACGGCCGATTTATACTTGCCCTGGGTCACATAGTCACGGATGTCATTCATGAAGTTGCTGTTGATCTGGGATGCTTTCCGAATCTGCCACCATTTTTTGCCGATTATATATACGGCAACGACGGAAAGGGCAAGAAGAACCCACATGAGGGGACCTCCCATCTTGAAAAGAGAGAAAAGACTCTCGTGCATCTCGACCGGTTGGGCTGCAGCTGCCTGAGGCATTGCTTCAGCGAGAGTGTCGGCAATTGCCCCTTCGATGGGCTCTGCCTGTAAAAGGTTGAATAGCATATTGTTACGTTTTTATTATTTCCAGTTTGTAAGGTTTTGCGACGCTGGTGCGACAAAAAGCGGACCGCGGCAATACACTTAACTGACAAAAATACGAATTTTTTCCGATTTCCCGAAAAAAATGCAGCAATATGCTATTATAACCTGCATCATTTTTTTTCTTAATCCCTTAATGAACAATGCTCCAGCCTTTGTCTGTTGCTATTGCTATGTCCTCTTCAGTGAGCTTCTCGTAAAGAGAGTGATTGATGTAAGGGTCTTTAAGGGTGAACTTCTTTCCGGATACGGTCGCGGCCTGCTGGAAGATACGGACCATTGAGTCCCTGTCCAGATAAGTATCAGTAAGGTCCAGGTCGACAGCTATCGCCCCGAAACCTTGGGAAGAGGACAGGGGAGTCTCATGAAGCATAAACAGGCAGTTCCTGCATTTAGAGAGATCGAACCACGGCAGGGACTTAAGCGAAGGGCATTTCCAGAACATCCCTTCGCAGTTTGTTGACGCCGAGGTGTCAAAAGGGGTGACATCCTTCAGAGATGTGCAGTAGTAGAATGTATTCATCCAATTTGTGACATTGGGAGTGTTGATTGCGGGAATTGAAACAATGCCCCTGCATCCCTGGAAGCAGCTTCGCAGAGTCTTGACAGAAGAATAATCCAGCAGCGGGACCTCGGTGAGGCTCGAGCAGTATTGGAAAGTCCCTTCCATATTGGTGACATGGGAGATGTCCAGTCGCGAGACATCCTTGAGGGCACGGCAGTATTCAAAAGCGTATTCCATTGTCTTTAAGGTGGTTCCCATATTGAAATTTGGCAGGGACTCTACCAAAGAGCAATTACTGAACGCATACCTCATGGACTTTACTGATGAGAAATCGTAGGCGGGGATTTCTTTGATTGAAGTACATTTTCTGAAAATGCGGTCGATGCTGGTGGCGGATGAAAAGTCCAGGGAAGGCAATTCTTTGACGCTCTCGCAGCAATGGAAAGTGTAATTCATTGTTTTCGGCTTTGTCCCGAGGTTGAAGCACGGGATTTCTTGGAGCGACGTGCAGTAATCGAAGGTATAGCTGATGCTCGTGGCTGATGAAAAATCATAGTTCGGAACCCTCTTCATCCCTCTGCAGTATCTGAAAAGCTGATCGAAAACAGTGCCTGATGAGGTGTCAATGTCAGGGCCTTCGAGAAGTTTTTCGCAATTGTAGAAGCCGTAGAGAAACTCGGTGACGCCGGAGGTATTGAAATTACAGGTAGAGACCAGTGTCTTACAGTTATAAAAGAGTTTCTGAATGGATCCGTCCTTGGAGATGATATCCGGCATTTTAGTCACTGTATTGAGGATGTTGCTCCCTTCGATAATGTAATGGGTGTCATCCGGAAGGGGAGGAAGATTGACACTGAAAAAGCCTGTTTCGTCAGGTGTCACAGTCACGGTCTCCACAGTCACAGCCGAAGTAAAGCCCCTGAGTTTCACTATTTTGACAGAGAAACTCCCGGTCGCTGTCCCCTCGAAATTGGTACTCGGTGGGGTGACGGTGAGATCCCGGATGTCAATCTTGGTCCCTCCTTGGAAGGTGACCCATTCTCCACTTTTTTTGAAGTCCATCCTCCTCTTTCCGTCTGAGGTTTCCAAAGTCGCAGTCAGCGAAGATATGTTTCTCGGGAGGCAAAAGAGGGTGAAAGTAACTGATTTTTCGCTGGTTATCTCGGCGTTCTTCAGGTCGACAGAGACTCTTTCCGAGGTCTCGGAGAACTCATATTCGGCTTCGTTGAGATCTTCTTTTATTGAGGCTCGTATTTTCCCTGCAAGCGGGCCTTCCGAGGAGGAAAGAGTGAAAGATTGGAGGGTCTGAGGGGTGCTGCTTTTTCCATAAAGGGTAAAGCGGAAGGCTGTCACCATAGGATGAAAATTCAGCCTTACGCTGGAGGAAGTTGAGGGATGGGCGCTTGCGGCAGCCCACATCAAAGCGAGGGACATATCTGTGGAAAAAGTCTCTCCGTCTGTTGTAACTTCCTGATTCGAAGGTACTTCTCCTGTTATTTCGCGACCGTTTACTTCCGCCTTTTCCGAGGGATATGCGGCATAAAAAACATGGTCCCCATGTCCCCATGTAAGGCCGTTCCCGGACTCATCCAAAGAAGTGATGGACGCATACGAGGTTTTACCTTCTTCCGAGTGACCTTCAACTTTGTAGACGGCGGACTTTTCGGGCGACTGCTCCGAGTACACTGTTATATGGTCTCCATTTGCCCAGTCGATTCTCTCTGTTTTACTATTGTTATCATATATAATTTCCCCGCTATACGAGGTCCTTGTGGCGGCAGCCGGTTCATGGTAGTCCGTTGCCCTTGTGGCGGCAGCGGCCGGTTCATGGTAGTCCGTTGCCCTTGTTGCGGCAGCGGCCGGTTCAAGGTAGTCAGTTGCCCTTGTGGTGGCGGCGGCCGGTTCATGGTAGTCCGTTGCCCTTGTTGCGGCGGTAGACTCATTATAATAAGCGGAGGCGCCAAAGCGGATGGCGGTTCCTTCTGCACTTTCAATATTGGTTTCCATGCAGCCGCTCGCGGCCGCGGCGGCAATTGTTAAAGCCACCGCCAAAACGTTTAAATACCTTTTCATAATCAATACCATGAGTTGTCAAAATCCTCAGTTGCATCGAATTCTTCAATCCTCTGTCCTCCGATAGATACCTCGTCCATGTTGTGGATGATAGATCGGGCAAGAAGACCTTCTTCAAGATGGATATAAGTCTCTCCATCGACCGCCGGAGAAATGTATCCGGCCATTTTTCTGCGTGTTTTCATGGCCGCAAGTTATGGAAAGAATACTGCTGGATGCTTGTCTGGCCGAGTCCTTGCAGACGATTTTTATGTTTTGGCAGCCGATTTAAAGTTTTTGAGACTCCATTTAAAAAAACCGAAAACAATTCTTTTTGACTATTTTTTTATTATTCTTTTCTCCCGTTGTGGCGCCGGTAAAAAGGCAAGATCAATGTGAGGGAATGAATATATTGCAGAAGAAGTGGAAGTCTACGGCTGCCTGTTCGGAATCCCTCTTGTACGCCATAGCCCCAATCCGGTGTACGGCTTTTGGCCTGAAATATCTTCTTGACAGATAGATTTTTCTGAGACTGAGACTGTAAAAACGGGGGCATGAAGCCATAAAATGACCATCATCTGACGTTCGAAGATTCTCGTAAGGGGTAGAGAGGCGTGTTTTCGCCCCGGAATGTTGGTTGGTCATACAATTTGGGGGCGGAGAATGGCGCAGGTGCGAAAAAATGCCGGTGACCTGCGCCGCGTCTTCATTGCAAAGAGCTAATTATCAGATATTTATGAAATATTAATGGCGCAGGAGACCAAGAAAAAATCGCACCTGCGCCATCAGGTGATCAGTTCTACTCAAGGCAGAACCACGCGGCACAACTCCGGGGCGAAAAGGCCTGCTCTCGCCCCCATCTGCCTTCCGGTGAAGCAACTTGGGGGCGTGGAGGCGTGTTTCCGCCCCCGAAATCATCATCTCTTGGATACCACGGACATGTTATCGCACTGCCGTGCCACGAAACACCCTTCCTGTAGTACGGAGAAAGATATTTAGCGAAGGTTGCCCGAACCGATAGTGCTATGCTGCGGCAGGCTTTCGGGCGAATAGGAGGGAAAGGACCAGCGGGCCCGACGAGGGCGGCGGTTCTGCGAAGCAGAAGGACGGCGTCTGTTCGACGAACGTTGGACAGGGCAGAATGCCCTGACCAAAAGGAGGAGTTCGCCGTCTCAGCAACCGAGTCGGACAAGCCCGCCCTTTCCCGACGTCAGCCCGAGGGCCTGTGGTGGCAAGGCAGACGGTTCGCGGCGACTGGCACAAGGTCTGTGATGGAAGGCAGAAGGTCCCGTGGCATCAGGCCAAAACGCGGGGTTTTTGTCATGGCGGTCAGGAGGGTAATGCTATATATGTGTTTTTTCACTCCTTTCAATAATGTCCTATCCTAAATGTAGGCACAGGACTTTTGTTATTTGCTGATTGCCTGCCCGGTATCTCATTGCATATCAATGACCAATAACTTTTTCCCTAGGGACGCGCTGGTAGGGAAAAGACTGGAAGCGATTGAGTATTAGCCTTTTGAGGGGCAGGCTTCCTCTGGAGTGAAAGTCAAACGGGCATATCGTAGTCAAGCGGATATATCATATGGCTACTTTAGCAGGCTCTGGTATTGTGGCATATCGACAGGTTTTGTGGAATACGAAAAGCTGGGCGGAAACCAGTTTTACCATCCAGAAAAGACTTTTATATCAGGAGTTTCTTTTTACATACAGCTTGAAATCAGGTAGTTACGAAGAAAAAGAAAACGGACAAACCGTCGTTTCCGATGATTTGTCCGCTTTGGCTCCCCCTCGGGGACTTGAACCCAGGACCCCCTGATTAACAGTCAGGTGCTCTAACCAACTGAGCTAAGGAGGAATATGTACCGGCTTTCGTCCGGCCCCGATTTGTTTCGGGATTGCAAAGTTACTGCATTTTCTTTGGATTCCAAATATTTTTTGAATTTTTTTCATTCTTTCGTACCTTTGTGCTCCGGCAGGCTATCGACAGATCAAGCAGCTTTGGCCGGATTTATTTATGGATATAGACCTTTTGTCGAAAATAGTCAAGGAGATTGTTCTGGACAATGATTCTGTGACCCTTCCGGGCATTGGATCGTTTCTTGCCGAAATCGTTCCTTCGTCCTTTTCGGACAAAGGATATACTATCAATCCCCCATATAGAAGGCTTTATTTTACAAGAAAAGAGGGTAACGATACCCTTCTTGTGGACTTTTATGCTTCCTCAAACAAAGTCAGCAGGGATGATGCGACGAGAATTGTCGTGACCTTTCTCTCTGAGATGAGGGATGTTCTGAAAGAGAAGAAGACTGTTCATTTCCCCGGCCTCGGGCGCCTCAGGGCTACAAAGGAGAATAATTTCTTTTTCATCCCCGATGAGGATCTTGATATTTATCCCGCAGGATTCGGCCTCGCTCCGATTTCCCTGAAGACCCATGAGGAAACGGAGGATGAGGTGTCAGCTGCCGTCGCCGGAATAGCGTCGGTACTGGAAGAGCCGCTGCAGCCTCTGGCCTCCAGGGAAGCGGAGTCTGCCCAGGGAGTTGAGGCCTCCCATGCGCCGCAGGGGGCACAGGCACCCCAGGCCACGAAGGAGGTAATGGGACTACAAGAAGCACCCCAGGCATCAATGGTCCAGCAAGCACCTCAAGTCCCTCAGCAGGAGCAGGAACCCCAAGCTCCCCTAGAGCCTCAGCTCCCGCAAGCGCCTGAGATCTCGCAGGAACCTCAGGGCGCGCAGGAAACCAAGGAGCCGCAGCCCCTGCTAGGCGCCGCGGAGCACGAAGAGGAGCCCGAAAAGGAGCCCAAAGAGGCCCCTAAGGAGCATCAAAAGAAGTCTGTTGCCGTAAGTACGCCTGTAATGACGAGCCAGGAGGCTCTCGAAGATATCGACAAGAAGGAGCTTAGACAAGCGAGAAAGGGCTGGAGGCGTCATCGCAGGCTGCGCCTTTCCAAGATTGTGCTGATTGTCCTTGGAGTTCTGCTTCTTCTCCTAATTATCTATGCGATAATTGCGAGGGTCAATCCTGCGTTTGTCGACAGGTTCCTCTATAGCGAAGAGGAGCTTGAAATTATCAAAATGATGAAATTATGACACCTGTAAGAAGGGAAGGATACAAGTTTTTGCAAGATATCTGCGTTCCATGCTATTTCACTGACGCATCATTCTCGCTGAAACCATCTTCGTTCATGGATATCTGTCAGGAAATCGCCTACTGGGCGGCTAGCGAGCTCGGTTTCGGCTATGATGACCTGAATGTCCACCATACTGCATGGGTTCTCTCCCGCATGCATTTTCATATAAGCAAATACCCCAAATGGAGAGACAATGTCACCATATACACATGGCACAAGGGAGCTGAAGGCCTATTCTATCTCAGGGACTTCCAGCTTAAAGATGCCGAGGGAGAAATCATAGCTTCTTCTACCAGCTCATGGCTCATTATTGATACCAGGACAAGGCACATCGTCCGGGAAGGAGAAGTTTTCTCTACTCTTAATGGCAGCCGGGTAAATGACAATGCCATAGAGGAGCAGGCCCCTAAGGTCGTCCTTCCCAAGGGAATTGAACCGGAGCTTGTCAAAGAGCATACAGTCTCCTACTCTGATATCGATATAATCGGCCATACAAACAACGCTCGCTATATGGTGTGGGCTATGGATGCAATAGATTATGAATCAGTTTCTTCCAAGAGGGTTAAGGATGTTTATATCAACTTCAACAAAGAGACTCTCGCGGGAGAAAAGGTGTCTATCTTCAGGGTAAGGACCGAGGAAGAAGGAAGGGAAGTTTATTATTTGGAAGGGAAAGTGGACGGGAGGTCCGCCTTCACGGTAAAAATAGTCTTTTGATAAATGTTCGAGCTTGTTTATCCATCCCGTCCGGCGCCAAGAATCCCTCGCCCCAATGCTCTTTCTACATGGGATGAAGCCCCGCTCTCCTCAGAGATGCTCCCGGTAATCGATGAGACAGGCCTTGTTGTCGGCCAGGCAACACGGACATATTGCCATAGCGGATCGAAGGTCCTCCATCCGGTTGTCCATCTTCAGATAATAGACCGATACTCAAAGATTTATCTCCAAAAAAGGGGAGCCTGCAAAGATCTCCTCCCGGGGAGGTGGGATACCGCTGTCGGAGGCCATGTCTCTTATGGGGAGACCCTCGAGGAGGCCCTCTATAGGGAAGCCTCCGAGGAACTTGGCCTTACTCAGTTTAATCCGATTTATCTAGAATCATATATCTGGCAGACGGAAAGGGATAATGAGCATGTGAATATATTCGCGGCGGTCGGGAATTTAGATATCCATCCAGATGGAGTGGAAGTCGAGGATGGGGCATGGTGGTCCATGGATGACATTGAGAGTTCCATCGGTCAAGGTATTTTCACTCCCAATTTCGAAGACGAGTTCATCCGTATCCGCTCAAGCCTCCTTGCATTGCTATAAACCGGCTTTTTTATTTACACCACTATGGCCTTAGATATAGATAAATTCGTCCATGACCAGATGTCCGTCTGGCCAGAGGTGGCAGCATCTTTTCGCGCCCTCAAATCTGTCCGTACCAGGCAGCTTCCGATAGGAGGCATAAATGCGACTGTCCAGAACAATCCCGCCAGGCTCTTTTCATGTACCGCCGAGGTTGATGAGGAGTCACTGAAGGCGCGTCCATGCGGCCTCTGCGGCGAGAATCGTCCTCAAGAGCAGCATTTTCTTCCCTTCGAGGGCAGGAAGGGGCGCAAATATGAGATTATAGTCAACCGTTTTCCGATTTTCCCAAGCCATCTTGTAATATGTTCTGCTGACCATGTCGACCAATCTATATGGCACCGCTATGTGGATATGCTCGATATGGCGAAAGCCCTCCCGGACTATATTCTTTATTATAACGGTCCCGCGAGCGGAGCTTCGATTCCGGATCATATGCATTTCCAGGCCAGCCCAAAGGGCTATCTCCCCCTTGAAAGAGCCATAGACCGTCTCCTCCATGAGAGTTCTCCTTCCGAGGATGATTTAGAGTATATCACATCCGTCCAGGATGCCCAACTTTTCCATTATAAGCACTTTACCCGCGGAGTTTTCGCACTCAGGGCGAAAACTTCAAAGTCCATGGCGAAGATGTTCTATCGTCTTCTGGACTGTGCCCCTTTTGAGGATGGAGAGAAGGAACCCCGCTTCAACGCTTTCACCTATTACGCTGAAGGAGAGTACAGGAGCTTTGTAGTGTGCCGTTCCAGAGTACGTCCGAGCCACTATTTTGCCGAGGGACCGCTCCACTATACAATCAGTCCCGGAGCAGCCGACGTCGCCGGGTATTTCATCGCACCCGACCCGAAGGATTTTGAGAGGATAGACGCTCCTACTCTTTCTGATATCCTTTCGGAAGTATCTGTGTCCGAGGAAGTTGAGAAGACAATTATATGGCGGCTCGTTCGCACCCAACCTAAAATTGAAGTCGGTATCATGTCCGGTCACGAGATTGTTTTCGAAGTGATTTCAGACGGTGCCGGCCCCCAGAAAGTTGCATATCGCGAGGGCAAGATCGACTATAACGGTGCCCTCTATGACGAGCTGTACTTCGAGGCCAAGACTATGTCTACTCTGTTTGCGGAGCCGTCATTCATCCTTTATGGAGTCACTATCGGAGTGGATTTCCACTGGCAGCGCACCCAGAACCAGAAGTTCGCCGGGACCCTTAAATTCATTGTTGAGAGCGGTAAGGTGACAGCGGTCAATGTGATAGGAGTTGAGGATTATCTTCTTAGTGTAATATCTTCGGAGATGAAATCCTCCGCAACGCTCGAGTTCCTGAAGGCCCATGCTGTGATTTCCCGTTCATGGGTAATGTCCCAGATCGGAGCGAGGAGGGAGAAAAAAGCGGCGGAAATCCCATTCGACGCAAAGAGCACTCCTTCCCTTGTGACATATCTGGAATCTAATGGAAGTAGCACTGAATCAGGAGAAAGCGAAGAGTATATAAAGTGGTTCGACCATGACGACCACAAGAAATTCGACGTCTGTGCTGACGATCATTGCCAGCGCTATCAGGGTCTCACCGGCGCAATTGGAGATGGCGTCAGGAAGGCTATAGACGAGACATGGGGCCTTGTCATGATGAGCGAAGGAAAGATAGTCGACGCCCGTTTCTCAAAGTGCTGCGGCGGAGTAATGGAAAAATTCTCTACATGCTGGGAGGATAAAGATTATCCATATCTGGTAGGGAAGAAAGACGACCCTTCTGGGGCGAGTGCGGATGTCTCCGGGGATGCGAGAGAGTGGATACTCGGCACTCCAGAGGCCTTCTGCAATACCCGTGACCGCCTCATTCTTTCCCAGGTGCTGAATGATTATGATCTCGAAACCAAAGACTTTTATCGCTGGAAGGAAGAGTATACTGTCGAGGCTCTTTCGGAACTGATTCATCGCCGCTCGGGAATAGATTTCGGCACAATTCAGGATTTGGTTCCTTTGGAAATAGGAGTTTCAGGTAGGATTAAAAAGCTCCGTATAGTTGGGACAAAAAAGACAATGGTTATAGGAAAGGAACTGATTATCAGACGTTTCCTTTCGGAATCTCACCTTTATAGCTCAGCCTTTATCCCTGAGTTTAAAGACGGAAAGGTCATTCTCCGCGGTGCTGGCTGGGGTCATGGAGTCGGCCTATGCCAAATAGGGGCGGCGGTGATGGCTTACCGGGGCTACACCTTCGACAGGATACTTCAGCATTATTATCCGGGTTCGACTCTTGAAAGGCCGCAATGAAAAAGGAGCAGATAAATAGCATAAGCGATTCTGAGCTTCTTCGCAAAATGAAGAAGGGGGATACTGATGCTTTCAGTATTCTTTATCATCGCCATGCTCCGCGGCTCCTTAACTTTGTGACCGGACTCTTGAAGGATGATACGGCCGCAGAAGATGTGGTTCAGAATATTTTTGTAAAGCTTTGGACAGTAAGAGGACAACTTGATTCGTCAAAATCTTTGACCAACTGGTTGTTTGTATGCGCCCGGAATGAGTCTTATAATGTCCTCAAATCGGCTTGGCATTCCGTTGTGGATAAAGACGTCGTGCCTTCGGTGGAAACATCTGATGTTGAGGAGTCTGTCTCTTTCCATGAGGTCCAGGAAAGGCTTTCGGGTCTGGTCTCTAATATGCCTGACCGCCGTAAAGAGATTTGGCGGATGAGCCGTGAACAGCACCTTTCTAATGCTGAAATAGCCCGGAGGCTGGGTATCTCCGTAAGGACAGTGGATAAGCACCTCTCCCTTGCACTCAGCGATATTCGCCGAGGATTTAATTGATTTTTTTTACGGGAGGATTACGTATTTTTCCCTTTTCGATTGTTCTTATCTATGTAACACTATAACATGGATAAGAAAATCCTTTCCGATTATTTTGCAGGCCGTCTTTCTTCAGAGAAGGAAGACACTGTAAGGCGTTTCCTTTTGGAACACGCTGAAGATGAGAATGTTTCCTCAATGCTCGAGGAAATTTATGAGTCCTCTTCGAATGAAATGGACGAGACGGCCCTTGAGGGAATGTACTCTACAATTTCAAGGAGGCTCCATCTCAATCCTTCTGCCGAAAAGAGCTCATCAGCTCTTAGTGATGGCAAAGTTTGGAAAAAGGTTTATTTTGCCGTTGCTGCCGCTGCGGTTGCGGCATTCCTTTCCCTCCCTCTGGCTTTCAGGGCCGGGGAAAGGCAGGTCGAAAAAGAACGGGATGCCGTCTCATGGATTGAGAAGACGGTTCCTGTCGGGACGGTCGACAGCCTCCTCCTTGCTGACGGATCCATGATCTATCTTGAAGGCGGCACTCATATCATCTATCCTTCCGCCTTTTATGGAAATGAAAGGAAGGTGTTTGTCAGCGGAGAA
>Ga0256404_1009701_pt1 | contig 13661 bp, 5 predicted proteins | sample RumenRJG_01DNA_FD_185990 | JGI IMG/M metagenome (GOLD analysis project Ga0256404, IMG submission 185990) | Bovine rumen microbial communities from Lethbridge, Alberta, Canada - RJG_01 | ecosystem: Host-associated > Mammals > Digestive system > Stomach > Rumen | place: Canada: Alberta | collected...
CGTCTTCATCGGTCAGCACACTGTAGCCGTCAATCTCGGCAGCGCGCACGATGGCACCGCCTACCGGCTTCTTCGTTGCTGCATCGATGACTGAGCCCTTGATAGTACGTGTAGGATACTTCTTCTGCTTCGGTGTAAACGTGCGTTTTACCACAACCTCTTCTTCTTCGTACACGTCTTCGTCTTGGGCATGTACGCTCAGTGGGAAGGCCATCAGCAGTGTTAGTCCAAATAAGATATATTGTTTCATATACTTTGTGTATTCGTTGTTCAACATTCTTGCTTAGAAATTCACATTTACTCCTCGTGAGGCTTCAGAATGATACAGTCGATGCGCATGGTACGCGTGTACAGCTTGTTGCGCTGCTGACTGTTCGTCACCTGGGTTTCTATCGACAGGCTTATCTGCGACTTCTCCTCGTATAGGCCATAATTGGAGACAGGGAACTTGTAGTTCTCAGCCAATTTCACGTAGTTGACAGAGTCTGGATAATAGCCCTTGGAAGCATCGTCGGTCTTCACTGACGACAGAACGCGGTCAGACTTCAACTTACCGTCTTGCGTGTGGTAGTTGAGCGTGGCACGAAGAATGGTGGGCAGACGCTGCACGTCGGTAGCATTGCTATCGGCGGCAAGGGCGGGAGCCGTCACCACATAGATGTCGTAGCCCATGTTCGAGAGCACATTCTCGATATTGAAGGTAACCGTATTGTTGATAGTAGCCACAACAGGCGAGAACTCGACAAAGGTGTTGCCGGAGACTTTTCCATAGTACTTACTATCGCTGTTGACGTTGATATTCTCCGTGGTCAGCGAGTAGATGGTATCCTTACGGGCATCAAGGGTCTTGGTCATGTCCTGAATGCTGCTACGGTCCTCGGCCTCGACGACAATCTGCTGGCAGAACGTCTGGCTCTTGTCGAAGTTCCAGTCGGCAGGATCCATGACTTTCATCACCTTACCGTTGCTGCACTCATGGTCTTCGGTGTTATACATCACACCACCGGGCTCCAGCGGGTTGTAGTACTGATAGTAGGAAAGCGTGTCGGAACCCCACATCCAACGACGGTTGGAATAGGACAGGGCAGCCGCAGTAGACAGGGCTGAGTCTTGCAATGCCTCGTCGGGATTATAGGAGCGACTGAACACCGTGCCGTTGACAATAGCCAGACGGGTGTTTGAATAGGTGAGCGAGTCGCGATTACCCACGGTCAGCAGGCGGTCAACGTTGTCCTCGTAGTTGAAGTACTGGGCGTACTCTTCGACCAACTGCTTCCAGACGGCATTCGAGGGAGCAACCATCCAGTAGAGGCTGTCCTCAGTACTCAGGCGGCCCAGTCTACCGAACAGCGAGTTCTCCTGTCTGAACACAGAATCGAGGTAGACGGTTCGGCCATTTTCAATACCTCCGGCAACACTTCTCTCGGGCAGGAACGTCTTCTTGTAGAAAAGCGGAGTAGAACGGTCGCTATTGAGCAGGTCGCCACTGTAAAGGAAGTTGCGAATGCTGTCGAGGTCGGAATCCATGCGGAAATACTCGAAAATGTTGGGGAAGTACTCAATCTTCTTGTCAATCACGAAAAGCAGTCCGTTGTTGTAGAGCTGATTGACATTGCCGGGCAGGAAGCTGCTCTCGCCGATACCGTCATTGCGAAGGTTGGCATACTTACCGTTCATCAGCACGATGGTATCGTTGTAGGTATCAGCTACCGAATAGTTATAGAGTGCAATGTGGTTCTGCACGAACTCCTTCACCACGGAATTGTCTTCATCGCTCACTTTGCCCTTCTGTCTGTTGAACTCATCAATCAGCGCTTTGGCTTCAGCAGCCGAGAACTGGTCGTTGGTGGGAGCAAACACGGTGAACACCTGGCTGCTGGCCAACGACTTGTCGTAGCCGGTGGCCTCCATCACGCTGGCAAAGTTGCTCAGGTTTCCATTATTCTTGATGGCCTGCCAGATAGAACCTTCGTGAGCGCCGGAAATCGTGCCCTCGTAATGCTCGTCCCATGTGTCAGAGCAAGCCACGAAGGTGAGGGCTGCTACTGCAAGCCCTAACACCTTTCTATATATATTATATCTCATCTTCATTGTCAATTTTTTCGATTGTCAATAATCAATTACCAAGCGGCTTAGAGGTCGTCTTCCATGGCACCTTCGCCATCAACACCATAGACGGTTCTCGGTACCATTTCAAAGTAGTCGAGCATGAACTCGTTGTTGTTTCCCTTACCGTCGGAAGCCACGCGGAAGCGGATGTAGTAGTCTCTGTCAGGATAGAGATAGTACTGGCAAAGAATACGACGGTACATGTGCATACATCCTAACGAGCAACGCTTCTTTCCGTCGTTCAGCTCGTAATAGACGCTAGAGCGCGGATCTCGATAGACGCCCAGGTTCTTCAGCAGTTTCTGCTCCTCGGCCTTCTCTTCCGACGTCATCTTGTTGTAGTAGTCGGTCAGGTTGGGGTCGTCGTCAGGAACTTCTTTACCCAGATAGCTTTCGTCATTCAGAGGCTTCACCATATCGAGAGGAATGCCCTGAGGCTCCAGGTGCTTGGGGTCGGAACCGAAGTAGGTCTGCATGACACCTCGCGTCGACGTCGCAGCGAAACCTAAGCGCATCTGCCACTCACCCTCGAAGGGAACGGGCGGAATGCGGAAGGTGAAGTCGTAGTCGCCGAAGAGGTTCCACTCATCACCCTGCCAAGACCAGAACTCAGCGTGCGGACGACGCAGTACCAACATACCCGTCTCGCTGAAGGTCACATTCTCAAGATAGCCAAGCGGGAACCAGAAGTTCTTACCGTATTTAGGAACAGCTGCATCGTCGGGAACATCCAAGCCCTCGGGGTCACCGGCCCAGGGCTTACCTACCTGACGCATCTGGTTGGTCATCACCTCGGGGAAGATTGTCGAGAAGTCCATGCGGATACGCATGTTCTGAACCTTGTCTCTCACATCCTTGCTGAAGACCACCAGGTCGTTCACGTAGAAGTAGTGACCGTTCAAGGCATCGTGCACATACTCGGTCTCAATGTTCGCGTCGACCAATGCTCCTTCAAACATATAGTCAGGAGCTGCATAACGGCGGTTCAGGTAGCGCTCATAGGCAATACCATTACCACGGCAGTCGCGGCCCTTCTCGTCTTTGTTCATGGTGAGGCGCTCCACCTTCAGCATCGTGTGGGGCAGCAATGTCTCAAACCACTCAACGGGGTTTATTAACGCCTGATCGAAGCCCATGCACTCATTGCGTACCTTCGACTTCTCGGTAATCACCAGTGAGTTCAGGTCGGCCGTACCGGCTACGTAGCGGTTCATGATGTGATAGCGGATGAAACGCTTCAGCGGGTTGACGCTATCGCGGAGGTTCTCAAACTTCCAGCCTTCCTTCAGGTCGTCTCTGGTTTTCTCGTTGCCAGAGCCATAGACGGGGTCGTAAATCTTCACAGCCAGGTCGTACATGGCGCGCAAATTACCGTTTGCCGTCGAGATGCCATACTCATCAAACTTCGCCTTCATCAGCGAGTCGGGCTCCACGAAGGCCGTATAGCCATACTTACGCGTATCGGGCACCCAGGCCACCTCGCGTCGGATGTCGGATTTATAGTAGTACTTCTTATAGGCCTTCGGATCCCAATTGGGGTCTTCCACCTTCTGGATTTCCTCGCTGACACCTGTTGCCACCAGTGCTTCGTAGAAGAGGCTGATGGTGGGATTGTCGCGCAGGATGTCGGCAATATAACGGTTTGACTTCTCTATCACCATGTCGACGGGCTGCATGATACCGTTCTCTACCGAGTCGTCCTTCAGCTCGTAGTAGATGTGTGCCATACCCTCAAGGTACACCACGGCATTGCTGTCGTTGTCGAGTCGCTGCTCAGTTGAGATGTAGCGGCCCAGCATGTTGGGTGTGTGGATACGGTCCTCACTCATGTCGTAGGTAGAGTAGATATTATTAATAATGTGTGTACGCGCAATGGTATCACAGTCGGCATCCGACAGCTGGTCGATACTGTTCAGTCCTCTGGCCGACAGATAAGCTGCCACAGCATCGTTCGACGGCACGAAGCACGTATAGTGTCCGTAAGTAGCCAGCAAATCCATGAGGTTTGCACGCTCCACAATTTTCGTGAATTCACTGTACTGTTCGTTGTTCTTGAGGAAGTCGCTCGCCATCTCACCCGTAAAGGTGTAGTAGTTATCGCTGTCTGGCTCATCAGAACAACTAACCAGCGAACCGAGGGCCAACATAGAAGCGAAGGCCGCCAGCGTCACTTTGAATTTATCTTTGTATCTCATATTTCTTCTGTGTTTCTAAGTTAAACATTCACACAAACTATTTAGTCGTCTGATAGCTGTTATTCTCGCCACTACCGTACGACGGGTTCTGCTTCAGGTTCGTATTCACCTTCACCTCATCGTTGCTGTAAGGCCAGAAGATTGCATCCATCTTCCTAAAGAAGTTCTGCGCATACTGCATGTTGATACCGTCGCGGTGCTGAATGGCCTGCGAAAGCTCAACGGTATTGTTGTCGCGCAGCGAGTAGCGTACGAGGTCATACCAGCGCTTGCCCTCGAACATGAGCTCACGCTGACGCTCCTTCATCACCAGTTCCCTCATCAGGCTCTTGGTGTTGTAGTCCTTCAGATCGAGCGTGTCGGCAGCTTCCAGATTATATTTGCAGATAGAGCGTTTGCTGATAGCACTGACCAGATTGAATGCCTGCTGCAGGATAGGAGCATTGTGGCTGATCATGGTTGAGTCATCACTCTCCACCAAGGTCTCGGCCAGAGCTTCTGCCTTCAGCAGCATGATGTCGCTCAAACGATAGATAATCCAGTTGACGGGATTGTTGTCGGTGTCGAATTTGCTATAGTACGAAGGCTTACCCTCTGCACCTGACAACGTGATCTCTACATCGCGGTGCACGAACTTACTGATTGCCTCTCTCTCTGCATTGCAGTTCATGTAGATACGACCGTCGATTTTCTTCGTCTTCTTGTCGTAGACAGCGTAATTGTCGTTAGCAACGTCATTCAACACGTACGACGAGGGAGCCATATAGCCCTGGTCGACACCGGAATTGCCATAGAGCTCTCCGACAGCTGAATTAGAAGGCATATTGTTCGACTTCGGCGCAGCGTTGAAAGCAAGCTCGAAGATGGTCTCTTGACTGTTTCCGTCAACAAAGATGCTCTGATAGGCAGTTCCATAGACGGTGGTACTGCTGATGTTGCTCACCAACGGGAAACCATTGTAGCGCTCGTCGTTGCTTGACAGGCCGCCATTGGTAGATACCCTGCCAAGGCTGCGTTTCTCTTGCAATTGGAGCTTCTTCGACTCGATAACCAGGTCGGCATAGCTGATGCACTTCTGATAGTCCTTCTTCCAGAGATACATCTCGCAAAGCATGGCATAGATGGCATCCTGCGTGATACGGCCCGTCTGATAGAGCGGCTTCGTGTCAGGATAGCGTCTCACAGCATCGTTCTTTACACTCTCCAGGTCGTAAATCAAGCTGTCGAGCACATCATAGAACGGTGTTGCCGGCAAATCCATACGCTGGTCGTCGTCGGTAAAGGCCTGACGCGTGAAAGGCACATCGCGGAAGGTGCGAATCAGGTAGAAGTAGCAAAGGCTGCGCAGGGCGGTCATCTCGGCAATGGTAGCCCGCAGCTCGCTCTGTGTGTAGCCGGGGTCTTCAGCAGCAACGGTGGGAGCGTAGAGCATCACCGTGTTGCAACGGTTAATCACCTTATAGAAGACTTCCCAGTTTGCATAACTGTTCATAGCGGTTATCGTCTCCTGCAGCACCTCTTCCAAGTCGGCCCGCTGGTTGATATTGGTACCGGGAGCCACTTCGTCGGAGCGTCCCTCACCCCATACAATCATTCTGGAGATAGCATCCGAGCTCTGCAAGGCAAGATAGCATCCGGCAACCGTGTTGTCGATGTCTTCCTTGTCTTTCCAGAAGTCCTCAAGTATAATTCTGTCTTGCGACTTGATTTCCAAGAAGTCGCCACACGAGGACAGTCCGCAGACGGCACAGATGGCGCAGATAATATAAGAATATATACGTTTCATCTTCTTCATTTTTAGTAAAATCATTGTTCTGTCTACGTTAGAAATCCACATTGATACCCAGAGTGTATGAGCGCGAGCGTGGAGTCTGGTTGCCGTCCTGTGCAGGAGCATATCCGCCCTGCGAGATATCCGGGTCGACACCCGAGTATTTGGTCAGCACGAAGGGGTTGTTAACACTCATGTAGAAGGAAATGCGGTTCAGACCGATCCACTTCAGCTGCTTCTTGTTGAGTGCATACGAGAGCTGTGCGTAGCTCATGCGCAGATAGTCACCCTTCTCAACGTAGCGGTCGCTCACCAGCGAGTTGAAGGCGGTGTTGTCGCCATGCACTGCGCGCGGAATGGTGGTGATATCACCTTCCTTACGCCAGCGGTAGTTCACGGCTTCGCTCTGGTTGTAGTTGCCGGTCATGGCCTCAGCATCCAGACGTGCCATATTCACAATCTTGTTGCCAATACGATAGGTGAACTGAGTAGAGAGTCGCCATGCGCCATAGTTGAACGAGAAGCCGAAACCACCATTCAGCTTAGGCAGCGAAGAACCCAGGTACACAATATCGAGTGCGTTGATCTGTCCGTCGTTGTTGACATCCTCGTAAATGGCATCACCACCCTTGAACATGTAGTTCTTACCAGTACCTTCGTTAGTGTAGTTATAGTACATGCGGAGAGGATTGCCGTTGGCATCGAGGATGACCGAGCCGTTCTTGTTTCGTGCCACAGGAGCCGAATAGCCGTTGGCCTCGAACTGAGCGCGCTCGTCGGGAGTCATGTCAACATAAGTATTGTAGTTGTGCGAGTAGACGCCCTTGTAGCGGAAGCCATAGATGGCGCCGAGCGGGTTGTGCAGCTGTACGCGCTGCAAGAGCGTACGGTTGTTATAATTGAACACGTCAGAGTTCAGTCCCTTCAGGATTGACTCGTCGAGTTCCAGAATTTCGTTGCGGTTGTTACCGAAGTTGACGTTCATGTCCATCGTGAACTTGCCACTCTTGATAAGGCTGTGAGTATCGATGTGGAACTCCCAACCCATGTTGCGCATCTTACCGTTGTTGCGGGTCGGAACCTTGGCATAACCAGAGTTCGAAGGAATGCGATAGTCGGACATCAGCATGTCGGTAGTTGTCTGGTGGTAGGCTTCGATGGTCAGCGTAAGACGATCCTGGAAGCCATTGTTGAAGAAGCCCAGGTCGATACCCACGTTATACTTCGTCACGTTCTGCCATTTCAGGTTGGCCAGTCGCAGGTTCTCAGGATAAGCCGAGGTAATGTCGATGTAGCGCTGTCCCGTAGCATAGGTCGACGTGTAGAGGTAGTCCTGACCGGGTGCATTACCGTTAAGAGCCCAACCCGGACGGATAGCAAACATCGAGAGGAAAGGCTTCAGACTCTTCATCCAAGGCTCGTCACTGACAATCCACTTGAGTGAAACAGAGGGGAAGTAGCCCCAACGGTTGCTGGGTCCGAACTTGGTAGTACCGTCGATACGGGTCGTGAAGTCGAACACGTAGCGTCCCTTGTAAGCATAGTGGGTAGAGAAGGTGTAGTACATGGAGCGCCACTGGCTGTAGCCCGAAGAGGGGTTCATGTTCAGACCGCCTGCAGGGCTCTCAATGCCACCGGACACGAGGCCCGACGAGGTTACCGACTGGCTGTTTGAAGAACCAGTGGTGAGTTCGAAACGTCCCATGACCATCACCTGGTGGTCTTTGTTCTTGAAGGCCGGGATTAAGGTCAGCGTGTGCTTGGTGTTGAACGACACACTCTTCGATGAGTTCGTGCTGGCCTCGTTGATGCCCTTGTCGTAGCGGATAGGCTCCAGCTCCCAAGGTTTGAAGCGGTCTTCGTAGCGGTTGGCAATGTTCATGTAGACCGAACCGCGCCAGTTCAGCTGCCAGTGCTCGTCGTCAGTACCCAGCAGGTTGTAGTTAATCACCAGTTCAGGCGACATGTCGTAGGAGCGCTGCTGGCTCTTGGCCAGGTTGGCCGAAGCCACGGGGTTGACAAGCGTACGCTGGTCGTTGGCAAATACCGAGGAGCCCACATAGGGATCGCTGTCGTCGCGCGGCATGGTGAAGTACTCATCCGTGTCCTCGTGCGTTACAGGGTCTTTCTGATAGATGCTCATGTTAGGCATCTTCTTGCGTGCGATGTCGAGCAGGCCGTGGTAGTTGCGGTCGTTCTTCGTGTAGGTCAGAGCGAAGTTGGTGCTCACTCGGATACGCGAGCTGACGTTATAGTCCAAGGCCACACGGGTAGAGAAACGGTTCAGCTTCTGCTTAATCATCGTACCAGTCTCATGGTCGAAACCACCACCGATACGGAACGTTGCCTTTTCACCACCACCCGAGATGGTCACGTAGTGGTTCTGACGCAGACCCACCTGCGTAACAGCGTCGCGCCAGTCGGTGTTGTCGCGGTACTGCAGATAGTCGGGATAGTCGTTGCCACGATAGTTGATTTCAGGAATGGTGTACATGTCGGCAGCGTTGTCGTTCTGCTGCGGGTTGAAGTAGGCTTCCTTCAGCATCATGGTATAGTCGTCACCATTCAGCATCTTGTAGCCCTTCGGCTGGTAAGTTCCCGTCAGCTTGAGTGAGTAGCTGATGCGTGGCTTACCGCGCACACCACGCTTGGTGGTGAGCTCGATGACACCGTTACCACCTTGCGAACCGTAGACGGCAGCACCGGCACCGTCCTTCAGCACGGTGATTGATGCGATGTCCTCAGGGTTGATGTTCAGCAGTTCGGCAAACTTCTCGTTGTTGGCACCGGCCAGGTCGAAGTTGTCGAGGTTCACGTCGCGCACGTTACCGTCGACCACAATCAGCGGCTGGTCGTTGGTCAGCGACGAAAGCGAGGTGGCACCACGCAGACGCATGGTAGAACCGGCACCCAGGTCACCCGAGTTACCGATAATATCCAGACCTGCGATACGTCCCTGCAGTGCCTCGTCGACGGTGGTGATGCCCAGACCTTCGAATTCCTTCATCGAGATGGTCTGCGATGCATAAGAGATTTCGCGTTCGGGAATAGGCAGGTTGTTACCCTGTGCACGACGCTTCGACCTGATGGTCACTTCCTTCAGCGTGGTCTTCGAACTCATGGTGATTTTATAGTTCGGACGGTTGATGGCCAGCGTCTGGGTGGTCATACCTACATAGCTGAAGCGGATTTTGTCTTTCTCGTTCTTCACCTTCATGGTAAAGTTACCATTCAGGTCAGTCACGGTAGAGTTAATGATACGTCCGTTGCCATCAACTTCACAAACGGTGGCACCCATGAGCGGTCCCATATCGTCGCTCACCGTACCGTGAACAGAAGTAATCTGAGCACTGATGGTCGTAGTGAACAGCAGCGCCAATAATAATATGATGGATTTTATAATCTTCATACTCTCAGTCCTCCTTATTTATTTAGATACTCTCTGACAACCTGTCTCCAGGGCTTCATCTTCTCGTAGGACAGTGCGCCGTCAATAAGATGAACCATTGCATCGTTGGCCATGTAGATACGGGCGCTATTGCCAGTACCCTTGACCCAGTACTCACGACACATCTTATTATACAGACCCTCGGCCTTCTGCACCTGATAGGTGTGGCCCATGCGGTCCTTCACGGTCATGCTGTTCATGTCGAAGTTCACTTCCAGCGGAATGAAGCGTCCGGTCTCTGGGTCACGCTTCATGCTCTCATAGCCGTTTCCCTCGTGAGAGTATTCGGGAGCCATGCCGATGGCCACCGAGTGGTCCATCACATGATAACGGATAAAGTCCTCAAGAATCTTGGTGATGGCAGCAGCCACCTGGCTCTTGGTCGTCTCGCGGTCGGTAGAGGTCATCGACTCAGGATACCAGTTCTCAGCCAGACAGAGGCTGTCGATGATAGTGTCGTCCTCACCACGCTCCAGCAGATCCAGCGTAGGCAGGTAGCCTTCATTCTGTAGCTTCTCAATAGCACTGTTGCTGGGCACAAACACCGTGTAGTTATAGTTATCGAACAAGCTGAAGTTCTTGTTGCCATTCAACGTGTTGCTGGGGCTTGGGTTATAGGTATTGCTACCCGTACCACGCTTGGTGAGCAACAGGCTTCCGTAGTCGTTCTCCAACAGGTTGAAGAAACCGGAGAACTGTTCAGTCTCTCTCAGCAGCATGTAGAGCGAGCGCTGCGAGCCCATGGGCAGCAAGGTCTCAATCTGATACGACTTACCATTGTCTTTCTTATATACCTGAGTGACGGCAGTCTTCTTGTTGTTATGCTCTAACTGCCATCCGCCCTCAATGTTGATGTCGTTGCCGTCACGGGTAACGTGCACCAGGGTACCACCCTTCGACTTATAGTACTCGTGGCCGTCTTCAATATCGCCCACGATGATGAGCTGGTTCAGCATGTCGTCGAAGATTTTCCTAATCATCTCGTCGCCCGTCGAGCCCGAGGGGAACTTCACCGGAGGCGTAGGAAGCTTGGTGATATTGCCGTCGGCATCGACCGTACACTGGTAACGGCGTGCCGAAATGGTCGGCGTGCGCTGGTCGCGGTCGTAGTAAATCTCGATGAGGTCGGGGCTTTCCAGCACCGTCGACTCACCGTTATCGTCAACCACTTCGCGGGTCTTACCATACGAGCAGGGGTCGATATACGACAGCAGCACATCGTTGGTTGGCAGAATCAAGCTGTAGTAGCTATCCATTGACAGCAGGTAAGGCAGGAAGTTGCGGTTGGAGATACCCCAGTAGATCACGTCCATCGTCGACTCGTGGGCCAGTGCGGGATAAGCCACGGATGCGAACTCGGCCGGTGTGAACACCTTGTTGACCAAGTAGACAATACCGTTGCAACCCATGAAGCAAGAGTCAACGTTCTCTGGCTTGATGCCGAGGGGCTCCTTGGCGTCGTTGAGCACCATCTCGAACTTCGAGGGAAGGGTCTTGAGCAACGAGTTCTTCATGTTCACCCGGAGCAGCTTGGAAATGGTCATGCCGGGAATAGAGTCGAGCTCATGATACTCATCCTGCAGCTCGCGGCCTTCGCCGTTCCACCATTCCATCAGCGCCTTGTCGGTAGGAACAATCATGACACCTGCGTCGTAGTGCAGGTCGTGGTCGTCCTGTCTGTTGTAGATGAACTGGTTCCAGCCCGGGTCGAAGTCGAGCACGGGATCCTTACCGTCGCTCAGCGTCGTTCCGTTAGGCATGGTCAGGTTAGCCCTATCGCCTACAGACAGCAGACTGAGGTAGCGCACGTCGAAGACCGAGTCTTCGTTGTTGTACATACGATTGTACTCGCGCGTAGCGGTTGCATTATAATAAGGTGCAGAGAAGCGGTCGAGGAACTTTGCCCAAAGCGACATGTTCTGATGCTCGTGCACGATTTGTGCCATATTGGGCGACGACTCAATCACGCCGTCGACCATGTGGATATATCCGTTCTTGCAAGTGATGTCGCGGTCGAGCACCTTCTTTCCGTTGACCCATGCCTCGCTGATGGAGCTGGCCTGACCATTGGTCATGACGTGGAGGTCTTCGCTGGTGATTTGGTTGCTCTTCATGAAGGCCGGCAGGAAGTGAATCATAGGCGCACTGGTGGCGTCCCTCATCACGGGCACAGCCTTTCCGCGCGATTTCAGCTCTGCCCAAGCGTCGGTGTTAGGCATTTCGCTGAGTTGCATCACGTAGACAGAGTCATAAATAGTTGCTGCTGTTTCGCGGCGCATGCACTTACCCTCCTTTGGAGGATTTCCACTGACGTTCGACAGCAGCTCAATGAGGTAAGCATTGTTGATCATTGAGTTGTTGAGCAACAGTTTCTTTTGCTGCACGGTAAGGTCTTCGTAGCGCTTAACGCCCCAGTTGTTGGTGGCGAACCACTTCTCGTAGGCCTCGTCATTGGCCGCAAACAACGTTTTCGAACCCGTGTGGCTCAACACTTCGTGCTGGTCCAGGTCGTCGATGAGCTTCAGCGTCGTGTTGAAATGTCCATCTTCCTGTAATCGCTCGTAGATAGAGTTGCCCAGCCACGACGGCTGTCCTGTCAGTAGGTTGTCGTCTTTACACGACACGAACATCGAAGCCCCTATCAGCAATCCACAAGCAGCCAGTGCCAAGCGCGGTCCTTGCTTTAAGATAGTTTTACGTTTCATAAGTTCTGTTAGTTTATTGAATTATTTGCAAATATTTCGTTTCGTCAGTTTTTATATTGTCGCTCCCTCCCTTGCTGTTGAGCCTTTCCGGCAGCGTTTGGTTTCTTTTTCGGTGGCCTTCCCTGTTAGCAGTTTTTAGATTTTAGCGTCAAGGGTTAGCATTAATTTAGTTAGAATGGTGCAAAATTACATTATTTTATCTAAATACATTACTAAATATGTATCATTTCTTTTACTTCTGATGTCATTTTTCGCGTTATCGACTATAAGATTAATAAAAAATTAAGGAACCGGAGGCGGCCTCATACATCCGTCTCCGATTCCTTTTAAGTTTTATTTAGCTATTGCTTTAGCCATTTATCTGCGTACTTTCTTGACAACGACGGCGCCATTACCCATGGTCATCTTCTGAACGAGGATGCCCTTCTGAGCGGCGTTGGCCTTGCGTCCGTCGAGCGTGAAGAACTCAACACGGATGCCATTGTCGGTGTTCACGTCCTGAATGCCCGAAGGATCTTCGCTTGCATTCTGGTCGCTGTTAGCGCCGAAGTACACGAGCTTGAAGTTGTCGAAGAGCAGCCAGTTGTTTTCAATCTCAACGTTCTTCTTCAGACCGATGCGGAGGAATCCGTCTTTACCGACCTTGGCAATGACCTTGTTGTCGACGAACAGTCCTTCGAGGAACTTGTCGCCACCGGTCACCATCGTGTTAGGCACTACGAGACCAGCTTCCTGGTCAGCCCAAGCCATACCATTGTCGCTGGTAGCCTCACCAACCTCGGCGCAAGTGGCCAGACGCATGATAGGACTGCTGAACACAGTGCTGTCGCCATTGACGGCATAGAGGAATGCGTTGTTCAGAGAATCGGGATTCTCCTTCCAGTACTTGTAGTCGTCGGCAGCGCTACCGGCACGGAAGTATGCCTGAACGCTCAGCTGATAAGTACCTGCGGGCAGGCCCTTGTACTCCTGATAGAAGTCGAAGTTCTTGCCGAAGATTTCAGCATTGAAGTACTCGTTGTTGACAGCTGCAGCCGTTCCGAGCCAGTTCGAGGCGTTCTCGTCGAATGCGGGATTGACGATGATGGTCGTGAAGTCCTTCGGGTTGTTGTCGGTAGCCTCAGCATAGTCGGCAGGAATACCCAGCTTCGTGCGCATGTCGCTGATTTGCTGCAACAGGCCTTCCACCTCGCTGTCGTCGATGCTTCTGTCTTCAATACCAGTCAGGATGCTGTTGGCCAGAGCCTCACCCTCAGACTTCACGGTAGCGCTTGCAACAGCACCGAAGCCAGCGTAGTCTCTCAAACCAGAAGCAGCGTCGTTCAGCGTAGCAAAGAGCTTCACAGAAGCGATGATTTCGTCGCTCAGGGCGTAAACATCGGTCAGCACGGCAAACATTTTCTCTCCGTCGTTGGCATCCTTGGCTTCGGTAG
>Ga0256404_1009705_pt1 | contig 13657 bp, 10 predicted proteins | sample RumenRJG_01DNA_FD_185990 | JGI IMG/M metagenome (GOLD analysis project Ga0256404, IMG submission 185990) | Bovine rumen microbial communities from Lethbridge, Alberta, Canada - RJG_01 | ecosystem: Host-associated > Mammals > Digestive system > Stomach > Rumen | place: Canada: Alberta | collected...
AGCATGGAAAATAAAGAGGATCAGCCTGAGCCGCGTACCATGTACTTTGTCGGCGACTTTGACGGCCGCAGCTTTACCCCGGCAGAACGCCCAAAGGAGCCGCTCTGGCTCGATTTCGGCTGGGATAATTATGCGGGTGTGAGCTTTAACGGCCTCGAAGGACGGGACCCTGTCATGATCGGCTGGGCGGTCAATCCCCGCTACGCAAACCAGATCCCCACATCGGATGAGGGCTTCCGCGGGACCATGACCTTTGCCCGCAGGATGTTCCTTGCAGAAACCTCCCGGGGCCTTCGCCTTCAATTAAAGCCTGTGGGACTTCAGGACGCATGGGATGCGACAAAGAAAGCTCCCGCCTCTTTGGAAGCTCCCCTCTCCTCTCCCTCGCTGATCCATGTTTCCGGCACAGGAGGAACCGTACGCATTCAAAACGATAAAGGCGAAGAATTCCGCATCCGGGTCTCCGGAAACGAGATCAGCATTGACCGGAGCCGCTCCGGGCTTAAGGATTTTCATCCTGACTATGGCACAGAGCTTTTCAGCTTAAGAACGACAGAACGCATTAAGCCCCTGCCCCGAAAAGAGGAAGCTAGTCAGGATCCGGCATCTGCTGAACACGATATCGATATGACACTGATCCTGGACGGCTGCCTTCTGGAGATCTATGCGGATGACGGCCTCGAGACGGCTTCCGTCTGTCTCTTCCCTGAAGAGCCCTATACAACAGTAAAAGCAGAGGGCGGTTTTTCGATTTCCGCTGTCACGCTTTGAGAAAGGAAGCAGCTTTCAGGCCATGTAATCGCAAAGGAGCCTTAGAAGCTCCGAAAGGAATACAAATGATCCGGTTTTTTAACATCATGATGCTGGTATTGGAAGGGCTGCTCGGAGCGGGCTGCATTGCCCTCGGGTTTTTAGAGCACGGGGCCTTGCCGAAGCTCCTTTACATCCTGGGCGGCATCCTTCTGCTTCCCATACTTCCCTTACGTAAAAAAATCGAGGACCGGTGTCACATCCATCCCTATGTGATCCCTGTCCTCGGATTTATACTGATCATCGCAGCGGTATTTCTGACCCCGATCCACTGATTCAAAGCCGGTTTCCGCTTTCCCAAGGGCCCGTCCGGGTCCTTTTTTTATGAGCTAACTGTCTGAAGTCAGAATTTTAGAATGCTGTCGGGCCGTATGCTGAACAGTTACTTCATCAGAAGCTTCTGCACCATCCCGCAGAGTCGGTAGCGCATGGCGTCATCAAAGCGCCGTATATCCAGCCCCGTCTCCTGCCGGATCTGCTCGATCCGGTACAGCAGGGTGTTCCGGTGCATATGGAGCTGCCTTGCGGTTTCAGCGATATTTAAGTCATTTCTCAGAAAACACTCCGCCGTGTTTAAGATGTCGCCTGAAAATGATGAAAGTTCTTCCGGACTGCCGTTGATATACCTCTCAGAGACCCCCGGCAGCGCGTCTTTTAAATAGGCAGCGCAGTCCTCTTTCGAAAGACTGTAGATCAGGAGCGCCTCTCCGGGCTCTCCCGCAGCATAAACATTTTTGCCGGGATCAAACAGCGATCCCGCCTCCATGGTGCGCACGGCCTCGCGGAAGGCTGCGGGCAGTCCGTCCGCTTCGGGCACGATCCGGCTGATCGCCACCTTTGCGCCGGTAAACATCTCCGTATTCAGGAGGCTTACGATCGTGCCGGCAGTCTCTTTTTCCGTTTCTTTGCTTTTCCCCTTCCTTGTTTCCAGAAGGATCAGCGAGTGCTCTCCCGCAGACAGGAACAAAAGTCCCTGCCGGTCTGCCAGGGCATGCTTTAAAAAGCGGATCATGGCAGCATCCGCCGGGATCTGTGTTTTAAGGTAATACAAAACTCTCGGGGCATGAAGGTCGATATGAAAGCGGGATGCTTTTAAGAAAAAGTCCTCCGGGCTTAAGTCTCCGGTAATCAACGCCTGCAGCAGCGTTTCCCTGCTTCCGGAATGCCGAAGGGTCTCCACCAGAGCTTCGAGGCGCGGGAGCTGATCCTCTGCTTCCCCTTCGGAACCTGAAGAAACAAGAAGCTTCAAACCGCTCAGCTTCTGAAGCTCTGTAAGCAGTTCTTCGATTTTCTTTTCTGCTTCTGCCATATTCCACTCCATAACAGCGATGCTGTCACATTTTTGCATCCCGGAAATCACAATATTCGTGCCGGGATGCTTTGAAACTGTGCTTTTTTCTCAGGTGCTCTCCGAAGGGGATGACAGCTCCCCCGGTCCGTGATAGACAAGGCAGAGCATGGTGAGGTCGTCAAACTGTTCATCATCGCCCACAAAGGCCTCTACATGGCGTTCTGCCTCTCCGAGGATCTCCTCGGGTGTCCCGTCCTCCAGAGCACGTACTGCCTCCAGGGCCCGGTCCATTCCGAAAAGCTCGTTTTTATTCCTGGTCGCCTCCGGAAGGCCGTCCGTATAGAGGAAGAGCTTTGCACCGGGTTCGAGCTTCACCGTGTACTCCTGATAGCGGCTTTCCATCATGCCGCCGATCACAAATCCGTGCTGATCCTTCAGCAGCTCAAAGTGCCCGCCCGGCTGCTTGATCATCGGGTACTCATGTCCCGCATTGGAGGCTGTGAGTGTGCCGTCCCTTAAGTCGAGAATACCGAACCATACACTGACAAACATCTCCTCCGGATTATTGGCGCAGATCTCCTTATTGACGATCCCGAGCGTCTTCGCTGCTGTTTTGACGCGCATCGCGTTCGAGTGGACCAGCACCATGGAGATCGTCATGAAGAGCGCCGCAGGGATCCCCTTCCCGGATACGTCGGCGATCACGATGCCTAAGTGATCCTCGTCGATCAGGAAGAAATCATAGAAATCCCCGCCGACCTCCTTGGCCGGATTCATGGAAGCGAAAATATCAAATTCCTTACGATCGGGAAAAGCCGGGAAATCACTTGGCAGCATGCTTTCCTGGATCCGTGCGGCGAGCATGAGCTCCGTGCCGAGCCTTTCCTTTTCCGCTGTGATCTTTTCGATTCTGCTGAGATAGTCATCGATCTCCGTTGTAAGCAAACTGACGTCCTCCGCCAGATCACCGATCTCGTTGCTGACCCGGAGCCTGGAGAGATTTTCCCTGACCGTGGCACTGTCCTTGGTCAGTTTATAGAGGCGGATATTTTCCTGCACTTTTTTCAGCGGAACAAGCACGAAAAGATTTATCAGCATCAAACAGATCAGCGCCAGGCTGAACTGATGGAGCAAAGTATAGGTGGTATCCCGCGTCGTCTGCCTGCTCATGCTCTCCCGAAGGTCAGTGAGGTTATAGGTCATGCCGACCAGGACCGTTTTGTTCCCGATTTCGCAGATATACCCGTAGTAATCCATGTAGTCGCCGGCATCTGCCAGATATCCCGTATTCTCCCTGGCAGAGCGCATGGCATACTGCTGGCTTTCATTTTCCGCTACGGAAACGGTCACACCGAGCGGGTAGACCTGCTCATATTCCGTTCCCCGGACAGCACCCGGATCGGCGGCGCTGAGAAGAAAGAACTGCGAGGTAAAGGACGGATCCGTCATGACCACAAAGAGATAATCGATATGGTAGGCGCGTTTGATAAGATTAAGCCTGCTGAGCAGCCAGGAATAGGTGACCTCCGCATAGGCCTTCTGATCCTCCGGCGGAAGAGATTCCACTTCCTCTGTCTGCGCATATCGCAGCATGATATCCGGATACTTCCTGTGAAGCTTCCGGCTCTTTTCTTCCGTCACCGTTCCGGGGCCGTACTCCGCGTCATACTCTATTTCCAGCTGATCATAATTGGAATACCAGTAATCCAGCAGCCACTCATAGGCCGGATACTCCCGGATCGAGGCTGACACCTCCTCGGAGATCGAAGCTGCCATCTCCGCTGTCTGCTTTTCAACATTTTCCACGCTGTGATAGCGAGAGGTCATCAGGGTAATGACAGCCGCGGACATCATGCTCGCGGCAAAAAGCAGGGCAACCTGCACCATTATGCTGTTTATTTTCCTGTCGCCTGACATTCGTGATTTCCTTAAGTTACACTGAATTCTATAATAAAATGAGCTAAGGGCCCCATGAGTGCCTTTCCGCATACGAGCATGCGGTATACCCTCATTAATACCTTCCTTAGCTCATTATATCACGCATGAATCGATTTCAAAATATCTGCTTTCATGCGCCCTGAAGAACGGGTGAATGTATCGCAGCGCCGATACCGGACCGGCCCGGGATCAGTATTGATATTTTTTTTGCAAAGCAGCCATAAAGATGCTTCCGAGCAGGGCTGCCATCAGTTCAGCCAGAACAGTGGAAAACCATATGCCGTCCACGCCGAAGAGCCTTGGCAGCAGGAGCACAGCCCCCAGCTCGAAAACAATGGTTCTTAAAAAAGAAATCAGTGCCGAGATCTGGCCGTTGCTTAAGGCAGTAAAGAAGCTCGAGCTGAAAATAGCAATGCCCATGAACAGATATGCGGCAGAAAAGATCCGGAATGCATGCACGGAATTCTGCAGCAGCGTTCCTGCGTTCTGAAAATACAGGGCGGAAACCGGACGGGCAAGCGCTTCCGAAAGAATGACCATCGCGGCGGATGTGATCCCGATGATCACAAGGCCTTTCTTTTTTAAGCTTTTCAGTTCCCCGTGGTTCTGCGCGCCGTAATGGAAGCTGATGACCGGCCCGATCCCGTTTGAAAACCCTACAAACATGGCGGAAAAGATCAGGCTGACATACATCAGCACACCATAAATGGCGACCCCGTCTTCCCCCGCAATTTTCAGAAGCTGTACATTGTAGATGATCCCAACCAGGGACATGGCGACTTCCGACATGAACTCAGAGCTTCCGTTGATACAGCATTTTAAAAGAGCTCTGCCATCCCATTTCGGCTTTACCAGCTTCAGGAGGCTGTCATTTTTCCGCCGGAAATATATGAGCGGAATCACGCCGCCCACGATCTGGCTCAGAGCCGAGGCATAAGCCGCTCCGGCAAGCCCCCAGTGAAAACCGATAATAAAAAGCGCATCCAGCAGGGCGTTGCAAAGGCCTGCGCTTACTGTGAAAAACAGCCCCAGTCTCGGTTTTTCCGCGGTTATAAAGAAAAGCTGAAACTCATATACCCAGATCCATGCGGGCAGGACCAGGATAAAGATCCGTCCGTACAGGACGCAGTATTCCAGGAGTTTTTCTTTTGCCCCAAGCAAAGCCGTGAGCGGACGCATGAAAATAAACCCCGGCACCATCAGCAAAACGCCCACGCAGCCGGACACCAGCAAAAGCAGGGAAAACAGACGGTTTGCCTTCTGCGGGTTCTTTTCCCCCAGCATCTTCGCAATCAGTGCGCTGCCGCCTACGCCGAACATATAGCCGATCGTCCCGAGGATATTCAGTGCGGACATGATCATGCTGACAGCCGCAAACTGGGTCTTTCCCACGAACCTCGCAACAAAAAATCCGTCCACGACAATATACATGGACGTAAATACGTTCATCATAACGGACGGCATGGCAAACCTAAGCATTTTACTGTATGTGAAATTTTCTGATAAGTGAATTTCTGATTTCATGTTCTATATGCTGTCCGGCGGTCCGTTCACCGGCTTGTCGGCAGGGTTTGAAAGTACAAAAGTTCTCTCCTTCAAAGGCCGAAGGTCAAAGCGAGCTTAGCAATGCGCTGGGATCTGCGCCGAAAAACCGGGAAAGGCGGAGGATCATCATGGCATCCGGCAGACGGTTGCCGTTTTCCCAGCGCGCAATGGTGGAATTGCTGACGAACAGTTTCGCTCCGAGCTGCTTCTGGGAAAGCCCTCTTTCCTCTCTCAGCTTCCTTAGATTTTCCGCAAACAGGTTTTTATCATTATTCATACAAATTATCCTCCCGCCGGGATTAATCATAATTCACCACCGAAGCAAAGGCAAGAGAAAGCGGCTTTCAAAAATACCCCGGCAGGTTACTGTTTCCATACCCTGCCGGGGTCCATTTGATCTAAATCTTAGAAAATGCTAAAAATGGCGGACGTATCATTTATACTCTTGTTTGGCATGCCGGATATCAGCGGACGTAATACTTGGTCAGGAAATAGGTTCTTTCCCAATCGACAATATTCATGGCCGACTCTTTCTCCGCACGGATATCAAACTCATCGAAGACCATCACATTCTTATCCTTGAGGTCATAGAGAGGCCACTCCTTCGCCTTGCCGTCCGGTGAAAGGTCAGCGGCAAGCGAGGGATTACCGCATTTGGCGAACTGAACCCACATTTTCCGCATCGTCTTCGAAAAAGTCTTGTCGAACTGTCTTCCCGTGACCAAGGTGTCCTCAGCATGGTTGAACAGCTCCGAGAGCTCTATTGCGTGTCCGCTCTTCATCATCGGAATGGAGGACTCTACCCTGAAATAGTATACATACGTCTTTCCACCGCCCCTGACCTGGTTCTCCGCCGTCCTGATAAGCGGTGCATTAAACCAGTACTGATCCATAAAGTGGCTGAGCTTATCATAATCCTCACCCGGGAGATCTTTTATATAGCTCTCAACAAGCGTCCTCTCCTCCTCGGTGAACTGCGCGAGCTTCTCTGCATGGCATTTCTCCGCCCACGGCATGAAGCCCTCCACGCCAAACCCGGCCACGAAGTAACTGCATTCATCTTTAGTGCAGCCCTGCATGATGTCGAGATCCGCTGCCGCGCCTTTCTCGTAGGCATCAAACGCCTCCAGGGGCAGGAATTTACCGTCGCGCTCGGGGCCCGTAATAGGCATCGAAAGCACTTTTGACGCAGCCTGTACGATCTTGTCTACGTCAGTCTTCATGAGGTCAGCAACGGTTTTGCAGCCCAGTTCCTTCATCAGCGTATCCGTACACCAGACCGACTGTTCCGTCGACCTGCAGAACGCAGGCGATCCGCTCTGCGCGATGACGCGCTGGAAATACTTATGCGATCCCTTTACCAGGGGCAGCAGGGACACGGAGCCGCCTCCGGCGGACTGGCCGAAGATTGTCACATTGCCGCTGTCGCCGCCAAAGGCCTCAATGTTCTCATGTATCCACTTAAGCGCCGCCAGCTGATCCATAAGGCCGAGGTTCTGTGCATCCGGGTAATCCGCTCCGTCCGGCAGATGTGAAAGACGAAGAAATCCGAGTGCGTTGAGACGGTACTCGATTGAGACGAGGATGATGTCCGGGTTCTCCTGCACGAAGTTGGTACCCTCCTCGCGGGGTTCTGGTGTGGCGCCGAGCTCATAGGCACCGCCATGGATCCACACCATGACCGGTTTCTTTTGAGCTCCTTTCTCATCAGCCTTCCAGATATTCAGATGCAGGCAGTCCTCGCCCTGGGGGTAGAGGCCTCCCATCTGACCGGGACTGCCCACCTGGCAGGGAACTTTTCCGAAATAGTACGCCTCATATACACCGTCGTCCGGTGTGACGTCCACCGGTGCCTTCCAGCGGTATTCCCCGACGGGCTGTTTTCCTACGAAGGGAATGCCCTTATACGCAATGATGTTCCCCGTCTTCTTTCCGACAAAAGTGCCGTTGACACACTTTACTGCCAGAGAGCGGTCATAATTATCATCAGTAATTTTTTTGTTCTCACCGTATAACGCATACATCTTCTGTGTTGCTTCTTCCAATCCCATCATTGCCATGCCACTCATCGCTTATGCCTCCTTTTCTTAGTCAATCAAATTAATCCGAGTGTTCTTCCATAATTGTTATTGCTTCAGTTCATCTTCTTCCCGCTGAAATACACACCGCATGGCATGTTATAACTGAATCCTTCATGCTCCGCCGTGAGGAGATCGTTTTCGAATACCAGGAAGTCTGCATCCTTTCCGGCAGTGATAGATCCCTTTTTATCTTCAATGCCCAGCTGCTTCGCGCCGTTGATCGTATAGCCCAGTATCATTTCTTCCACACTCATGCACTCGTTTGCCGGCGGGAACGCCTCAGGCGTCCTGGCAAACTCGGGCAGCCTGGTCTTTTCGGTGATCCAGCCCTTCCTCATTCAGCTTCTTTATAACTTCAGCGAGTTCCTGTGCGGTGAATGATGATCTTATCTGCTCTCATTCTCTGCCCTCCTTTGCATTATTCTGCTATAATGTATATTGTATTTTATTTCATAAACCCAAATCAAGGGACTGTTCCAATTTTTTTCCATACTCGGCGCAGCGCTTCTGTTAAGTATGCTCGGATTGTGGTTTATCACAGTCGTACCCGGCATCGACCGCTGGAGCAGGCCCAGTACGAGGAAAGTCTGTCTGTCGATTACGACACGCCCCATACCCATTTCCGTGTGCCGCCGCTGACGCTGCAGCCTGTTGTGGAGAATGCCGTACAGCACGGCAAAGATCCGTATGCCGGTATATTGCATATTTTCATCCGTACGCGGAAGACGGACTCCGGAAGTGAGATCAGAATCGCGGATAACGGCCGCGGTTTTAACTTTGCCGATGACGGCAGCCCGCATATCGCGCTTCGAAACATCCGGCAAAGGCTTGAGATCATGTGCAACGGAACGCTCACAATCACGCCGAATGAAGGCGGCGGGACCTTAGTCACGATCACGATTCCCGACAGTGTAAAGATTGATAAATCCTGAAACCTGTGTAAAATGATGAACTAAGACGTGAAGAAAGCGATCGAGGAGACGCTCTGATGAAAAAAATATTTACAGTTGATGATTTTATTGTTGCGTTCGTATCGGCTCTTGGCTACGGCTACGGGGAAACGATCTCAAGACTTCTGGGCTTACATGAATATGTGTGCGTGGCGGCAAGCTTTGCTCTGGGTATCGTGCTTGAAGAAATCATAAGCAAAATTGCCTTCAGTAAAGCGGTCCAGAAAAGCAGGAAGAATCGCTTCTTCACTTATGCTGCAGTGCTTCTGATTTTTCTCGCTGCCCATGCGGTCTCCGTAAGATGGATGGGCGTTTCCATGCTCGATTATCTGCTCGACGAATTCACCTTTGTTGTCGGCCTTCCCATTCTCGGCTTCGTCGTGAACCTCCTTCTCCGGGGATACCGCATCCGAAAGGTCCGCAGCCGTTACGGAGATGGAAAGAACGGCTATGTATTTGATGTAAAACAAGAGGATGTTGATGAAATCAACCGGCAGAACCAGTCTCTCTCCGGAGACTTTGAGAAAGAACTTTCCGTAAAGACAAGGACCGGTATCTATATCGGAGAAAAGCAGAAGGACGCCATCATCTATCTGGGGATCCCCTACGCAAAGCCACCGGTCGGAGACCTCAGGTGGAAGGCGCCGGAAGTGCTTCCCTCATCCGGGGCCGTCTATGAGGCAAAGAATTTCGGTCCCTCCGCCGTACAGGTCGAGCATCAGGGCTCGATCTTAAAGCATCATCGTCAGAGTGAGGATTGCCTTTACTTAAATCTCTGCGTCAGCACAAAGAAGACCGATGCAAAAAAGCCCGTTCTCGTACTCTTCCACCACGGCGATTTCACATTCGGAGGTTCCGCCGATCCTTTGCTGTACGGCGATCAGCTTGTGCATGCACATCCGGACACAGTATTTGTAAGCTTTAATTACCGTCTCGGCATTTTCGGATTTACTGATTTTTCATTGGTTCCCGGCGGTAATGCCTTCCCGGACAGCATCAATCTCGGTCTTCTGGATCAGATTGCAGCTTTGAAGTGGATCAGGGAAAATATCGCCGCTTTCGGAGGAGATCCCGGCAATATCACTGTGATGGGCTTTGAATCCGGCGCTGCCTCCATCAGCCTGCTTGCAGCAAGCGCAGAGGCAAAGGGGCTGTTTCAGAAAGCATTTGTGTTCTTTGGAAGCCCGGAAACAGCCTATGAAACGCCGGATGCCTCCAGGGCCTTGGCAGAGAGCCTGCTGAAGGAAACAAAGACCTCCTCGATGAAGGAGCTTATGCAGCTCGACGAAAACGCCCTTAAGGAGGCGGCGCAGAAGCTCTGGCACAACATATGCGCGCCGACCTGTGACGGATCATTGATCCCTGCCGATGTGTACCGCGCCTATCAGGAAGGGGCTGCTTCTGGCATTGAGTTTGTCATTGGCATCCCGAGCAGCGAAAGGCTGGTATTCCGCTCCTTTGTCGGCGAATCAAACTACAGGAAGCTTGTATCTGCGGAGCTGGCCGATCTGAAGGATCGCCCGGATGGTTCCGGCACGTTTGAAACGAATGCAGAACTGGCCGAACACCGGACCGCTTCCGGTATGCTGCAGAGCGCCGCTGCGCTTAAAGAGGGCGGAAATAAAATCCATCTTCTGTACTGGGATGAAGACCCGCTGATCGAAAACTTAGGCTCCGGTACGGTTGACGCCGCTGCAACATTGCTGGGAAACCGGGATGCGCTTGAGATGTACGGCAGCGTAATGAATGAGGATCTGTCTGAAGTCCTTCAGTGCCTTCTGGTGAAATTCATGAGCGGGAATGACCTTGAGCTTTATCAAAATGAGATCAGGGGAATCGATGCCCTGGACTGGAAAGCGTTTCCCGGAGTGCTTATTGCCTCGAAAGGAAAACTTATCTGTGATACAATTGATGACAGGATAACAGGAGGATTGTCATGAAACACTTTCAGCAGGTAAGAACCCCTATACGGGAAAAGAGCGGAAAAAAGCTGCAGACTTTTACTGTGCTGACAGCACTGCTCATTGCCGGCATTGTCTTTATCTTGGTTCTTCTTTTGAACAGCTACAGCAAGCTGAAGCTGCTGGATCAGTATATCCGCGAGGTGCCTGTCATAGTTGAGGACCGCGAGGAAGAGCTGTATACGCGAAGCGCTGTCTTCGAAGAGGATGTCATCGCCCGGGGAGAGCTGGGCGTGAAGGTCTTTCAGGAAGAAACAGATCTTTCCGCTGAAGAAAAGCTGGAAAAGATCCGCAGCGTGGTTTTGGCCGAAAGTGTTTCCCTCACAGATGAGAAAGGAACGGTTTTAAACACCACGGGCCCGGTGTGTCCGGCGGAGCTGTTCGAAACGAGGGTCCGTGCGCTTGAAATGCGTACGCCTTACCTTGAGCTTTATCCGGCTTCCCGGAAGGATAGCCAAACGGCCCAGGACTATGACGGGACCGGCTTTGTCATGCTTCCGCTTGAGAAAGAAGCAGGACAAAGGCTTGTTTTTGAGTTTTCCTGTGATCCGCTGCTGGATATCTACAATACGCTCGGCAACTGGCCCAGCGTGCTTAAGCGCATGCTCTCCGGACTGGAGGCTTCAGCCTTTGTCCGGACAGGCGAAGGCGTCCTGGAAGGATATCCGCTTGACAGCCTCACGAGTGAAGAACAGGAGAAGCTGAAAACTGAGGCTGCAGGTATTTTTCAGAAAAGCAGTACCTTCATCAGCATGGGAAGCAATACTTCCTGCCGGCTGGTCTCCTTCCGGGGCCATCCGGCTCTTTCGCTGCTGCTGCCTTATCCCAAGATGAATGCCGATGTTCTTATGCTGGTCTCTCTCGCAGAGTTTATCAGCACCGGCTTTTACTGCGCACTGACTCTTTCCGTTTTTATCGTTCTCAGTCTGATCCTGTTCTCTCTTTATACACTGAAGCTGAGCCCCGGAAAAGATATCGGCGATGACCCGGCGGCCTTTCGCTGCGATATGGGCCGGACAACACGGGCCGGACGTGTCCTGATCCTTGGCGCCATCTTCTGCTTTTCGGTGATGCTTCTGGCACTGGAGAACAATGCGACGATCGCCTATATCGGTACAACCAAACGGACAGCTCTCGAAAATGAGGTGGAATGGCATGACCATCAGCAGGAAACGATCCGCAGCTCCTATAAAAACCTCTACAGGACCAGGACCAGTGCGCTGGCGCTTCTTCTGACCGACCATAAGGAGTACCGGACACACAGTGATCTTAAGGCGTTTTGTGATACTCTTCATGCGGATTATCTGATGCTCTTTGATGAGACCGGGCATGAGATCACTGCAAGCAACAGTTATACCGGCTTTTCCGTAGGCGGACCGGAGGCCAACTTAAGTGACGAATACCGGGCAGTACTGCTGGGATATCCTTTTGCAGTGGTGGGACCGGCGGAGGATCCCTACACAAAAAAACAGCAGATCGGCACAGCAATTCTTATGACAAAGGAAACCGGAGAGCCGGACGGTTTTCTGCTCGCTGTCTTTGACGCCGCAGCCATGAATGCGGAGCTTGAAAACGAAACCCTTGAACATACCGTCAGTTCCTTTGCCGTAACGGAGGGAAATGAGGCTGCAGTCATTGACAACGAAACAGGCGTTTTCCTCGCGCACACTGACGAAAACAAGATCGGACTCAAAGCGGATTACTACATCGCAACGGATACCTATGGCGATGATTATGCGGGCTTCGCAGAATACGACGGAAAGACCATGTATGTATCGGGTGTCTCGGATGGCATAAAAACTCTTTTGTTTATGGTTCCGGACCATCCGGAAAGCACGCTGAGCTTTCTTTCCCTTCTGATGATCCTGGCGGTGCTTCTCATCACAGGATTCCTCTACTGTCCGAAAGCCTGCGAGCTGTGTGTGGCAGCGATGAACGAAGCGATTGCAAGTGGCGATATTACAGAGGAGGAAATAAAAGCAGACCGGAATCATCCTCTGATGATCTTCACTTACGGTTACGCCATTTTCTTCACTTTGCTGGCAGGGATCACCCTGGTGGCCGCCTATACTCTTGTCTGGCCGGCCTTCACCTTCGTATTCGGGGGCTTATGGTCGAGGGGAGTTCATCTGTTTTCCCTGTGGGCGGCTCTGTTTTTCCTGTCCGTTACGCTTACCGTCGCGATCCTTATCCGGACGGGGCTGCAGGAAGCGGAAAAACGGGCAGTCCCCCGGGTCAGGACACTCCTTAAACTGGCCGACAGTTCTGTTGCCTATGCCGCGGGCGCACTGATCGTGATCGGTATTCTGTATATGTTTGGTGTAAATACCACAGCGCTTTTAGCATCGGCAGGAATCGTTTCCATCGCCGTCGGCATGGGCGCCAAGGATATGGCTGCGGATATCCTCGCCGGTCTGTTCATTGCCATAGAGGATTCGATCCATATGGGGGATGCAGTGAAGATCGATGACTGGAAAGGACGCGTCACGAACATGGGCATCCGGACCATAGAGCTTACGGATGACCGGCAGAATGTCAAGATCCTGAACAACAGCAAGATCAGCAATGTCGTCAATATGAGCCGGCTGAAATCCTCCTGCGTGATGGAGCTTCCGCTGAAACGCCATGCGGGCATGGCTGAGACCGAGGCTTTCCTGAAAAAGGCCGTGGAAAAGGCTATGGAAGAAATGCCGGAGCTTTATGGAAGCCTGGAGCTGGAAGGGATCCACGATATCACCCGGGACGGCTATACGGTACGCCTCAGCTATGACTGTGCCGAAGCGGCGCGTAAATCCGTTACAAAACGTCTGAAGGATTTTATGGAGCAGCAGGTTCTGAAGGACAAGGAAAGGAAAGAGGCTTCCGATACATAAAATCCCCGGGATCATCCTCAGGACGCAGGATCATTCCCGGCTGTTCTGCACCAAAAAAGCCTGCCTTACCGAAAGCCGGTATGATATGTACCCCCTTTCCTGGACAACCAGGGAAGGGGGTTTTACTATGCGCTATTCATATGAGTTTAAAAGAAAATGTGTTGAACTGTACTGGGAGGGAAGATGGCCTGAAACACCAGTAGGAATA
>Ga0256404_1009706_pt1 | contig 13655 bp, 13 predicted proteins | sample RumenRJG_01DNA_FD_185990 | JGI IMG/M metagenome (GOLD analysis project Ga0256404, IMG submission 185990) | Bovine rumen microbial communities from Lethbridge, Alberta, Canada - RJG_01 | ecosystem: Host-associated > Mammals > Digestive system > Stomach > Rumen | place: Canada: Alberta | collected...
CGTCGCGCGCGGCATGCTCGCCGAAGTTCCGGACTTCGAGACGTACAAAGGCGGCACGATCCGCGTCGGCAGCAAGAAATTCCTCGCGGAAAACGGCGTGAAAGATACGGAAGGCCTCATTGATAGCAGCCTCGCAGGCAAGAACCTGCTCTATGTCGCGCGCGGCACGAAGCTCCTCGGCGTCATCGGTATCGAAGACCCGATCCGTCCGGCCATGAAGAAGACGCTGAACCAGATGCGCCGTTATGGCATCGACGAAATCGTCATGCTGACGGGCGACAGCAAGGCCGTCGCGGCCAAAGTCGCGCAGGACATGGACATCGACGCGTATCATGCCGAAATCCTGCCCGAGGACAAGTCGAACTATGTCAACAAGCTCAAGCAGCGCGGCACGGTCATGATGGTCGGCGACGGCATCAACGATGCGCCGGCGCTCGCGTTTGCCGATGTCGGCGTCTCTTTGGGCGGCCGCCAGACGGACATCGCTGCCGAGTCGTCGGCCGTCACGATTCATGGCGAAGACCCGGCGCGCCTCATGGAAGCGCTCGAACTCGGCCGCCGCACGATGCGCCTCGTGCACCAGAATTTCATGGCGACGATCCTCGTCAACAGCGCGGCCATGCTGCTTGGCGCGCTCGGCCGCATCAGTCCGCTCTACGCCGCCATCATCCACAATACGGCGACGCTCGCCGTCGTGCTGAACAGCTGCCGGATTTTGCAGACGGCGAAGCCCGGCATGTTTGCACGGAAACGGGCAGCATGAGCTGGCAATCCTCTATGAAAAATGAATCTGAGAAATCCGCAAGCGCGAGGGGCATTTGCGGATTTTTTGTGCGCTGGAGGGAATTCAGTAAAAAGAAGTTTCATCAAACATATATGTTTTTCACAAAGAGAGGTTGACAACGTTACGCGCCTGTTGTATGATAACATCATCGATGAATAAAACATATAAAGAAAGTATGATTTAATCCTGCACGAACATTATCGATGGGCGTTTGAAAGACTGGGAGGCAACGATATGAAAGTGACAGTCAATGGGGAACCGCTCGAGATCGAGAAGCCCCTTTCGGTAAAGGATTTTCTTGTCGTCGCGAAGGCGGAGCAGCCGGAGTATGTGACGGTGCAATTGAACGGCGAGTTCGTCGACCATTCGGGCTTTGAAACGACGACGGTGCAGGACGGCGATACGATCGAGTTCCTGTACTTCATGGGAGGCGGTGCGAAGTGAGCAAGCTCACGAATGAACAGCTCGAGCGCTATTCGCGCCACATCATCCTGAAGCAGGTTGGCGGCAAGGGGCAGGAAAAGCTCTTGGGCGGCAAGGTGCTCGTCATCGGCACGGGCGGCCTCGGCGCTCCGGCTGCGATGTACCTCGCGGCGGCGGGCGTCGGGACGATCGGCCTCGTTGATTTCGACGTCGTCGACCTCTCGAACCTCCAGCGGCAGATCATCCATCAGACGGCGGATGTCGGCAAGCCGAAGATACAGTCGGGCAAGGAGACGATTGCCGCGATGAATCCCGACGTGGACGTGCACACGTACAACGAGCTCGTGACATCGGCAAACATCCGCGACATCATCCGCGATCAGGACTATGATTTCATCATCGACGGCACGGACAATTTCCCAGCGAAGTTCCTGATTAACGACGCCTGCGTTTTTGAGAAGAAGCCGTTCGTCCATGCGGGCATCATCCGGTTCCAGGGACAGCTCATGACGTACGTGCCCGGCGAGGGGCCGTGCTACCGCTGCGTGTTCCCGACGATGCCGCCGAAAGATGCCGTGCCGACGTGCCGGCAGGCAGGCGTGCTCGGCGTCATGGGCGGCGTCATCGGCACGCTGCAGGCAACGGAGGCGCTCAAATACATCCTCGGCATCGGCGATCTTTTGACAGGGTATCTGCTGACGTTTGACGCGCTGAAGATGAACTTCCGCAAGGTGAAGATTCCGCGCAATCCGAGTTGCGCGGTCTGCGGCGACCACCCGACGATCACGGAGCTCATCGACTATGAGCAGCCAACCTGCGATTTGAAAAAATAAGCCTCCCTCTCAGAGGGAGGTGCCCGAAGGGCGGAGGGAGTCTCACAAGCATGACGTTGTAGTTTTGTAATTGTTGCTTGCGCGGGCGTCGAAAGAAGCAACTGCGACGCCCGCGTAAGATGCAATCTGTAATTGCATGCTGCATGCTTGTGAGACCCCTTCAGTCAGCCATTCGGCTGACAGCTCCCCCTGAGGTGGAGCCTTTGGTACGTACGATTTAGATGGGAGGTTGCGAATGATAGTTCATTTGAAGCTCGCAGACTACCTCGCGATGGTGCAGCATGCGCGGGGCGTTGCGCCCATCGAGGACTGCGGTCTCCTGGGCGGCACGATCGATGGCGACGGGAAGACCGTGGAAAAGGTCTTTTATCTCACGAACACGGATCATAGCGCGGAGCATTTTTCCCTCGACCCGAAGGAGCAGTTCGCGGCGGTGAAGGAGCTGCGCGCGCAGGGCTGGCAGCTCTTGGGCAACTGGCACAGCCATCCGGCGAGCCCGTCGCGGCCGAGCGAGGAGGACAAGCGCCTCGCGTTCGACAGCACGGCGAGCTATTTTATCCTCTCGCTCGCAGGCGGCGAGCCCGTGCTGAACAGTTTCCACGTGGATAAAGACAAGAACGTCACAAAAGAAGATTTGCGGATTCATTGAATATTTGGAGGAGAGCACGATGGCGGTAGATTACAAGGAACTCAAGAAGGGCGGCTTCATGCGCCAGAAGCAGAAAGACTGTTTCGCGATGCGCCTGAAGTCCGTCGGCGGCCATTTCACGGCGGCGCAGCTCGGCACGGTGCAGCAGGTCGCCGAGAAATTCGGCAAGGGCTATGTGCATCTGACGAGCCGTCAGGGCATCGAGATTCCCTATATCAAGTTGCAGGACATCGACGAAGTCAAGACCGCGCTCAAAGCTGGCGGCGTCGAAGTCGGCGTCTGCGGTCCGCGCGTCCGCACGATCACGGCGTGCCAGGGCGCGGCAACGTGCCCGTCCGGCCTCATTGACACGGTGAAGCTCGCGAACGAGTTCGACAAGCGCTATGGCGGTCGCGAGCTCCCGCACAAGTTCAAGTTCGGTTTCACGGGCTGCCACAACAACTGCCTGAAGGCCGAGGAGAACGACATGGGCATCAAGGGCGGCGTGCTGCCGAAATGGGCGGCCGAGAGCTGCATGTACTGCGGCGTCTGCGAGGCCGTCTGCCCCGAAAAGGCCATCGCGGTTGACAAGGACGCAAAGACGGTCACGTTTGACAAGGGCAAATGCGTCTACTGCGGCAAGTGCATCAAGAGCTGCCCGACGGACGCATGGACGGGCGACAACGGCTTCGTGATTTCGTTCGGCGGCCTCTATGGCAACCGCATCGCGATCGGCCGTCATTTCCTGCCCATCGTGTTCGACGAGGCAAAGCTCTATGAAATCGTCGATGTGACGCTGAAATTCTTCGAGGACAACGCGAAGCCGAGCGAACGCTTTGCAAACTGCCTCGATCGCGTGGGATGGGACAAATTCCAGAAAGCAGTGGAGGCAGTGTTATGAGCAAAGAAGCAGTTGATGACACGATTGACATCACTGATGTCGTCTGCCCGATCACGTTCGTCAAAGTCAAGGTTGCGCTCGAAGACCTCGAGGACGGCCAGAAGCTCGGCGTCCATTTGAGTGACGGCGAGCCCATCCAGAACGTGCCGCGCAGCCTGAAAGACGAGGGGCACAAAGTGCTCTCGGTCGACAAGAATGACGATGGAACGTGGGAGCTTGTTGTTGAAAAAGGCGGGCTGGGGTGAGTTTTTGCCTCCCTCTAGAGGGAGGGGGACCGCGGAGCGGTGGTGGGAGTAGTAGGATGATGAAGCCTGACAAGAATGCAGTCGTTGCTAAGGTCTTTAGCAACGTTCTGTATATCTGCTTGTCTCTAGCACCCAACTACTCCCCCAGTCAGCTACGCTGACAGCCCCCTCTAGAGGGGGCCTGAGAATGGGATTTTGTCGCCTATTAAAATAGTAAACATATATGAATTTAAAAATAAAGGACGCGAAGGGAGAGAGAAAACATGAAAGCGAAAAAGTGGCTGGCCGTGGCAACCGGGCTTCTGATGATGGCAGGGGTGATGGCTGGCTGCGGCAGTGATGCGGGAAGCTCCGGTGACAGCGCGGACGGCCAGACGTTCCTCAACGTGTCCTATGATCCGACGCGCGAGCTCTATTCGGACTTCAACGAGGCATTCTCGAAGAAGTGGACGGAAGAAACGGGCGAGCATGTGAACTTCACGCAGTCGCATGGCGGCTCGGGCAAGCAGGCGCGCTCCGTGCGCGAAGGGCTCGAAGCTGACGTCGTGACGCTGGCGCTCGCGTATGACGTGGATGAAATCGCGGCGACGGGGCTCATCGACAAGGACTGGATGACGAAGTTCCCGAACAACTCCGCGCCGTACACATCGACGATCGTCTTCCTCGTGCGCAAGGGCAATCCGAAGAACATCCACGACTGGGACGACCTGACGCGCGATGACGTGCAGGTCGTCACGCCGAACCCGAAGACGTCGGGCGGTGCGCGCTGGAACTACCTCGCGGCCTGGGCGTATGCCGAAAAGAAATACAATGGCGATACTGCAGAGGTCAAGGGCTTCCTCAAGAAGCTGTTCCAGCGCGTCGTGGCGCTCGACTCCGGCGCGCGCGGCGCAACGACATCGTTCGTCCAGCGCGGCCAGGGCGATGTGCTCGTCGCCTGGGAGAACGAGGCTCTGCTCTCCGTGCAGGAAGACCCCGACAAATACGAAATCGTCGTGCCGCCCTCCAGCATCCTCGCCGAGCCGTCCGTCGCCGTCGTCGACGAGGTCGTCGACCAGAAAGGCACGCGCAAAGTCGCCGAAGCCTACATCAAGTATCTCTACTCGAAGGAAGGACAGGAAATCGCTGCAAAGCACTTCTACCGCCCGCGCGACGAGGAAGTTGCTGCAAAGTACGCCAGCCAGTTCCCGAAGCTCACGCTCGTGACGATTGACGATGCGTTCGGCGGCTGGCAGAAGGCGCAGAAAGATCATTTCGCCGATGGCGGCACGTTCGACCAGATTTACGAAAAGAAATGATGAAAATGACGAAACATGTGATTCCTGGCTTTCATTTCACGCTCGGCATCACGTTCTTCTACCTTTCCCTTATCCTCTTATTGCCGCTTGCGGCGTTCCTGCTCTATTCGAGCGGCATGGGGATGGCGAAGTTCCTCGATGTCGTCTGCGATGCGCGCGTGTTCCATGCCTATGAAGTGAGCTTTGGCACGTCGCTCGCGGCGGCCATCATCAATGCGGTGTTCGGCCTGCTGCTCGCGTGGGTGCTCGTGCGCTACGAGTTCCCGGGCAAGCGCATCTTCGACGGCCTCATCGACCTGCCGTTTGCGTTGCCGACGGCCGTCGCGGGTATCGCGCTGACGACGCTCTATGCGGAAAATGGCTGGCTCGGCCGGTTCTTCTATGCGGCGGGTGTGTCCTCGGCGTTTTCGGTCGTCGGCATCACGATCGCGCTCGTCTTCGTCGGCATTCCGTTCGTCGCGCGGAGCGTGCAGCCTGTACTGAAGGACCTCGACCCGAGCCTGGAGGAGGCGGCCGTGATGTTTGGCGCGACGCCGTGGCAGACGTTCCGCCGCGTCGTGTTCCCCGAGCTGCTGTCGCCGCTCCTCTCTGGGGCTGCGCTCGCGTTTGCGCGCGGCATCGGCGAGTATGGCAGCGTCGTCTTCATCGCGGGCAACCTGCCCTATGAGACGGAGATTGCGCCGCTCCTCATCATGGCGAAGCTCGAGCAGTTTGACTATCAGGCGGCAGCGGCGATTGCCATCGTCATGATGGCGCTGTCGTTCCTCATCCTGCTCGCGCTCAATAGCTACCAGCGCTATCGCGTGAGAAGACAGGGGGTGTGACGATGCAGAAAGAAAAAGGCGCGCTCGGCTGGGCGCTCATCGGGATTGCGGCACTGTTTCTCCTCGTCATGCTCGTGCTGCCGCTCGTGCTCGTCGCGAGCGAGGCACTGGCGAAAGGATGGCAGACGTATCTCAGGGCGATTACGGAGCCGTTTGCCGTCAAGGCACTCTATCTGACGCTCGAAGCGACGGTGCTCGCCGTCATCAGCAACACGGTCTTCGGCCTCGCCTCGGCATTCCTGCTGACGAAATTCTCATTTCGCGGCAAATCGCTGATCGGTTCGATGATTGATCTGCCATTTGCCATTTCGCCCGTCGTCGCCGGCTTGTTCTTCATCATGCTGTTCGGCCGCATGAGCCCGCTCTACCCGTTCCTGCGCGCCGAGCACATCACAATCGTCTTCGCCGTGCCGGGCATCATCCTTGCGACGGTGTTCGTGACATTCCCGTTCATCACGCGCGAGCTCGTGCCCGTCATGGAGGCGCAGGGGCGCGACGAGGAAGAGGCCGCCGCGACGTTCGGCGCGAGCGGCTGGCAGATTTTCCGCTACGTCACGCTGCCGAACATCAAATGGGCGCTCGTCTATGGCGTCATCCTCTGTACGGCACGCGCCATGGGCGAGTTCGGTGCCGTGTCCGTCGTCTCGGGCCATGTGCGCGGCAAGACGAACACGCTGCCGCTCCATATCGAGATTCTTTACAACGAATACAATTTCACGGCGGCATTCGCCGTCGCGTCCATCCTCGTGATTCTGGCCGTCCTGATTCTCGTGCTGCGCAATCTCGCGGAAGGACGCGCCAAAAGGGGGGAGTCCCATGACGGCTGAAGTCCATCTCCAGCATATCCAGAAGACGTTCGGCGGTTTCAAGGCATCGAACGACGTGAACCTCACGATCGAAAAAGGCCGCATCATCGGCCTCTTAGGCCCGTCAGGCTCGGGCAAGACGACGATCCTGCGCATGATTGCGGGCCTTGAGACGCCGGACAGCGGCGACATCTACATCGGCGGCCAGCGCGTCAACGACATCGAGCCCGGCAAGCGCGGCATCGGCTTCGTGTTTCAGAACTACGCGCTGTTCCGCTACATGACGGTGCGCGAAAACATCGCGTTCGGCCTCACGATCCAGAAGACGCCGAAGAAGAAGATCAAGGAGCGCGTCGATGCGCTCACGGAGCTCGTCGGGCTCAAGGATTTCGGCCACCGCTATCCGATGCAGCTCTCGGGCGGCCAGCGCCAGCGCGTCGCGTTTGCCCGCGCCCTCGCGCCCGAGCCGGAGCTGCTGCTGCTTGACGAGCCATTTGCGGCCATCGATGCGAAAGTCCGTAAGGAACTGCGCGGCTGGCTGCGCAAGGCCATCCACAAGCTCGGCATCACGAGCATCTTCGTCACGCACGACCAGGACGAAGCCGTCGAGGTCGCGGACGACATCGTCATCGTGAACCGCGGCCACATCGAGCAGACGGGCACGCCCGTCGAAATCTACCAGCAGCCGCGCACGCCGTTCGTCGCCGACTTCATCGGCGAGGCCGTCCATGTGCCGGACTTTACGATTTTCAAGGGCTTTGAAAATGGCCGGGCGTCGGGCGCGCACGAAGGCATCATCCGGCCGGAGTTCCTCGAAATCGGCGCGGACGACAGCGAGATGCGCATGCCGCTCGCGTCGGAAGACGGCACCGTGCGCGGCGTCTATTTCCGCGGCAACAGCGCCGAGGTCGATGTCGAAGTCAAGGGGCAGCTGCTCAAAGGCACGCGCAGCCTCGAAAAGCCGCCGCTCCACGAAGGAGACACGGCGAAAGTCTTCATCCACCGCATCTACAGTTTTGCCGGCGGGAAGACCGAGATTCTCGAGAACAGAGCAAAACAGATAGATTCTGTCATTATTTAATTTAAGAGACGTTCAGCCCCCCTCATTGAGGGCAATGTCGTTAAGTTAAGCGCGAAGTTATTCAAACTTCAGCCTCCCTCTAGAGGGAGGGGGACCGCGAAGCGGTGGAAGGAGTAGTAGGATGTTGTAGCCTGACAAGAATACATACGTTGCTAAAGTACTTTAGCAGCCTTTTGCATACTTGTTTGTCTCCAGCACCCAACTACTCTCCCAGTCAGCTACGCTGACAGCCCCCTCTAGAGGGGGCCTGGCCTAAAAGTTCCTTTGAGGTGATACCATTGAAAATCTTAGAGAAGCGCGCCGACATCCTGATCATCGGCGGCGGCGCGGCGGGGTGCTTTGCAGCGCTCACGCTCGCGAAAGAGAGACCCGACCTTTCCGTCGTCCTGCTTGAAAAGGCCGGCCTCAAGCGCAGCGGCTGTCTCGCGGCCGGTGTCAACGCGCTGAACGCCTACATCACACCGGGCCATGTGCCGCAGGATTATGTCGATTATGCGTCAAAGGACGCCGACGGCATCGTGCGCGAAGACCTGCTGCTGCAGATGAGCGAAGGACTCAATGACGTCACGCGGGACGTCGAGAAACTCGGCCTCATCATCCTCAAAGACAAGGATGGAAATTACGTCTCGCGCGGCTGGCGCAATCTCAAGATCAATGGCGAAAACATCAAGCCGATTCTCGCGAAAGCTGTGAAGGCCGCAAAAAACGTCGAAGTCCTCGAGCATGTCGATGTCGTTGACCTCTTGAAAGACGCCGACGGCCATGCGGCAGGTGCCTGGGGCGTGGCGCTTCGCGAGGAAGCGGTCGTCTACGTCCGCGCCCGTGCCGTCATCTGTGCGACGGGCGGCGCGGCGGGGCTCTACCGTCCAAACCATCCGGGCGAGGCGCGCCATTGCGTGTGGTATCCGCCATTCAACACGGGCGCGGGCTATGCGATGGGGCTTCGCGCGGGTGCGGAGATGACGAGCTTTGAGATGCGCTTCATCGCACTGCGCTGCAAGGATACGATCGCCCCGACCGGCACGCTCGCGCAGGGGGTCGGCGCGCCGCAGGTCAATGCGCGCGGCGAGAAATATCAGGCCAAGTACGGCAACACGACGTCCGAACGCCTCTATGCCGTCGTCAGCGAGAACCTTGCAGGGCGCGGGCCGTGCTACCTCGAGACGCGGGGCATTTCAGAGAAAGCGGAAACGTCTCTTGAAAAAGCCTACCTTAATATGGCACCCGCGCAGACGATGAAATGGCGCGAGACAGGCCTCGGCCCTAGAATTGCGGATGTCGAAGTCGAGGGCACGGAGCCCTACGTCGTCGGCGGCCATACGGCGAGCGGCTACTGGGTCGATGGCGATCGCCAGACGACCGTGTCCGGCCTTTTCGCGGCGGGTGATGTGGCCGGCGGCTGCCCGCAGAAATACGTGACAGGCGCGTTCGTCGAAGGAAAAATCGCGGCGAAAGGCGCGGCAAAATATGTAGAACGCGCAAAGGCAGAGGCGGAGCACCGCACGAAAGCAAAAGCGGCGAATCCCGCAGGAAATGAACAGGCAGCATCATCTGCACCCGTGCAGACGCCAGAAGAGATTGCCGCACGCATGACAGAACTGCTCGCGCCGCCAGACGAACCGTCGCTCTTCACGCCAGACGCACTCGAAGAAGCCATGCAGCAGACGATGGACGAATACGCAGGCGGCATCGGGGCGCACTATCGCTACACCGAGCGCCAGCTCGACCTCGCGGCAAAGCACATCGACCGCATCACGCACCTCTCCGATGACCTGCGCGCCAGCGACGCCTATGGCCTGCTGAAGATTTTCGAACTCCAGGAGCGCCTGCTCGTCTGCAAAGTCCTCATCGAGCACCTCAAAGCCCGGAAGGAAACAAGATGGCACAGCTTCGCAGAAAACCTCGATTATCCAGAGAAAAATCCGGCATTTGCGAAATACGTCAACTCGCGATTGATTGACGGAAAAGTTAAGATTATCCTGCGCGACCTCGTACAGTTGCCTCCCTCTCAGAGGGAGGTGCCATTAAGTTAAGGGCCAGGCCCCCTCTAGAGGGGGCTGTCAGCGAAGCTGACTGGGGGAGTAGTTGGGTGATGGAGACAAACAAGTATGCAGAACGTTGCTAAAGACTTTAGCGACGCATGCATTCTTGCCAAGTTATCGCATCTTACTACTCCCACCACCGCTTCGCGGTCCCCCTCCCTCTAGAGGGAGGCTGGAATAGATTTGCTTTTGGAGTCATTCGTACTATCGAGGTGGAAACATGAGTATCCGTATCGAAACTTCGAACTGCATCGGCTGCGGCCGCTGCACAGACGTCTGCCCGGGCAACCTGCTGTTCTTGCGGGCCGGAAAAGCCGCCATCCGCGACCAGCGCGACTGCTGGGGCTGTACGGCGTGCGTGAAGGAGTGCCCGAAAGACGCAATCTTCTTCACGCTCGAGGCCGAGCTCGGCGGCGCGGGCGGCAGGCTTTATGCAGAGGACAGCGATGACACGCTGGCCTGGGTGCTGAAGCTCGCGGATGGCGAGGAGCAGCGCATCGTGGTCAACAAAAAACAGGCGAACGCGTATTGAACGACGTCCGCCTTTGAAAGGAAGAGACACATGGGAAAACTTTCGCACCTCGACGCGCTCGAAGCCGAGGCCATCTACATCATCCGCGAAGTGGCGGCTGAATGTGAGAAACCGGTCATGCTCTATTCCATCGGCAAGGACAGCACGGTCATGATGCACCTCGCGCTCAAGGCATTCTACCCGGAGAAGCCGCCGTTCCCGTTCCTCCACGTCAACACGACGTGGAAGTTCCACGAGATGATCGCGTTCCGCGACGCGCAGGCGAAGAAATACGGCCTCGATATGATCGAGTACAAGAACGAAGAGGGCATCAAGGCGGGCATCAACCCGTTTGACCATGGCGCGTCGTACACGGACATCATGAAGACGCAGGCACTTAAGCAGGCGCTGACGAAATACGGCTTCACGGCGGCGTTCGGCGGCGGGCGGCGCGACGAGGAAAAATCGCGCGCGAAAGAGCGCATCTTCTCGTTCCGCAACGCCGCGCAGGCCTGGGACCCGAAGAACCAGCGCCCCGAGCTCTGGAAGCTCTACAACGCGCAGATTCACAAGGGCGAAAGCATCCGCGTCTTCCCGCTCTCGAACTGGACGGAGAAAGACATCTGGCAGTACATCCGCCGCGAAAACCTCGAGATCGTCTCGCTCTATTTTGCCAAAGAGCGGCCGTGCATCGAGCGCGACGGCAACATCATCATGGTCGATGACGACCGCATCGTGCAGAAGCTCCATCTGAAGCCCGAGGACATTCAGCACAAGGTCATCCGCTTCCGCACGCTCGGCTGCTATCCGCTGACGGGCGGCGTTGAATCGACGGCCGACACGCTCGACGCCATCGTGCAGGAGACGCTCGGCGCCGTCGAATCGGAGCGCACGAGCCGCGTCATCGACCACGATGGCGGCGCGGGCAGCATGGAGAAACGCAAACGGGAGGGCTATTTCTGATGAACGATCTCTTGAAATTCATTACCTGCGGCAGCGTCGATGACGGCAAATCCACGCTGATCGGCCACCTGCTCTACGATGCGAAGCTCCTCTATGCCGACCAGAAAGAAGCGCTGCTGCTCGATTCCAAAGTCGGCAGCCGCGGCGGCGCCATCGACTACTCGCTGCTGCTCGACGGCCTCTTAGCCGAGCGCGAGCAGGGCATCACGATTGATGTGGCCTATCGCTATTTCACGACGGACAATCGCAGCTTTATCTGCGCCGACACGCCGGGCCATGAGGAATACACGCGCAACATGGCCTGCGGCGCGTCGTTCGCCGACCTCGCCATCATCCTCGTCGACGCAAAGCAGGGCGTGCTGACGCAGACGCGGCGGCATGCGAGAATTTGCGCACTCATGGGCATCCGGTACTTCGTCTTTGCCGTCAACAAGATGGACCTCATCGGCTACGACGAGCAGCGGTTCACGGAAATCGCCGCGCAGATTGGCGAGCTCGAAAAAGAACTCCACCTCGAAAATGTCGTCATCATCCCCGTCTCCGCGACCGAGGGCGACAACGTTACGAAGAAATCCGCGAACATGACGTGGTACACGGACGAGGCACTGCTGCCATATCTCGAGCAGGTCGATGTGACGGCGGATGCCGCCGTCGAGCAGGGCTTCTACCTGCCCGTGCAGCGCGTCTGCCGTCCGAATCATACGTTCCGCGGCTTTCAGGGGCAGATCGAGAGCGGCAGCGTCGCGGTTGGCGACACCGTGCGCGTGCTGCCGAGCGGCGAGACGGCCGAGGTCAAAAGCATCCTCGTCGCCGACCACGACGCGCAGAGTGCTTTCACCGGCCAGCCCGTCACGCTCCAGCTCAATCGCGAAGTCGATGTCTCGCGCGGCAGCGTGCTCGAAAAGGACAGCGGCCTCGAGCTCGCCGATGCCTTCCAGGCCGAAATCCTCTGGATGGACGACGCCGAGCTCACGGTCGGCAAGAACTTCCTGATCAAGCTCGGCACGCGTCAGATTCCGGGCATCCTCTCGAAAATCGAATACAAGGTCGACATCAACACCGGCGAGCACGAGGCCGCGACGACGCTCCAAAAGAATGAAATCGCGCTTGCCAGCATCGCCGTGACGGAGCCCGTCGTGCTCGCGCCGTTCGCCGCGCACCGAACGCAGGGCGAACTCATCCTCATCGACCGCATCACGAACAGCACGGCGGCGGCCGGCGTCGTGCGCACGATCGGCGCCGGCGACGAGGCACGCTTCACGGCCACGCCCGCCATGCGCAGCGCGCTGAACTGGCAGACGCCGCTCGCCGTCGTCTTTTCGCCGAGCGACGGCACGAAGCCCGCGGCCATCGCCGAGGCCGAATACACCCTCGTCCGCAGCGGCCGCCATACGTACCTCTACACGCCGCAGTCCGGCGAAGATGCCGCCGCCACGACGCAGCACCTCCTCGATGCCGGCCTCATCGTGCTTGTCATCGCAAAGGACGAAGCCGCCGCAGGCGACGTCGCCGCGCTCCCGCAGGCGAAAGCATGGAGCGGTCTCGCGCCGAACGGCTCGAACGATGCCGCCGCCATCGCAAACACCATTCTCCACGCGACGCTCCTCGACGCGACCGTCACGCCGAACAACTGGGTTATCTGAAATTCAAAGCATGCAAAAAGGACTGTTGCGGTCAGCAACAGTCCTTTTTGCATGGATTCCGTTGTCAGGCAATCTTATTTGATGCCAGCGCCATCGAGTGCGGAGCGGACGCTCTTTGCGGCTGCATGGAGCTTCTCGAGCTCGTCGTCCGTCAGATGGATTTCGAACGAACGCATGACGCCATCGGCGCAGATCATGCGCGGGATAGAGAGCGCGACATCGTGGAGGCCATACTCGCCATCGAGGACTGCGGAGCACGGGAGAATCGTGTGCTCATCGTAGAGCACGGACTTGATGAAGCGGCAAGCTGCCATCGCGATGCCCGTGTTCGTGAAACCCTTCTTGTTGATGACGTCGTAAGCGACCTGCACGAGCTCGTCTTCGACAGCCTTGTGGCTGAGTTTCTCCGTGTGATGGAAATACTCGTCGAGGTCATCGATCGGGAAGCCGGCGCAAGCCGTCGTCGACCATGCGACAAACGCGGAGTTGCCGTGCTCGCCGAGCACGAAGCCGCTGATGTTCTTCGGGTCCACCTGGTACTTGTTTGCGAGGATGCGGCGGAAACGATACGTCTCGAGCATCGTGCCCGTGCCGAGGATGAGGTTGCGGGGATAATCGAACTGCGTGGAAAGAACATACGTCGCCACATCGAGCGGGTTCGTGATCGCGATGA
>Ga0256404_1009708_pt1 | contig 13653 bp, 13 predicted proteins | sample RumenRJG_01DNA_FD_185990 | JGI IMG/M metagenome (GOLD analysis project Ga0256404, IMG submission 185990) | Bovine rumen microbial communities from Lethbridge, Alberta, Canada - RJG_01 | ecosystem: Host-associated > Mammals > Digestive system > Stomach > Rumen | place: Canada: Alberta | collected...
TCCAACGACCAGCCTCGAGCGTCGTCTTCAGGACGTTGCCGAACTGCACGCGAGCGCCGGAGAACTCATCATCGACGAGCATGCCATCGGACTCATCAGAGAAGAGGCCCATCTTGCCGAAACGGAGGTCGAGGTTGTCGTACTTGCCTTCTGCATAGGCACGGATCAGCTTCGCATTTGCATCGTCTTCATCTTCAGCAACGTTCATGTTCGCATCGATGCGTGCATGCACCGCCCAGTTGTCGTTGACCTCAGCGGTCGGATCGAGACGGAACTTCAGGGTATGAGTACGCTTGTCATCATTGCTCTTCTCCTGCTGGTCGTTGTGGTAGGTGTAGCGCAGTTCGCCGTTCCATTTCACTTTGTCAGCGTTCTTCTCGAGGTTCGCGACGCGGACGCCGAGGTTGTTGAGCTCATCGGAGAACTCAGCAGCGAGCTTGTCGATCATGGCCTTGTCAGCAGCGGAGACGTCCTTCTTTGCCATAGCCTTTGCGACCATCTGTGCCATCTCATAGCGCGTGATGTTCTTGTCGCCCTGGAACGTCGTGTCACCATAGCCCTCGATGACGCCGTCAGCAGCGAGCTGAGCAACAGCGTCATACGCCCAGTGATCCGTCGGGACATCAGAGAACGGGTTCGCAGCAGCGAACGTCGTGGAAGCAGCGCCGACAACGAGAGCCGTCGTCAGTGCGGATACGAGAGTCTTTTTCATAGATAACTCCTCCTCACAATAAACAAAAACGGAGTTCCAGCGGAGGAGCAGGCCATGATACGAGTGTCCATGTTTCCTCGATCGCACTGCCCTCGCTCGGAACATCTTCATATTATCACAGGCAACAAGGTGTTTCAAGGGGAGTAAATAATTTCTAATGAAAATAGGAAGAAAATATTAGAACCAAGTGACAATCTACGCGAAAAACAAGAAGCATTGCCGTTTCCTCCCCCATCCACGCAAAAAAGAAGCCCCTCAGGGAGGTTCTCTCCCTGAGGGGCTTCCGATGTGACGAATGAAAGACGCGGTGCGGCTTTGCGCTTGCTGCCTCTGTCTCAGTGGTTGAAGATATTCTTGAGCGCCTGCTTGTTGACGTCGCGGTTGAGCTGCGCGAGATACGTCGTGAGCTTGATGTTCTTCGGGCAGACCTCGACGCAGTTCTGGCTGTTGCCGCAGCTCGTGATGCCGCCTTTCGCCATGAGCGCGTTGAGGCGCTTCGGCGCATCGAACTTTCCGAGCGGATGCAGGTTGAAGAGATACGCCTGCACCGTCGGCGCCGGGCCGATGAAGTCGGACTGCGGGCCGACGTTCGGGCATGCCTCGAGGCAGCAGCCGCACGTCATGCAGTGCGAGATCTCGTAGGCCGTCTGTGCCGTGTACGGGTTCTGGATTGGAGCGTCCTTGACCTCCCACGTGCCGTCGATCTCGACCCAGCCCTGGATGCGCTTGAGGCTCTCGAACATGACGGAGCGGTCGATGAGGAGATCGCGGATGACCGGGAACGTGCGGGCCGGCGCGAGGTGGATCGGCTGGTCGAGCTTGTCGACGAGCGAGCAGCAGGCCTGGCGCGCCTTGCCGTTGATGACCATCATGCAGGCACCGCAGACCTTCTCGAGGCAGTTGCACTCCCAGGTGACGGGCGCGACGCGCTTGCCGTCAACCGTGACGGGGTGCTTCTGGATCTCCATGAGCGCTGCAACGACGTTGAGGCCGGGGCGATAGTCCACATCGAACTCCTGCGTGTACGGCTTCTCGTTCGGGCCGTCCTGGCGCTCGATGACGAATCTGACTTTTTTCTGTTCTTCTGCCATTTTCTATGTCCTCCCTCTTACTCTTTCTTCGCGACAGCGTAGTTACGGAGACGCGGTTTGATGAGAGAGTGCTCGAAATCGCGGTAAGAAACGACCGGCATCTCATTTTCCTTGTCGAAATTGACGATTGTCGTCCGCATGAACTTCGTGTCGTCACGCTCCATGAAGACGAGGTCGCCCTTGTCGTCCGTCGCGCGGCCCGTCTCCTTGTCGAAGTGGAACTCGCCGTGCTTCTTCGTGACGCGCTCCTTGAGGTCGGGCGCCATCTCGTTCCAGTCCTTCTCGAGGATGATCTTCGCGTGGGCGCCGCGGCTCTCGTCGCGCTGCAGCGCGGACTGCGTGATCGCCATCGCGTAGATGATCATGTTGCGGAGCTGGCGCACGAACATCGCCTCCTGGTTCGCCCAGTGGCCGCGGTCCGTGATGCCGATGTTCTCCCAGCGCTTGAGGATCTTCTTGAGCTCCTCGACGCACTCGCGGAGACCGTTGTTGTCACGCTCGACGGAGACGTACTTGTACATGATGTCGCCGAGCTCGTGATGGAGCTGATGCGCGTTCTCCGGGCCGTTCATCTGGAGGATCTTCTCGAACTCGTCGACGGCGGACTGGCGCGCAGCCTCCATCTCAGCGTCTGTCAGCGGCTCGCCGTTCTTGCCGGAGCGCGCGTAGCGCAGGCTCTCCGGGCCGGAGATCGTGCCGGAGTACGCAGCCGAGAGCAGGGAGTTCGCGCCGAGGCGGTTCGCGCCGTGGTACTGGTAGTCGCACTCGCCGGATGCCATGAGGCCCGGGATGTTCGTGTGATGCTCGCGGTCGACCCAGATGCCGCCCATGGAGTAATGGATGGACGGGAAGATCTCCATCGGCACCTTGCGCGGATCCTTGCCTACGAAATCATCGTACATCTCGAGGATGCCGCCGAGCTTGCGCTCGAGGTAGTCGGCCGGGATGTGCGAGAGGTCGAGGTAGACGCGGTTCGGGTTGTGCATGCCGAGGCCCATGTGCACGACGACCTTGTAGATGGCGCGGGACGCGACGTCACGCGGCACGAGGTTGCCGTAGGCCGGGTACATATCCTCGAGGAAGTACCAGCGCTCTTTCTCGCCCGTCTGCGGGTTCTTGCGGTAGACCCAGACGCGTCCGCCCTCGCCGCGGCAAGCCTCGCTCATCAGGCGGTTCTTGTCGGAGCCCGGGATGGCCGTCGGATGGATCTGCAGGAACTCGGGGTTGCCGAGCTCCGCGCCCTGCTGATAGACGGAGGAGACGGCGGAGCCGTTGCAGATCGTCGACGCCGTGCAGCGGCCGTAGACCTGGCCCGGGCCGCCCGTCGCGAGGATGACGACGTCCGCGGGGAACGAGACGATCTCCATCGAGTTCATGTTCTGCGCGACGATGCCGCGGCAGATGCCGTCCTTGTTCTTGATGATGCGGATGAACTCCCAGAACTCGTACTTTTTCACGCCGCCCTTGACTTCCCAGCGGCGAACCTGCTCGTCGAGCGCGTAGAGGAGCTGCTGGCCCGTCGTGGAGCCGGCGAAGCAGGTGCGCTTGTTCTTCTGGCCGCCGAAGTTGCGGAGGTCGAGAACGCCCTCCGGCGTGCGCGTGAACGGCACGCCCATGCGGTCGAACATCTTGATGAGCTTCGGCGCGGCCTCGACCATGCCCTTGACAGCGAGCTGGTCGGCGAGGAAGTCGCCGCCGTAGACCGTGTCATCGAAATGCTCGTAGATGGAATCATGCTCGCCCTTCGTGTCCATGCAGGCGTTGATGCCGCCCTGGGCGCAGAGGGAGTGGGAGCGCTTGACGGGGCAGTAGGAGAAGAGGTCTACCTTGCCGCCGCCCTCGCAAATCTTGAGCGTCGCCATGAGGCCGGAGAGGCCGCCGCCGACGACGATGATCTTATTTTCTGGTTTGTTAGCCATTCTTTATCTCCTTTGCTCGGAACACGCGAGGCAGCGGAAAGCCGCCCCGCATCCGGTTGACTTCAGGTATGCGCGACTCAGAACAGGACGTAGTGCGCCATGAACGCAATCGTCACGAGGCTGAGTGCCGCGCACAGGAGCATGGACAGGACGCTCACGACATTCTGGACGCGCGGGCCCTTCGCGATGCCCCAGGTCATGCAGAACGTCGTGATGCCGTTGCAGAAATGGAAGATCGCCGCGAGCATACCGATGACGTAGAGCACGACGACCACAGGGTTCTGGAAGTAGCTGTCGAGGAGCTCATAGGAAATGGGCACGCCGCAGATGCCTTTCAGATAAATGCGGAGATAGAAGACGTGCCAGAGAAGGAACGGTACGAGGTACCAGGCAGTCCAGCGCTGCAGCGTGAACATCCAGTTGCGGATGTAGCCGAAGCGACCGGGGTTGCAGTTCGCCTGCAGCGCGATGTAGACGCCGTAGACCGCATGGAAGATCAGCGGAATCGCGATGCCGAAGATCTCGAGTCCGTAGAAGATGGGGCGCGGGATGAGCTCCATCATCGCGAGGCCACCGTTCAGGGCCTCCGGGCCGCCGAGCGACGTTGCATTCGTGAAGACATGCTCAAGGATGACGATGCCGAGCACGAAGAGGCCAACGAGCGAATGCAGGCGGCGCAGGTAAAAAGATACGTTATACATTCTAAACCTCCTAAAATAATACCCCGAGGCATGAGGAAGCGCCGCGCGGCCGCCCCGCAGGGGAGCGGCGCCGCGGATTCCCCTTCCTCCTTATATCAGTACCCCTTGAGGGTGCGATATTTCTCCTGGTTGACCTCGTAGAGGCTGTTGCCCTCGCAGTCGATGACGCAGATGGCGGGGAAATCCTCGACCGTCAGTTTCGCGAGCGCCTCCGGGCCGAGCTCCGGATACGCGAGGACTTCGTATTTCTTCACGGACTTCGCGATGAGCGCCGCAGCGCCGCCGACAGCCGCGAAATACGTGACGTGGTTCTTCTTCATGGACTCGATGACTTCCTTCGAGCGGGAGCCTTTGCCGATCATGCCCTTGATGCCCTGGTCGAGCATCGTCGGCGTGTAGGCGTCCATGCGGCCGGAGGTCGTCGGGCCGCAGGAGCCGATGGGGTCGCCCGGTTTCGCCGGCGTCGGGCCGAGGTAGTAGACCATCTTGTCATGCCAGTCGATGGGGAGCTTCTCGCCTTTGGCGAGCGCCTCGCACATCTTCTTGTGCGCTGCGTCACGCGCCGCGTAGATCTCGCCGGTGATGAGCACCGCGTCGCCGATATGGAATTTCTTCGACATCTCCTCCGTGAAAGGAGTATGGATCTTGATAGGTTCTGCCATGATGCTTCCTCCTCTTCCTCAAATCAAAGCGTGCGCGTCTTGTGACGGCAGGCGTGGCAGCAGATCGTCACAGCGACCGGCAGGCCGGCGATGTGCGTCGGACCCCACTCGATGTTGACGCCGAGGCAGGTCGTCGTGCCGCCGAGCTGCGGGCCGATGCCCGTCTGGTTGATGAGTTCGAGGAGCTCGTCTTCGAGCTTTGCGTATTCCGGCATGGGATTGTGCGAGTCCACGGGACGCGTGAGCGCGATCTTGCTCATGACGGCCGCCTTGTCCATCGTGCCGCCGATGCCGATGCCGATGACCGTCGGCGGGCAGGGGTTCATGCTCGCGTGGAGGATGATGTCCATGACAGCCTTCTTCACGCCCTCGACGCCGTCCGCCGGCACGAGCATCTTGATGCCGCCCTTGTTCTCCGAGCCGAAGCCCTTGGGCTCGACCGTGATCTTGAGCTTGTCGCCCGGCACGATCTTCGTGTAGATGGCGCCCGGCGTGTTGTTGCCCGTGTTCACGCGGTTGAAGAGCGGCTCGCTCACGACGGATTTCCGGAGATAGCCGTCCGTGTAGCCCTTGGCAATGCCGTCGTTGACGGCCTGCTCGAGGTCGCCGCCCACGATGTGGAGATCCTGCCCGACCTCGAGGAAGACGATCGTGAAGCCCGTGTCCTGGCAATAGGGACGATCCTCATTTTTCGCGATCTCCGCGTTCTTGATGATCTGGTCGAGCACGTTCTGGCCGACCGGGGATTTCTCCGTCTCGCGGCCGCGCTTGAGCGCCGCGTAGACATCGTCAGGAAGGTAGTAGGCAGCTTCCTTGCACATCTGGGCTACGTTTTCAGTGATTGTTTTTGCGTCGAGTTCTCGCAAAGTAATCCCTCCCACTTAGAAGGAGCGCCGTCCCGCGCCTCCCCACAGCAACCAATAGGAAACCACAGGGAAAGCCTCTGTCAGAGACCGCACTCCGATAAAAAATCATACGCTCGTAAGGTAATTCTATCACATTTGTTCCCTTGGTTCAAGCAAGAGAAAAGCGGCGCGAGGCCGCTAAAATAGTGAACTTTATTCATCTTTGACCGAGTCTTTTCAGGTGCACTTCAGGCGCTTTTCCAGGCACGAGATCGACCGTCATGAACGAACCGCACGCAGCGTCGCGCGGACGCGCCGCCGAGCCTGGGTTGAGCACGGTGATCGGCGTGCCGGGACTGTACTCCGCGACATGCGTGTGGCCGTAGACGGCGATGTCGCAGTTCGCTTCCGCCGCCGCCTCGACGAGGAAGCGCGTGCCGTACTGGACGCCGTAGACATGACCGTGCGTGAGGAGGATGCGGTGCCCCGCCGCCTCGACGACGATCGTCTCGGGCGTGTTCGGGTTCGGCCAGTCGCAGTTGCCGGGCACGAAGCGGACATCTGTCCGCGCGATGGTCGCGAGGTACTGCGCATCGCCCACGACGTCGCCCGCGTAGAGCCAGAGCTCCGCGTCAGACGCCATGGCAAACACCGTATCGACGACATCGATCGCGCCGTGGGTGTCGCTGAGGATGCCGATCTTCATGCGAGCACCTCCTCCAGCTGCCGGACGAGCGCACGCAGCGCCCTGCCCCGGTGGCTGATGGCGTCCTTTTCCGCGAAGGTGAGCTCCGCCATGCTCCTCTCCCCGACGTAGAAATACGGATCATAGCCAAAGCCGCCCTCGCCGCGCGGCTGCGTGCGAACCGTGCCGTCACAGCGTCCGTCCGCCGTATACACCGTGCCGTCCGTATCCTCGAAGACGAGCGCGCAGCGGTAGTCGGCCGCGGACTGCGTGAGGCCGCGCGCTGCAAGCTCCGCCACGAGCTTTTCGTTGTTCGCCGCGTCGTCGCCGTGCGTCCCGGAGAAGCGTGCAGAGTGCACCCCCGGCGCGCCGCCGAGCGCCGCGACCTCGAGGCCTGAGTCGTCGGCGACGCAGGCGCAGTGCGTCGCCAGCGCGTAGGCATGCGCCTTGATGCGCGCGTTCTCCTCGAACGTCGCGCCGTCCTCGACAGGCTCCGGGATCCCGGCGAACGCGTCGAGCGCCACCACCTCGACGGGGAGATGCGCGAACGCCTGGCGCATCTCCCGCAGTTTTCCCTGGTTCTTCGTGGCAATCACAATCTTTTTCATGACTCCGGCCTCCTTTTCCCTGCTTTCCCTGCGCGCCTAGCCGACACGGCCGACGAGCCAGACGAGCTCACCGCCGAGTACATCCTTCTGATAGGAGATGAGCTCTCGGCAGCCTTTCTCCCCGTAGTCGAGGAGCGTCGTGAGCTCCGCGCGGCTGAACGGCCGCCCCTCGCCCGTGCCCTGCACCTCGACGAAGCGGCCGTCGCCCGTCATGACGATGTTCATATCGACGATGGCCTGCGAGTCCTCCTCGTAACAGAGGTCGAGGATGGGCGCGCCCTCATGGCTCACGCCGACGCTGACCGCCGAGACGAAGTCGCGCACGGGGAACGTGCCGCCCTTCTCGTAGAACGAGGCGCACGCCTCGACGAGCGCGACGAACGCGCCCGTGATCGACGCCGTGCGCGTGCCGCCGTCCGCCTGGATGACGTCGCAGTCGATCTGGATCGTGCGCTCCCCGAGCGCCTTCATGTCGACGACGGAGCGCAGCGCGCGCCCGATGAGCCGCTGGATCTCCTGCGTGCGGCCGTTCTGCCTGCCGCGCACGGCCTCTCGCTGCGTGCGCGTGCTCGTCGCGCTCGGCAGCAGCGAATACTCCGCCGCGATCCATCCCTCTCCCGTGCCGCGCTGGAAAAACGGCACGCGATCCTCGACACTCGCCGCGCAGATCACCCGCGTCGCGCCCATCTCGATGAGCACCGAGCCCGCGGGATAGCGCTGGAAATGTCGCTGCATCGCATACGGCCGGAGCGCGTCCGGCGCCCGCCTGTCTGGTCTTGGCATCTATCTGACTTCCTCTCTGATATACATTGATGATAGCACCACGAGCTATATTCCTTAAGGAAACGCTGATTAATAGTTGAACCGCGCATCCACTTCAAGTAAGTGGAAAAATCTTGTAAGTGGAAAAAACTTGCATTAATCAGCGCTTCCTGAAAAAACCTCCCCGCATGGGAAGGTTTTTCAGCATCAGCGCAGGCGCCTTTTCGCTAGTTGCCTGCGTTGATGATGGAACCTCGCCCGGCATCTGCCGTGCTCAGCGGTTCCCGTGTTCACTTTCCTGGTACTGCCGATAGTTCTTGATGATGCAGATCGGCGTCTTCTGGCTCGCGTTGCCGAACGGATTATCGAGCAGGAGCTTCGCCGCGAGCGGGCCGTCCACCTTGTCCGTCACGCCGACGACGCGGCTGCGCTTGAGGTCGTTGACATCGGCGATCATCGCGCCGAAGCAGCCGAGACGCTGCTGGAGCTTCTTGACGACCTCGTTCGGATCCTTCGGCCCGTAGACGATGCATTTGTCGAACGGCGGCATCGTGCCCGTCACATCGTCGATGAGCGCCGTCTGCTCGCCGCCCCATTTATAAAAGAGACCGCCCTGCCCCACGAGCTTGCCGAGGAAACCGGCGAAGAGCGCGAACGCCACGCGCCATTTCCCCTCGACGTCCATGAGCGACTGCATGCCGTGCGGCGACGCGAGGCTACCGTAGTCCGGGATGAACCGGCAGCAGAACTGCGCGACGCGCGAAATCGTGAGATCCTCCGGGCGCACGAAACGCCCCTGCGTGATGGCGACGACGCTCTCCGCCGTGCAGAGCAGGTCGTCGGGACCGATCTTCCCCTTCGTGTAATGCTCGATACAGTCGACAATATCATCTTTCTCGGTCAGGATGCGCGTCGGGACCGGGATGCGTTCTACCTTTGCTTCTGTCATGCTCTCTCCCCCTTAGTCCTTGGCGAGCGTAACGCCCGCGAGCTGCGCGATCTCCTCTGCCGTGAGCGTGAACCGCACCTTCGTGTAGTGCCACGGCGTGCGGCCCGTCTCCATCCAGATGAAATCGATCGGCACGTCGACCATGTGGGAGAGCGCCTCGGCGAGGCTCAGCCCCTTGCGCGCGGTGAGCCTGATCTTCGCGAAGATGTGCAGCTTGTCCTCACCGTTCTTGTCGCCCTTTTTCTGGATGAGCACGGCCTCGAAATAGTCGTCCTCACGCGGCGCGCCCTCGCGCTCCGCCTTGCCGCGCGCCTCGACGGCGTCATACTGCTCATACGGCAGCTGCGGACGGGCGATCGCGTCCATGATGGTCGCGCACGAGCCGCCCTCGTTGAGGAACGTGAGCTCCTTGCTCAGCACGATGCTCTGCTCATCCATCTGCTCCTTCACGAACGGCGCGTCCGTCTTCACGACGACGTTCTCCTTGCCGAGGCTCGCGAGCACGAGCCTGCCCAGCACATAGACCGCCAGGCAGACGACGAGAATCCAAAAAATGATTTCCATTACGCTTCCCCTTTTCCCTGCGGAGCGGCTGATGTGCTCAGCGCTCCCTGTTTCTTCTCCTGCTCCATCGCCCGCTTGAGGATGGACCAGTATTTATCTGTGAGCCGCTCGATATGGCCTGTCTCGCGGCTCGTATAGACATTCTGTGTATGACCTGTCACGAGGACGGTGCCCGTCTGCGCGTCGAGAATGCGGTAGTCGAACGCCATCTTCGCCTTCGTGAGCGCCGTCGGCGTCGTCTCGATGAGCAGTTCCTCGTCGAAATGCCCCGGCGAGAGATACTTCGCCCGCACCTCCGTGATGGGGAAGACGTAGCCGTCGTCCATGAGCATATCGAGCGTGATGCCGATGGAGCGCAGATATTCCACGCGGCCGATCTCGAACCAGCGGATATAGTTCGCGTGATGGACGACCGCCATCGCATCCGTATCGTAGAAATTCACACGGTGTTTCACCGTCACAGGCATGAAAAACTCCCCTTTCCGACGCCCCGCAATATGCCGCAAAGCGTGCCCCCCGCAGAATCAGTGATTCCTTAGATTCCTTAATAAGACTAAAGCAAACGCCGCAGAAAGTCAAGAAACCGCACGTCCCAAACGCGCGCAGCTCCCCGCCCGTCCTCAGAGCGCGTACACGCGGTCGAGCTGGCGCAGATAGCGCTCGATGCGCGCGAGCTCCTGCGGCGCCGTCACGCGGCGTCCCGAGTAGTAATACGTCGTCGCGCTCGTCCCCGCCTGCGCGAGCTCGCCGCGCTCTCGCAGACGGCGCACGAGCTCGTTCACCGTTCCCTCGTTGCCGTCGACGAAGCGCACCGAGGGCGGCACGACCTCGCGCAGCGCTGCCTTGAAATAATTGAAATGCGTGCAGCCGAGCACAATCGCCGAATACGCCTCGAGCGGATACGGCGCGAGCTCCCGCTGCAGGTACGCGCGCACGGCGGGCGAGTCGAACTCCTGCCGCTCGGCGAACGTCACGAGCTCCGGCAGCGCGAGGCGGTCGACGAGATGCTCCTTGTCCACGCGCTCGATGAGCGTCTCGAGCTTCGCGCCCGCGATCGTGATCGGCGTCGCTACGACGAGCACGCGGCGGCTGCCGTCGAGCGCGAGCGCCTTCTTCGCCGCGGGCTCCATGCCGATGATGGGCAGATCGTAGCGCGCGCGCATCGCGGGCACCGCGACCGACGTCGCCGTATTGCAGGCGACGACGATGGCATCGACACCCCGCCCCACGAGGAACGCGAACGCCTCCGCCACGAACGCCTCGACCTCCGCGCGCGTCTTCGTCCCGTAGGGCACATGCGCCTCATCCGCATAAAACAGGAACTCCTCATGCGGCAGCACACGGCGCGCATGATGCAGCACGGAGAGCCCGCCCATGCCCGAGTCAAAAAACGCAATCTTCAAGCGGAAAACTCCCTTCAAGAAATCATTCCATCCTAACAATAAAAGAAGCCGCCCGCAGGCGGCTCCCGAATTCGCAATCTGGCGGAGAGGGTGGGATTCGAACCCACGGTGCGTTGCCGCATCACCGGTTTTCAAGACCGGCTCCTTAAACCACTCGGACACCTCTCCGCGACTCGTCTATTATAGCAAGGCGGCCGCGCTGTTGTCAAATCAGCGAGGCGGCCACGCGCGCTCAGTTCGCCTCATACGGACGGACGCGGAGCGTCAGGCCCTTCTCCTCGCAGAGCTCCCGGCAGCGCTCGATCTCCTCCGGCCCCTCGACATGGTCGACGATCGTGAGGACGACGTGCGGCACATACGCCTTCGCGCGCACCGCGAAATCGAGCATGCCGTCATAGGACGCGAGACCGTACTTCGCGCGCGTGAGCTCATAGTAGCGCTGCGCGTTGCTCGCGTTGAGGCTGATGGAGATCGTATCGAGGATCCCCGCGAAGCGCGGCGTGATGTCCTGCCCGTATTCGAGATTCGCGAGCCCGTTCGTATTGAGCCGCGTCGGCAGCTCCGGCTGCAGCTTCTTCGCGTAGGCAAGCAGCTCGAGCAGCACCTCGAGCCGCATCGTCGGCTCGCCGAAGCCGCAGAACACGAGCTCCTTCGCGTACGCCCAGGGAGCGCCATCGAGCGCCGCCTTGAGCTCCTCCACCGTCGGCTCCTGGCCGTGGAACCAGAGCGTCGAGCTCTCCGCCATCTGCTTCTTCTGCCGCAGGCAGAACGTGCAGGCACAGTTGCATTGATTCGTGATATTCACATAGAAACCGCGCTTCCCCTCCGGCATCACCGCGAGACTCTCCTCGAGCGGGAGATAGCGCCCTCCCGCATGCGTCGCGTAAATCAGCATGAAATGGTCTTCCTTTCCTCATCCACAAAACCAGTTGCCGCCTGTCCCAGCGCTGACAGCACACCAAACATCTCCCAGGTACAATACTGTCCTATCATATGACAACTTCTTGCAAAACATCGGTTTCATTTTAGCTTAGTTGGTCGAAGACTTCAAGCCAACAGCTCCGTCGCTAAGAAATCAAGCACACGCAAAAACAGAGACAACATCATCAAAGATTCCATCCGGATAAATACAAAATTCATCATTGCTCCCCCACCAGCATCCCTGTAGCACTGCCGAGACAATGACGCGCAACACACCGACAGAAATTCACCGCAGAAAGAGGTACCCTCTTCATCAATCATGTGCCACAATCCACGAAGCAACCTTTCGCGCCGCCTCGATGGCCTCTCGGAAATCGCCATCTGTCAAATCCTTCTGCTCGCCGATCTCGCCATTCGCGATATACAGACGGTGGTTAAACGCGCGCTCCGAGCGCATCAAGGGTTGCAGCAAGGATGCATAGGAACTCCCCTCCGGCTGGATCAGCTCCGCCAGCGTCGGGGCAATCTGCAGATGGCTTCCCGCAGCCTCCTCACTCAGCAAATCTTTCGGCACACCATCTCCATAGAAATAACACGGGATGCCACTCAAGGCCCATGTCGATACCTCTGTCGCAAAATTGAACCTCTCCGCATGGTCTCCTGTCACCACAAAAAGAGTGGAAGGATCGTCCTGCTGCGCGTGACGGATGAACTCACCCATCACCTTGTCCGCATACCAGATATGTCCCAACTGATCCAATGTCGCCCGATCCGAGGGAACAGACGGCGGCAGCTTGGCAGCCACCTCATCACGCGGGAATCCCGCCGCATCGACATCATACGCAAAGGGAGGATGATTGCTCGTCGTCAAGACGAAATAAAACGTATCCTCTGTATCACTCTTCATCTGCTCGCGAATGCCATCGAACAAGACACCATCCGGCACGCCCCACGAAGAACTCTCCCCTTGCTCCGGCAACTCATCCGCACAGTGGAATTCATCGAACCCCTCATGCAGCGTAAACCTCTCGATATCCTGCCAGCTGCGCACCCCGCCATACCAAAAAACCGTCTTATACCCCATGTGCTTCATCACACTGCCGATTCCGAGCGCATCCGCCCTGTCATGCCGTCCCATCTTATAGTTAACGTAGAGCCCGATATCCGGCAATCCTGTCAGAAATCCATTGAGCGACGTCATCGTACCATTACCGTTGGGCAGGAAATGATACGTATGCGCTCCATTCTTTTCCAACCACTCTCCCGTTTTCGCCAGCCCCAACGCGCGATACTCAGGTAACAGCGGCCAAAGCGCATAATTCTCCCCCAGAATCACAACGACATGGTGCGGGCGCGCCACCAGCGGCGCCGTCGCCTTCTGATGCACGAACGCCGCCTCGACGGACTCCGCCTGCGTGTCGCCACCAAGCCGCGCAACCGCACGCTCGAGATCCTCCCGGGGGATTGGTCGCAATGCCTTCTCCGTCGCCCTTTTATGCGTACTATAAGCGCGATAAAGCGCTTGCCCATCATCTAAAACAGCCTCATTGAGAACAACATACCGCGTACGAGCAGCACTCTCCCAAGGCACACCATCATCTGAATGGAATGCCCCACCGAAACGGCAAAAAACCGCGAACACCGGCACCAGTAGAACCGCCGCCCCTACCCATGCACGCACATGACCGCGCGGCTGCCAGACAGGCGTCCGCAAAAGCCTCCGCAAGAGCAGGACAAACGCCGCCGTGAGCAGAGCCGCTCCCAAAAGCCGAGGCCAGAACTGATACTGCTGAACCATCGTTGTCCAAATCGCCGACTTATCATCCTCCAG